>OKSL01000716.1_pt1 | contig 16524 bp, 7 predicted proteins | sample 1606251 | NCBI WGS metagenome assembly OKSL01 (sample SAMEA3879543, study PRJEB24766) | human gut metagenome | biome: human-associated habitat; feature: feces | place: USA | collected 1985/1987 | reverse complement strand
CCCGTATAGCTTGCTCCGCAAGCGGCTACTTCTTCCGGAGTACCTACCGCTACAATGTTCCCACCTTTATCTCCACCTTCCGGGCCGAGGTCAATCACATAATCGGCACATTTGATAACATCCATATTATGCTCGATGATTACGATGCTATGTCCACGGCGGATCAAGGCGTCAAAAGCATCCAGAAGTTTACGGATGTCGTGGAAATGCAAACCTGTTGTCGGTTCGTCAAAGATAAACAGAGTCGGATCGGCTTTCTCCTGACTCAGATAGAATGCTAGTTTCACACGCTGGTTCTCACCACCGGAAAGAGTGGAAGAAGATTGGCCTAGTTTGATATACCCGAGTCCTACATCCTGCAACGGGAGTAGCTTTTTTACAATTTTCTTCTGTCCGTGTTCATTGAAGAATTCAATCGCCTGGTTCACGGTCATTTCCAGTACATCAAAGATGTTCTTGTCGTGGAATTTCACTTCCAGTGTGTCGGATTTGAAACGTTTCCCGTGGCAGGATTCACATTCCAGAACGAGGTCTGCCATGAACTGCATTTCTACGGTAATGGTGCCTTCACCCTTACATTCTTCGCAACGTCCGCCTTCACTGTTGAAACTGAAGAAACCGGCGGTATATCCCATTTGTTTGGCGAGTGGCTGCTCCGACCATAGCTTGCGGATTTCGTCATAAGCCTTGATATATGTCACGGGATTGGAACGGGATGATTTGCCGATCGGATTCTGGTCTACAAATTCTACATTCCGTAAGTCGCGCAGACTGCCTCCGATAGATGAAAATTCTCCCGGACGGTCACTGCATTCGTCCAACTCACGCTTCAATGCCCGGAAGAAAATATCACGTACCAGCGTACTTTTCCCGGAACCGGAAACACCGGTAACCACTGTCATTACATTCAGCGGGAAGCGGACGTCTACTCCTTTCAGGTTATTCTCGCGTGCACCTTTCAGTTCAATATAATTATTCCACGGACGGCGATGTTGGGGGACGGGAATTTCTTCTTCTCCCAGCAGATAACGTACTGTGTAACTATCACTATTCGGTTGCAAATCTTTCATATCTCCCTGATAGACCACTTGTCCGCCCAGGCGGCCGGCTTTCGGCCCGATATCTATGATGTAATCCGCTGCACGGATGATTTCTTCGTCATGTTCCACGATGACAACCGTATTACCCAGTTGTTGCAATTGACGCAATACGTGTATCAACTTGTCGGTATCGCGACTGTGTAGTCCGATACTGGGCTCGTCAAGGATATAGAGTGAACCTACCAGGCTGCTGCCCAGTGAAGTGGCTAGATTAATACGTTGGCTCTCACCACCCGAAAGCGAGTTGCTGAGACGATTCAGTGTCAGATATCCCAATCCGACATCGAGAAGGAAGCGGATACGACTGTTGATTTCCATGAGAATACGGGTAGCAACATCTTTGTCGTGCTTATCCAGTTGCAGGTTATCGAAGAAGTTTTTCAACTCCGTAATCGGCAGATCTACGAGTTGGGAAATATTTCGTCCTCCTACTCGTACATAGCTGGCTTCGGGTTTTAAGCGGGTGCCATGGCACTTCGGACACAGTGTTTTGCCACGATAGCGTGCCAACATCACGCGATATTGTATCTTGTACTGATTTTCCTGCACCATTTTAAAGAAGGCATTGATACCCTGGAAGTAAGGAGTGCCTTCCCATAGCATCCGGCGTTGTGCGTCCGTCAGCTCATAGTAAGGTGTAAAGATGGGGAATCCGGCTCTTTCGGCACCTCGTATCACCATATCTTTCCATTCACCCATCACTTCGCCACGCCAACAGACAACAGCACCGTCGTAAACGGACAGCGAACGGTTGGGAACCACCAGATGTTCATCAATACCGATTACTTTACCGAAACCTTCGCACTCAGGACAGGCACCGATGGGGGAGTTGAAGGAAAACATCTGGTCGCTCGGCTCTTCAAAAGCAATACCGTCTGCTTCGAATTTGGTGCTGAAGCGATACAGGCTGGTGGTTCCGTCAGGCTGATAGAACCGGAGCAGACAGGCACCGTCGCCTTCGTACATCGCCGTTTCGGCAGAGTCCGTCAGTCGGCTGACCGCATCTTTTTCTTTGGATGCTACCATACGGTCTATCAATAAAAAAACGGTATCTCCTTTCTTTGGTTCATATTCATCAATGCGTATCATCTCTCCGTTTACTTCCAGACGGTTGAAGCCCTGCTTCATATCAATGTCCAGTTGTTGTTTCATTGTGCGGTCTTCACGCAGTAGTATCGGAGCGAGCACTGTGTATCTTGTCCCTTCCGGATAGCCTAACATACAGTTTACGATATCTTCAGTGGAATGTTTTTTTACTTCCTCTCCGCTAATGGGGCTGAATGTCCGTCCGATGCGGGCATACAATAATCGCAGGTATTCGTATATTTCGGTAGAGGTGCCGACAGTGGAGCGTGGATTGCGGCTGCTCACCTTCTGTTCTATGGCGATGGCAGGCGGAATCCCTTTGATAAAGTCACATTCAGGCTTGCTCATACGTCCCAGGAACTGGCGGGCATAACTGCTCAGACTTTCTACATAACGACGTTGTCCCTCAGCATAAAGTGTGTCGAATGCCAGGGAGGATTTACCCGAACCGGACAACCCGGTGATGACAACAAGTTTGTTTCGGGGTATTTCTACGTCTATATTTTTCAGGTTGTTGACGCGTGCGCCTTTGATGAGTATGGAGTTGTTTTTGGTCATAATCTGAGTCACTAAAGTGAATTTAAGTTGCAAAGATAATCACTGCAATTCAAATATGTATAATGATTGGCAGGTTAAGATTTGTTATACTTTTAAATAGTTGCTGACATACAAGCGGGAAAAGCACTATTTTTATGCGCATTTTAAAAACCAATCATCCTTATGCAATACCCTCGGATATGCCTGTGTGCCATGTTGGTATGCTTGTTTTCTTGTTTCGGGACAGTTATGGGACAAGATACAATTGATCTGAAATCGCTTGCCGACAGTGTACGGAAAGCGAATGGTAAACCGAATTTTCTGCCTTTGGGTATGCACTTCCTTGAATTGGCAAAAGAGCGGAAGGATACGGCTAATATCAGTGACGCTTATGCTATTCTTGCCAGTCATTATTATGAATTAGGAGATACGGACAGTTTGCGCCTGGTGACTTATGAATATATGGACTGGGCAGATCGTTGCCACCGTAATACCGATCGCTATCAGGCATGGAGGCAGTACATCCAGCGAATGACCGAAAAAGGGATGCAGGAAGAGGTGATGAAGGAGACGGATTTACTCTGCAAAGACGCCGAGAAACGGAAAGATAAATACGGCATGGCATCCGGTGAAATGTGTATAGGTTATAATCACCGTGTGTTCGGTCAGAATATAAAGCTATGCCTTGAATATTATGACAGTGCATTGAAGCACTTTGAAGAAGGCAAATATTACCGTGATGCTTATGTCGTTTCCCTCAATATCATTCAAACTTATCTGGCACGTCAGTCATATAGTGACGCTGTGCCTTATCTGGACCGGTTGGGACAGTTGGGGAAGACAGTAGAGGGGAAGGATGTTGTAATAGGAGAAGCTTTGTATATGCGCTATTATCAGTTCCGGGTTATTGCTATTTTGGGGATAAAAGGAGAGAAAGCGGCAGCACCTTATATTCGTGAAGCAAATGCTTATTATCTTAAAAATAAAGAGTCTATTTCACAGGAGGGCTGGTTCGGCTATAAAATTATGTGCAGTCAGATCTTGGGTAACATAGGCAATGCCGTGGCTTATATGGATTCTCTGATTGATTACCAGCGTTCGATAGGCAATTATTATCCGGGAAACTACCGGCAAAAAGCCATTATGCTGGAACAGACCGGACATTACAAGGAGGCATGTCGTGCTTTTGCAGAGTATTCTCAGTTGAATGATTCTGTGCGTACGGCAGAGATGGATGAACAGCTGAACAAATATACCGCTCAGTTTGAGGTTGACCGTCTGAAGATGGAGAAGCTGGAACTGAGTGAGAAAATGAGCCGTGAGCGTCTGGCTTTTGTGTTTGGGGCGGGTTGTGTGATATTACTGCTATTGATATTGGTTACTTACCTTTATATTCGTACTCTTTCCATGAACCGGAAACTGGATGTTGCTCGTAAGGAATTGCAAAAGATGGGGCGCATTAAGAGTTCGTTCATCCAGCACGTCACGCATGAGTTGCGTACACCGCTCAATTCTGTAGTAGGTTTTTCTGCATTGCTTGCCGAAGAAGGCTTGGATGTGGAAGATGCCCGTGAATATTCCAGTCAGGTAGAGAAGAACAGTGCTTATTTGTTAGAACTGATTGATAATATTATAGATATTGCCGATATGGACTCACAGACTGCGGATATGCCCAAAGAAGCGGTGGATGTGAATGCCTGCTGTCTTGAATGTATAGATGAGTTGGGTGGGAAGCAGAAAGAAGGTGTGGAACTGCAATGGGTTCCCTCTCCGGATGTCCCGGTGATACAGACGGTACGAGCCTGGATGAAACGTGTGCTTACCCTTTTGTTGGATAATGCCGGGAAATTTACCGAAAAGGGTGTGATCCGTCTGCAATGTGAGGAAGATAAGGAGAATAATATCATACGTTTCATAATAGAAGATACTGGTATCGGCATTGAGCCGCAATATCAGGAAACTGTTTTCGAGCGTTTCTTTAAAGTAGATAGCTTTACTCCCGGTACAGGTCTGGGACTTTCCATTGCCCGTCAGGTGATGGATATTGTAGATGGAAAGATTTACCTGGATACTTCGTACAATAGTGGCGTCCGTATAGTTGTTGAATGGCCAATGAATTGATAAACCCTAATCAGATTTTATAAAGAATGAAAGTAAGAACCCTTTTGTGCGTATGTGCCCTGCTCTTTTCTCTGACAGTGGCAGCGCAATTCCAACCCGAAAGATACCCCAAACGTGAATTTCGTGCAGCCTGGATACAAGCTGTTAACGGACAATTCCGCGGAATTCCCACCGAGAAGTTGAAACAGACCCTGATCAGTCAGTTGAACTCCCTGCAAGAGGCAGGCATTAATGCCATTATCTTTCAGGTACGTCCCGAAGCCGATGCTCTCTATGCTTCGCAACTGGAACCGTGGAGCCGCTTTCTGACTGGTGTACAGGGACAAGCACCCAATCCTTATTGGGATCCCATGGAATTTATGATTGAAGAGTGCCACAAGCGTGGTATGGAGTTTCATGCCTGGATTAATCCTTATCGTGTGAAGACTTCACTGAAGAATGAATTGGCGCCGGGCCATGTTTATAATATCCATCCCGAATGGTTTGTTACTTACGGTGACCAAGTTTATTTCGACCCTGCATTGCCGGAAAGCCGTCGCCACATCTGTATGGTGATTACGGATATTGTTTCCCGCTACGATGTTGATGCTATTCATATGGATGATTATTTCTACCCTTATCCTAAACAGGGAGTAGACTTCCCGGATGATGCCAGCTTTGCCCGTTATGGCGGTGGATTTTCTAATAAAGCGGATTGGCGTCGCAGTAATGTCAATGTGTTGATAAAGAAAATTCATGAGACAGTGCGCGAATTGAAGCCGTGGGTTAAGTTCGGTGTTTCTCCGTTTGGTATTTACCGTAATCAGAAGAGTGATCCGCTGGGTAGTAAGACTAATGGTTTGCAAAACTATGATGATCTTTATGCTGATGTGCTTCTTTGGGCCCGTGAAGGTTGGATAGACTATAACATTCCGCAGATATACTGGCAGATAGGTCATCCGGTAGCTGATTATGAGACATTGGTGAAGTGGTGGGCAAAGAATACGGAAAATCGTCCTTTGTTCATCGGTCAGTCGGTAATGAATACGGTGCAGAATGCTGATCCGCAGACTCCTTCCATGAACCAACTTCCACGTAAGATGGCGTTGCAACGTGCTTATCAGACGATTGGCGGAAGTTGTCAGTGGCCTGCAAGTGCAGTGGTGGAGAATGCCGGAAAGTATCGTGATGCTTTGATGGCTGAATACCACAAATATCCCGCCTTGCCTCCTGTTTTTGATTTCATGGATAATGAAGCGCCGGATAAAGTGCGCAAGATGAAACCGGTGTGGACAGAAGATGGGTATCTTTTGTTCTGGACAGCACCGAAGTATAAGGATGAAATGGATCGTGCCGTACAGTATGTGATTTACCGTTTCGATGCTAAAGAGAAAGTGGACATCAGTGATCCTTCTCATATTGTAGCCATCACGCGGGATAACTTCTATAAGTTACCCTATGAAAATGGAAAGACTAAATATCGCTATGTGGTAACAGCACTCGACCGACTGCATAATGAGTCGAAGATAGTGGCAAAAAAGGTGAAGCTATAAGCTTCACCTTTTTTGTTAATACAATATGAAACCTGCTATTCCGCAGCCTATAATCATCACTATCGGATTGACTTTATATTTCCGGGTACCCACAAAAGCCACCAGGAAGATGATGCAACTGACGATAAACGAGTATATATCTTCTTTAGGTGAACTAAAATTCTCTGTATTCATTAATACCAGGGCCGCTGATGCCAGTAGCCCTACCACTGCCGGGCGCAATCCACTGAATACTGCTTCAACAGCCGGATGTTTCTGGTATTTCAGGAAAAACTTACTGATAACTAACATCAGGATGAATGAAGGAAGTACTACGGCAAAAGTAGCGATGACAGAACCCCATATACTTCCGGTAGCCGTGAAGCCTACATACGTTGCCGAGTTGATTCCGATAGGTCCGGGAGTCATTTGACTGATAGCTACAATATCTGTAAACTCTTGTGGTGTCAACCACCCGTAGCGTGTGACTACTTCACCTTGTATCATCGAAAGCATGGCATATCCGCCGCCAAAGCCGAAAAGGCCTATTTTGAAGAATGTATAGAATAACTGAAAATAAAGCATAGGAGATTTATGATTTATAATTTATGATTTATGATGCGCAGCCAACTTTCTCAACTTTCAACTTTGGGATGGTGTAACCGTCCGTATAAGTATCCTCCTACACCGGCGATGATAATTACCCAGATAGGTGAGAATCCCAGTAGCCAGATGATTAGTGCAGATACAATGGGTATCCAGACATTGTAACGGTTGACTTTGGCTGACTTAGCCATACTGAATGTAGGAGCGGCAATCAGTGCAACTACTGCCGGGCGGATACCCTTGAATATCCGTTCCACTATCGGATTATCCTTAAAATTGTGGAAGAACATAGCTATGGCAAGAATAATGAGGAATGAGGGTAGAATTGTCCCTAAAGTAGTGACTATACTTCCACGAATTCCCCGCAACTTATATCCGATAAAAATGGAAATGTTAACCGCAAGAATGCCGGGAGTCGATTGGGAAATGGCAAGTAAGTCTATAAAATCGTCTTTGGCGATCCACTTTCGTTTCTCTACAATTTCTTCCTCTATGAGTGGCACCATGGCATAGCCACCTCCGATAGTGAAAACTCCTATTTTAGAAAAAAGGCCGAATGCCTCTAAATAAATATTCATAGTTTTAATGTTATAATGTGATAATATGATATCACTCTACCACTTTATTCCCCTTCTTCCCCTTCTTCTTTCTGTTTCGCATATTGGCTCGGGCTGACACTGAAATGCTTCTTGAATACTTCCCGGAAGTATTTCGCATCGCTGAAACCAGTCATTTCTGCAACTTCAGTTATGCTGTATTTCTGCTCTTTCAGTAATTGTGCGGCACGTTTCAGACGTATCAATCGGATATAGTCTGCCGGAGCCTGGTCGGTCAGGGCTTTTATTTTATTATAGAAGCTGGTACGACTCATATTCAGTAATGAACAGAGCATTTCCACATTGAGTGCACCGTTATCCATATTTTCTTCCACATGCTTCTTGACGGAAGAAATGAATTTCCAGTCAAGGTCGGTGGAACAATTGGTACAAGTTGTGGCATCTTCATCATCATTCAGTTCCAGATTAGCATATTTATGTCGCAGCAAAGAGCGATTCGTCAGGATGTTGGATATCGTAGCACGGAGAATTCCTATATTGAAAGGCTTCACAATATACTCATCTGCTCCGGTCTTCAATCCTTCAATGATGTTGCGGTCATTGTTCAGTGCTGTGAGCAAAATGATGGGGATGTGAGAGGTTTCAATATCATTCTTTAAGACATGACACAATTCGTCTCCACGCATTTCCGGCATCATAATATCCGAAATAATCATGTTAGGCATATATTCCTTGACTATTTCGAGTGCTTGTTTGCCATCGCTGCATACTTGTATGTTATAGTCGTCCGACAGTGTATTGCGGAGATATTCCCTCAACTCATCATTATCCTCCACAATCAGGATTTTCGGAAGATCACTGTTTTGCTGTTGTTTCTGTTTAGTTGCATCATAAGCAATGTTTGGCGTAACATTCTTAGGCACTCCCGATTCAGCATAAGCAACTTTCTCACTTCCCGGTTTCGGACTGTGAATAGCTTTTCGATAAGGTTTTTCACCTTTTGGGAATGTGACTTTAATACAGGAGCCTTTTCCTTCCGTGCTTGTAAAGTTGATTTTGCCTTTATGCAGGTGAACAAGTTTCCATACCAGTAACAGTCCGATACCACTACCCGTTACTTTCGAGTTGATGGCGTTACTACCCCGGAAGTGTATTTTAAAGAGCTTTTTCTGTTCTGAGGACGGAATACCGATACCCGTATCCTTTACTTCCACACTCCAATAGTCTTCTGTTTCTGCTGTATAGATATGTACGCTTCCACCTTCCGGTGTATACTTCAAGGCATTGGATATCAGATTTTTCAGAATCGAATCCATCTTATCCTTGTCAAGCCAGGTATTCATGTAGCGGAAATTACTTTCATAAGTCAGGCTGATACGTTTTACGTCGGCATAAGCCCGGAAAGCATTGATCATTTCCTCCATGTAGGTGCTCAACTCATATTCGGATACATATAGGGCACTGGAATAAGTGTCTGCACGTTCGAAGTTAATAAGATTGGTCGTCAGTCGCAACAGGGCGTTCACATTTCGTATGGCAGTATTCATATTGCTTCGTCCGCTCGGTGTCAGATTTTCCTTTTCACTGAGTTCTTCCAGTGGTGCTTTGATCAGTGTCAACGGGGTACGAATATCATGCGCTGTATTGATGAAGAAACGTATTTTCTCATCCGAAGCCTTACGCTGTTTGCGCAGGATAATGACACGCAATGTGATAATGACAATCGCGGCTATCACGGCGGCATAAAGTATTAATGCCCATATGCTGAGCCATAAGGGCTGTTCTATCATGATTTCCATGTCACGCTCTTCAAGAACGATTCGTCGGTCTTCACTGGAGATGGCACGTACCCGTAATGTATATTTTCCGGGATTCAGATTTGTGAACCGGATCATGCAATCTTTCTCAGGACGACTCCATCCGTCATAGAAACCTTCCAGTTTCCAGGAATACAGAACCAATGACGGATAATCGTAGTTGATAGAAGATATCCGTAGAGAGAATATGTTCTGATTGTATTTCAGCTTTAACACTTGAGTTTCATCTATGTCCACTTCCAGCGGTGAACCCTCATCGCCGGGGTAAACGGTTTGATAGAATACGCGCAAATCGCTGAATATCATTTTGAACTCATAATTGCGTGGAATCATCATATCTTTGTGGAACTCTATTGCTCCGTCCGTACTTCCAAGAATGAAGTTTCCGTTTTTTCGCAGTACGCCTGATGTTGAATTAAAATGATCACTCTTCAGTCCCTGTTCTTTAGTCCAGTTATGAAATATCTTTCCAGCCGGGTAATAGCTTGTCAGACTGTTTTCCGTACTCAGCAGGACACTTTTGTTTCCGTCCGGAAGAATGGTATATATGTTATTGGAAATCAGCGGGCAGTTGTCTTTGTGGAAATGCTCAAACGATTTTCGCTGATGGTTATAAATGAGTAATCCGGAGTTGCTGGTCCCGATGTACAGCAAACTGTCTGGTGTCTGATAAAGCGCGTTAATGTAGAAAGACTCTATCGGCATCGATATACACTGATACTTGCCGGTTTCTTTGTCCAGCAGATACAGTCCTGTGGCAGTACCTATCCACATGTGTTGCGCATCCTTCTCCTTAATATCCGTAATTCCGCTAAGTCCCGGATAAGCACGTATATTTTTACGGTTGAAGTCTATTTGCTTTAAATTGTAATAGCCACCGGACCAGATACTGCCATCGGAAGTTTTTATGATAGAGCGTATGTACTTATCCGGACGGATATCACAATCGCCAAATGTAGAAGGAGTAAAGAACTCCACCTTCATCTGTTTTTTATTGATTTGGTAGATGCCCGAAGTGTATCCACCTGCCCAGATGATGCCGGGTGATACCTCGCACAAAGAAATGAAAACATGGTTTTTGGTTACGTTACCATTGTCAAACACGCTGAGGAATGAGCGCCATTGTTTTGTTTTGGTAGAGTAGAGGCTGATACCGTTATTGGTAGCAAACCAAAGATCACCTTCGTGATCTTCGATGATGGCATTTACCTGATCGTTGACGAGCGATTGCTTGTTGCCAATAGAATGTTTGATCCATTCATAACTGGCATATTGATTGTTGCGTACTGTGATGCCGATAGGGTAATTGGCTATCCAGATGCGTTCATCATCTACATAGAAGTCGTAAATACTGTTGCCGTTCATGGCATTATAGCTATTGTAATCCGCCACGATATAGGGGGCGCACTCATAGGTATCCACATTCATTTTATATATGCCGGCACCATCTGTAGCTATCAATATTTCTTTGTCATTGAAGGCTTTGATACGTGTAATGCTGACATCCTGCAAACCGACATTCAGCTCTACAGTTTGATGAATATTCATATCGTACAGATAAATGCCTTTCTGGAATGTACCGATGAATAGTTTGCGGTTTGCTTTATGGAAATATAACTCGTTGACTTGCATCTTCAGTTTATCAAGCCAGTTGCATGGAGAAAGGTTGAGAACGTTGTCTTTTAATTCGGCATGATGTATACCGACGTCTGTACCGATGAAATAATGGTCAGGGTCGATTTGCTCGATATCCGTAATACTTTCTCCGATATGGTTTTTGATAACGGTGGTTTTTTCAGTATTCGTATCGTAGAGATACAATGCTTCTTCGTTACAGAGCCATACAATATTGTTGCTGTCAATAAATCCATAGCTTACGGGAGTCGGATTTCCTTTTACCACTTCATCAGGTAGCTTGTATACAAGTTGAAAGCGATCATGTTTGGCATCATAGCGGAATACTCTTCCTTTTTTGCCTATTTCCCACAGTGTTCCATCCACACCAACATATAGCCAACTCAGATTGAGCATGGAGTTAACTTCTATTTCGCTGTCTATAAGTCGGTATTGCTTGAAATTTTTTCCGTCATAGCGGTCAATGCCATTGTGCGTAAGAAACCACATATATCCTTTCGGCCCTTTCTGAATAGCATATATCCTACGATTGCTCAAGCCATCTTCCACGCCGAGATATTTATAAGTTTGGGCGATGCAGAAGGAGGAAATGTATGTGAATAAAAAGAAAATGATAAATTTTCTCATAACAGTTACGGTCGTTCGTTATTGGGGGTATTTGTGAAATTAACGCAAAAATATGCATTTTGTTTGATAAAAGCAACACGAAAGCAAGAAGAATAGTGTTCGATTCCTCGCATTGTTTAGACGACAACAGGCGCAAGTTGTATATTATAACCTGCGCCTGTGCTTCACTTATAGATTGTAGTCAGAACTACTTAACCTTTTCTTCTACCCATTTACGTGCATTGACGAAGGCTTCCATCCATGGAGTGATCTGGTCGCTGTGCAGGCGGTCGGCAGGATAACAACCGTTCTGCCACGGGAAGATAGAGCGCTCCAGGTGAGGCATGATAGCCAGATGGCGCCCGTCGGCACTTGCTATGGCTGCTATGGAGTAGTCGGAGCCATTCGGATTGGCAGGATACTCGTCATAACTATATTTGGCTACCACATTATATTTATCTTCGTCATAAGGCAAAGAGAATTTTCCTTCTCCGTGAGCTACCCATATACCGAGTTTGCTGCCACTCAGAGAGCCGAACATTACGCTGCGGTTGGTAGGAATGGTAAGTCCCAGGAATCTCGATTCGAATTTATGAGATTCATTATGCAGCATTTTACCGTTTTTCTTATGTTCGGGATTGATGAGGTTCAATTCCATCATCAACTGGCAACCATTACAAACACCCAATGAAAGCGTATCTTTGCGTGCATAATACTTGTCGAGTGCTTCTTTAGCTTTCGGATTGAAGAGGAAAGCTCCTGCCCAACCTTTGGCAGAACCCAGTACGTCTGAGTTGGAGAAACCACCACAATAAACAATCAGGTTCACGTCTTCCAGTGTCTCACGTCCGCTGATGAGGTCGGTCATGGTGACGTCTTTCACATCAAAGCCTGCCAGATACAGGGAGTAAGCCATTTCGCGCTCACCGTTTGTTCCTTTTTCGCGGATGATTGCTGCGCGGATGCCTGTCGGTGTACGGCGGTTCGGGTCGATACCATATTGAGAGAATTTACCTTTGAAGCCGGGCATGAAAGCGAATTCCAGTGGCTGCATCTTGTAGTTCTCGAAACGCTTCTTGGCGCAACCGTTCATAGATTGCTTGCGGTCGAGCAGGTAAGAAGTAGAATACCAAACATCACGCATATAGTCGATACCGAACTGATAAGTAGCATCATCTTTAGATACGAGGATGTGGCGTTCGTCGGTCGGCTTACCAATCTTCACAAAACCTACTCCGGCATCTTCCAATATTTGTTTTACTTCTTCCTTATGCTTGTCGCTTACCTGGATAACAATACCCGGGTTCTCGGCAAACAGGAGTTTCACGAGGTCGTGTTCCTTCATCTTGTCGAGATTGATTTCCATACCACCTTCTACATTGGCGAAGCACATTTCGAGTAAGGTAGTAATCAGACCACCGGCAGAAATATCGTGCCCGGCAAGAATCAGTCCTTTGTTCACCAGTTCCTGAACGGCAAGGAAAGCATCGCGGAAATATTCGGCATCTTGTACAGTGGGTACTTCGTCGCCAATCTTGCCCAATGATTGCGCAAAGGCAGAGCCACCCAGTTTCAATGTATCAAAACTGAAGTCGATATGATAAATCGTTGTCTTTTCGTTGTTGACAAGTACGGGAGAAACCACTTTCTTCACATCAGAAACTTCACCGCCTGCGGAAACGATTACGGTTCCCGGAGAGATTACTTTGCTACCGTCGGGATACTTCTGAGTCATGGATAGAGAGTCTTTTCCGGTAGGCACATTGATTTGCAGTGCACAGCAGAAGTCGCTCAATGCTTTTACAGCGGTGTAGAGACGTGCATCTTCACCTTCCTGTGAGCGGCAAGGCCACATCCAGTTGGCGGAGAGGGAGATGCTGTCCATTCCTTCAGCCATCGGAGCCCATACCAGGTTGGTCAGTGCTTCGCTGACGGAAAGTACTGAACCTGCTGCCGGATCTGCCAGTGCAGCTTGCGGAGCATGTCCCAGTGAAGTAGCGATACCTTTCTCACCACGATAGTCGAGAGCAACTACGCCACAGTCACTTAGCGGTAATTGCAATTCACCCTGACATTGTTGGCGGGCAATCTTGCCGGTTACCGAGCGGTCTACCTTATTGGTCAACCAGTCTTTGCAGGCAACAGCTTCCAACTGCAATACATTCGTCAGATATTCGTGCAACTTGGATTGTTCGTATTTAGGCATTTCGTAGTGGCGTTCCACAGTTTTGTCCACCATGTAAGTTTTGGGAGACGAGCCGAACATCTGTTCTACGGCAAGATCAAACGGACGTACACCGTCAGCTTGTTGGAAAGCGAAGCGATGGTCACCGGTAGTTTCACCTACCACATACATTGGGGCACGCTCACGTTCAGCCACTTTACGTACATGCTCGATAGCTTCTTCTTCAATCAGCAATCCCATACGTTCCTGGCTTTCGTTGGCGATAATTTCTTTGGCAGACAAGGTTTTGTCACCTACGGGCAATTTACTCATGTCTATCACGCCACCACATTCTTCCACCAATTCGGAGAGACAGTTTACGTGTCCGGCTGAACCATGGTCGTGGATGGATACCACCGGATTGTTGTCTTCTTCGCAGAGGGCACGTACCACGTTGTAGGCACGTTTCTGCATTTCTGCATTGGCGCGCTGTACGGCAAACGCAGGCTGCTGGAAAAGATGCCGCCCTTCCTCTCCGGCGGGGAGATGATCGAGTCCGTGACGCGCACCGGGGCGACGTATGCCGAGCTGCCCTACAAGTTTGAGGCGGGCACGGGCAACGCCGCCGGCGCGGTCGGGCTGCACGCGGCGATTCGCTACATGCAGTCCGTCGGCTTTGACACCATGCACGAGCGCGAAACGGCGCTGGTTGCCCGCATGATGGCGGGGATGGCGGATATGCCGTTCATCCATGTGCTGGGGTCGGAAATTCCTGAGGAACACAGCGGCATTGTCACGTTCACGGTCGATGGCGTGCATCCGCATGACGTGAGCGAAATCCTCGCGGCGGACGGCGCGTGCATCCGCGCGGGGCATCACTGCGCACAGCCGCTGCTCAAGCACCTCGGCTATTCCTCGACGGTTCGGGCAAGCTGCGCGTTCTACAACACGCCGGACGAGGTGGATCGGCTGCTGGACAGCCTGAAAACAATCAGGGAGCGAATGGGCTATGGAAAACAGGAACTTTTATAACGAAATTCTGACAGAACACAACATCCACCCGGAGTTCAAGCACGATCTGCCGGACGCGAACATTGAGCTGGAAGGCGTCAACCCCAGCTGCGGCGACGACATCACGCTGAAGCTGAAGGTGGACGGCGACGTGATTACCGACGGCGCGTTCATCGGCGACGGCTGCGCGATTTCGCAGGCTTCGGCGGACATTATGCTGGGCATGATTGTCGGGCGGAAGAAGGAAGAAGCGCTGCGCTTGGGCGAAATCTTCCGCAAGATGATTCAGGGCGAAGCGACGGCGGAGGAAATCGACGAGCTGGAGGAAGCCGGGGCGCTGAAGGACATTTCGCACATGCCCGCGCGCGTGAAGTGCGCCGTGCTGGGCTGGCGGACGCTGAAGGAAGCCATCGGGGGAGAAGAGGAATAAGAAAACCGGACGGGGCGCAAAACCTCGTCCGATTTTTGGGATTAGAATCCCATTAGAAATGCAGCAAATGGCAGGAGAAGCGGGCGCGCACGCCGAAATCCTCCATAAGAAAGGGGGATGCGCATGAAAGAAATCATGTTGGACTTCGGCGCGATTCTGTCTGACCTGTTTCATGCGCTGCGGTCGGGCGCGAAGAAAGTACTGATTGCGCTGGCGGTGCTGACGGCGCTGCTGACCGCGCTCGTTCTGTATCTCATGACGCCGCACACGGAGATTCGGTCTTTGACGGGCTTTCGGTGCTACTTTGTGCCGCGCTGCGAGGTGAATTACCAGTCCTACCACCGGGACAACGACCTGTACAATATGGGCATTTACAAGCTGAACGGGCAGGACGCCGCGCGGTTTGTGTACTGGGCGCAGGAAAACGGCTGGTCGAAGATGCCGCTGACGGGCGAAGCGCTGACGAGCGGGATGCTCAACGAGGAGACTTGCCCGGAAGCAGCGGAAATCAAGCAGGTGACGCAGGGGTTCTGGAAGCAGCCGAACGGCATGGCGCTGTTCGTCTTTGATTCGCAGACGGCGACGCTGTATATTCGGAAGATGCCGAGATAAGGCAATTGCAAACAGAACCCGACCGGGCAGGGGAAAAATCCGCCGTCCGGTCGGCTTTTTGCTGCGGGATGTTTGTAAGCAAAAGAAAAGGTCAAGGCTTTTCAACCTTGACCATCCGTGGAGCATAGGAGATTCGAACTCCTGACCTCGACAATGCGAATGTCGCGCGCTACCAACTGTGCTAATGCCCCAAGCGCTTGTTCTCTTTGTGTCAGGCGGTGAAGCGCTGAGCACAGAAAGTATTATAGCATAGTTCTCGGAAAAATGCAAGGGGTTTTTTGAAATTTTTTCGGGAAAATTGCAAACTTTTTTTCAGGCGGCATTTGGGGTAGATTTCAGAATACACGTTCGCTTATTTTGCGCGAAAAACTGCTTTTCTGCCCGGCGACTCTTGTGCATGTGCGCCGATTATGGTATAATGCCCATGATGAAGCAAACGGAGGAGAGAACGGATGGATGCAGAAATGCTGCGGAATGTGCTGACGATGCTGGGCACGGTGCTGGGCGCGATTTTGGTGCTGATGCTGGTGGCGAAAATCACGAGCATGGTGCATGTGGAGGCGGACGATGCGCGCGCGCCGATTGACAGCATGGAAGCGAGCGTCGTCGGCAAGCGCACGCTGGTGACGCAGGAGGACGGCGCGCCGAAAACCATCTACTATATGACCTTCCAGAAGGTGAACGGAATGCGGATGGAGCTGGAAGTGCCGGGCGAGGACTACGGCTTGGCG
>OKSL01000711.1_pt1 | contig 16651 bp, 6 predicted proteins | sample 1606251 | NCBI WGS metagenome assembly OKSL01 (sample SAMEA3879543, study PRJEB24766) | human gut metagenome | biome: human-associated habitat; feature: feces | place: USA | collected 1985/1987 | reverse complement strand
GAAGGATTCAGCAAAGAGTGGAGCAAAACCAACGGTAATACTGTGGTATTCACCAATATCCCCCCCGGAAAGTACAAACTGGTAATACGTGAACAACAACAGAGTCTACTCGACGAAATACATGCTATCGAACTCCCCATCCTTATTCATCATCCCTGGTGGAACACCTGGTGGATGTGGATTCTTTATCTCTGCACAATCACTGTCATTGGCTGGAATATTTTCAGTGAAGCACGTTCCAAGATGCAACTCCGCGCCTCACTGGCACAAGAAAAACTGGAAAAAGAGAAGAATGAAGAACTGATACAAGCCAAGTTGCAGTTCTTTGCCAATATCTCTCACGAGTTTCGTACACCGCTAACACTCATTATCGCACAAATTGAAGCACTGTTACAAGTCAATAGCCTCTCTCCTTTTCTGCGCAGTCGCCTGACAAAAATCTACAGAAACACATTCCAGTTCAAAGAGCTGATCTCAGAGCTACTGGATTTCCGGAAGATGGAACGTGGGAAACTGCATCTAAACGTTTGCCAAATGGACCTCATCCCCTACTTGAGACAAATTCATCAAGATTTCACAGACCAAGCGAACTTACAGAATATACAGTTCATATTCCATACAGAAGCAGAAAACTTGTTGTGCTGGTTCGATGGACGACAATTGAGGAAAGTCTTCACCAATCTACTTTCCAATGCCTTTAAACATACGCCCGAAAAAGGAAAGATAGAATTGTCAATCACCGATAAAGGAGATTCTATTTATATTAAGGTGATAGACTCCGGCAAAGGTATTCCCTCAAAGGCCCTACCGTTCATCTTCGACCGCTTCTACCAGGCGGACGAAAACTTTTCCTCACCCGGTAGCGGTATCGGCTTGGCTCTTTCAAAAGGTATTGTAGAACTACACCACGGTCAAATCGAAGTGCAAAGTGCAATAGATTATGGAAGTATCTTCACAGTAATACTACCCAAAGAAAATCTCTTTAAAGATGACAACGATGTCACCTTCATAGAGGCAACAAAAGCGGAATCTGCAACAATACTCGCACCATTCACAGAAACGACAGAAACAGAAGAATGCGCAGAAACACCGGAACCTATTTTCATTGAAAGGACGGACAAGGACTGCGTACTCATTGTAGAGGATAACGAAGAACTGCTCCAACTGCTTACCGATCTACTCTCGCCACTCTACCGGATAGTTATTGCGATGAACGGCAAGGACGGACTACAAAAAGCAATGGAAGAACGTCCCGACCTTATACTAAGCGATGTCATGATGCCGGAAATGAACGGTATTGAGATGTGTTCCAAGATAAAAACCGACTTCGACCTCTGCCACACCCCCGTAGTACTGCTCACAGCCCTCACTTCGAACGACAAAAAGTTGGAAGGACTGCAATGCGGTGCCGATGAATACATTGGGAAACCTTTCAACAACAAAATGCTGCAAGCTCGCATTGCCAATATACTGCGTAACCGAAAACTGCTAAAACAGAAATTCAGCCAGGAAATGACAACTAGTGAATCTCCTGCTGAAATTGAGATACAAGCACTAGCACTTAACCCTATTGATGCCAAGTTTCTGGAACAGTTAGAGGAAACGGTCAAAGCCCATCTCTCAGACTCAGAATTCGACGTCGGTGCCCTAGCCAAGGAAATGGCTTTAAGCCGTAGCGCATTCTACAATAAACTGAAAGCCTTGAGCTGTATGTCTCCTAACGAGTTCATTATGAATGCCCGCCTGAAATACGCAGCAGAACTGTTGAGAAATCATCCCGAGCTACAAATCACGGAAATAGCCTATCAGGCAGGATTCAGTTCTCTACGTTACTTCCGGCATTGCTTCAAAGCCTGTTTCAATCAGTCACCACAAGAGTACAGAGGAAAGTGAAAAATCCCGTTCTGCTATTGTTGCTGAACGGGATTCACTCTTTGATACCCTGAGCCTATTGATTACATGTTTTTTAAATTTTATTTTATTCTTCGGTTGCTGCCCATTCTTTGGCGCCTTGTTCTTTCAATTTGCTAGTGAAAGCCTTCGCTTTTTCCATCGCTGCTTCCTCGTCAGCAGGAGCAGCATAAGCGTGTCTATATCCTTTCACCTTATTCCATTCACCACGGGTAAAATCGGGAAACGTAACAGCAGCACAACCATTGTCCATAGAGAGTTCACCCAACTCTGCCAAGCAGCACCATTCTGCCAAATCATAAACGTCCATATCCAACGGAAGACCATTCTGCAAGCAGTAAACCAAACGGCTGTCCATAATGAAATCCATACCACCATGGCCGCCTACCTCTTTCGCCATCTCACCATACTTTTTCAGGATAGGATGTTGATACTTCTCTACTAAAGCTACCATCTCCTCTCTCGGCATGAAGCCATGTGAATTCAAGTCGTCCACCTTAGGCTGAACGCCGGAAGCCTTCAACTGCTCTGCATCAAGGGCGTACCCTTGAGTAGGATATTTATTGGCAAAACCCTTAGTACCCGTCAGTTGATAAAGGCGGTTGTAGGGTTGCGGAGTCATCACGTTATGCTGGATTTCGATAACCTTACCATTAGCGGTACGAATCAAAGTAGTAGTGTGGTCACCATTACGGAAACTATTACAAACAGAATCGGCATTTTCTTTCACCAAGTCCTTACCTACGACCGATTTGGTGTCCATTGCTACTAAAGTCTCCATACGGTCACCACGATGAATATTGAGGGCCTGCGCCACCGGACCAAGACCATGAGTAGCATATACATCGCCACGATGACGCATATTATAATCCAAACGCCAGCCCAATTTGTCATCCTCACCTTTCTTCCAATAATGCTTCCAGAAAGGAGCAAGATTATGAATATAGGCACCCTGCGCGCGAATTACCTCACCAAACACTCCATGTTGTGCCATATTTAAGGTATTCATCTCAAACCAGTCATAACAACAGTTCTCCAAAATCATGCAGTGCTTACGGTTCTTCTCACTAAGATCAACCAGTTCCCAACATTCTTTCAGGTTCATAGCCGAAGGAACTTCAATCGCTACGTTTTTGCCATTCTCCAATGCGCATTTCGCCACAGGAAAATGATGCAACCAGTCGGTTGCAATATAAACCAGATCAATATCATCGCGTTTACACAATTCTTCGTAACCTTTCTCACCCGAGTAAACAGCTGCTTTTGGTAAAGAAGCTTCTTTCAGATACTTTTGACACTTCTCAGCACGCTCCTTTTCATAGTCGCACAGTGCTACAATCTGTGTGCCAGGAATGTAAGTGAAACGTGACACAGCACCCGGCCCACGCATACCTAACCCTACAAATCCCACACGAACTACTTCCATCTTAGGAAGAGCCAGCCCGATGACACTCTCTTGTCCGGCAGGTCGTTCGGGAGTTTTCACTACAATTGTTCCTTTATTCCACTCCCATTCCGTACCCTTGTCGTTGACTTGTACAGTAGATTTCTGCATTGTACATGAACCAAACAAGAGGCATATGCCCAATGCTAAAAGATTTGTTATTTTCATACGTAATTATTAATTAAATTATTCTTAGTAGGCTATCTCATATTTCTTTTACTGCTCATACGTACCACAACCTTTCCTTTACCACCTTTCAATCCACATTCTGCCTCCAACATATTGTAACCTTCAATGGGATATTCACCCTTATAGGTATTCTTTGCCGGATAAGTTTTAAAGGTAGCTCCTGCCGGAGCGATGATTTCCATATAAAAATGTTTGCCTTCATGCGTCAAGTGTACCCGGTTCTCTTTTACTTCCACTTGTGCCTTGGTGGAAGCTATCCATGAGACTATAGACTGCGGGCTGAGTAAGTCCACTTCATCCGTTATCTCTATTGTGTAATCATTTAACAATTTGAACGTGCGGAATACAGAAGAAGCCTGATCTTTGTATAGAGTAGTCATATCCAGCTTTACAGAAGGCTGCTTCGCATCTGTATGCTCTTCGCAAACAAATGCCTCGCCATTGGCATACTGAATCTTATGGTCGATACTCAACGTATTATGCGAAAAGTTGTTATTACGGAAATACTTCCAACGTTGTCCGTCAGGACGTCCGTCCCAAAATCCCGGTAGGGCATAATCATCAGCTCCCAGATCCTCTGTCCAACAAACCCCATTGCTTTCAACAATGAATGTACCTCCATCCAAATGTTGATGCGCTTGACGAGGTTCTCCACCCTTGGCTATCAAAAATAGAGAACCTTTCTTATTTCTATTCCCATTGAAAACTATTATATCATTAATTGTGTTGTGGTATATTTCTAAAGCAGGTATTTTCTCCACTTTTTTAGGTGAAGCATTGTCAAACCAAGGAAGTGACAGAAAGAAAAGCTGATGTAGAAGTAAATTATCCTGCATGGTCAATTTTAACTTTTCCCGATACCATTCAGCCACTTCAGGTTGGTTATACATACGGCTGAATAAGAAAAATGCCGGAGAATTTTGAGCATCAGCCCCCGCATTACCGAAATTAAAAAGACGACCGGACGGAGTAAGTGTCCGTTTTTGATAAAGCGCCGTGCGCTCCAAGCCGGGTAGTTGTGCTATACCTCCCTTTCCATTGTCATTATCAGCCACCGCCTTTAGGTAGAGAGTTAAATAACTGGTAGTATATCCCCAATAAGCAGGGCCCTCATAGCATACGCCATCCGGAGCAAAATGTTTCAGGCAGTTGGGCATATACTTGGCAGCATTATCAAGAATGACAGCGGCCTCTTTCGGATAATCTTCTGCAATACCCAAAGCGGCCAGCACCATACCAGTGTTACATACCACGTTCCAATTGGTTTCTCGTTTCGCCCAACTTCCCAAGCTACCCTTTTCGTATTCACGCAACACACGAACAATGGCACGTTCGTACAAACATTTCTTTACCAAGTCTTTAGTCGAAGTAGGCAGCGCATCATACAACCAGTCATAAGCAATAGCTACGGCAGTTGCCATTTCCGCAGTATCCAAATAGTGAGGTGGATCCCAGTCGGGATAGTTACACACCCACAATAAAGCCTCGTTGGCGGCATCCAAGTATTTCCGCTCACCGTAGAGACGGTAAGCTAATGCAAGCGTACCCAAGCGGTTCACATAAGATCGGGATGTCCACAATATATTACCATATTTATCCTTTAAATAAGGTTTCTGCGGAGTAATCACCAATGTATCCGCTTTCGCTTTCAAGAACTCCGCCAACTCACCGGCAAGCTGATTGTTTTGTATCAACTGCTTCACAGCAGCTTCTTCTGCACCAGTGAACAGCAAGCGAGGGTGATTGGAAAGAAAGCGTTGCTGACCATACATATTGCAAACAAAAAGCAACATGAATACAACAACAGTGCATCTGCCCATATTTGCAATCGAATTAAAAAATAGATTTCTCATATTGAAAGAATTAAATGCAACTCCCGTGAATTGTTTTTATGTCATACAAAAACTAATCTGTCAATTTTGTCACATCCATACTCGGTTTCGGATAGTTTTTAGAAGCAATGTAGTGCTTTGTTTCCTCAATCATCTTGGGAGTGACCTCAAAATCATAGTTACCATAATCGCCTACGTGAAATTTTCCGGTCTGAAAGAACCCCCACGCATCGAAAAAGTCCGTAAGATCTGTTTTCAGGAAATCACAGCAAAGCTTAATATATTCATACATATTATGAATAGATGCATTACCTGCCCCTTTATGAGGTTGGTTACGTAAATGCTCCATCAGGTCGGCATAGAAATCCTTATAACCAATCTTATCGGCATAGATTTGAATTTGCCAGAAGGGTATCAACTTATGGAAAGGATCCTTCACACACATGATAAACTGCTTTTCTGGCGCATTAAGTACTTTACTAAAAGCAACCTCATAAATATGACGCTTACTCAAACGGCTGGAATCACCCAAACTCATAGTGCCATACACGGAGAAAAGATTATTGCTCACTTCTGTCATTCCTCCCCAAGTAAGCCAAGGACGCATCTGCATCACGTGTCCTATCTCATGATGAATACCCCAGTTAGTTGTCACTTCCGGACCTATCGCTGCCTTCATAGTGCCATCTGTACCCTCAAAAGCTACACCGTCACCATCGCGAAACATAAAATAGTTAAAGTTGACACGCGCCAGAATACGCTTCTTTGGTATACGATTATATTTCGTGGCACCCGAGAAATCGTATTGTACCTGCATTACCTTGTCATAATTCTCAGCCAGTTCCTTGCCTTTGCCATAAGCCAACTTTTTTAATTGCTCCACAGGGTATGCTAGTTGAATATATTTCCCCTTCACATCCATAACAGGGCTGACCGCATTATCTAATAGACGGTTCCAGTCTTCGTTACTCTGTACAGTAGCGTCAAAGTACCCATTTACCTTCCCAGTTACAAAGTGAATGGTAACTGCCGGTGCAGTGTCGGGGTCATCCGCGAAATAGTCTACATACACATTACCGGCTTTCTTCACATTGATTACGTTCACACCTTCGTGTAACAGTATCTCTTGTTTTTTCAGTCCCCAGCCTTCGGGGTCTTTTGTCGGTTGATAGCCTAGAGTAGGTTGACGCATCCAGTCTGGAATGAGCAGTCCTACGGTGCGTCCGTGAAGGTCACCCACCAATACTACATTTTCTCCAGCTTCCAAATAGACCCCGGTAATGTTTTCGTAACGACTGTATCCGTTGGTGAGTTTGAGTTGTTGCTCCAGTACCTTATTTGAGGGTATAGGCTTATAACTCTGTAACAAGTAGGCCGAGTTATAATCACCTCTCTGCATTTTCTCGGCCAATTGCTTCATTAGCTGGGATTCCATGCCTTTCAAATGTTTGTCTTTAAAGTTCTTAGACAGAGATGATGCTGTCCAATCAGTAAAGTTAGTAAGGTCCTTGTTTACTTGATAGGTGGAGTAAGAGGGTGTTTGCGCGTAGAGTACCCCCGCCAAACTACAAAAGGCAGCCACTGTCCACTTGCGAAGTTGTTTCATATTTATAACGTAATAAAGATTAATTTATATGCAAAGATAAATAAAAGACCGCCTATTCTAACAGGTTGTGCTAAAATAAGCAGCCTTCATTTCAAATAGCAACTCTATTTTATTTAATAGAAGCGGCTATACGACTGCCGTCATATTGTACGGCCATCAACTTATATCCATTTTCCCAAGCAGTATTCATCTTATAGGATTTCTTAGTACCTTCAAATACGCAAATAAGTTTATTGTCGGCATTGAGCACTTCGAAAGCTACTACATTTTGCCAGTTATTAACGGTAATAGTAGAAGTGGTGATTCCTTCATCGTTGGTTTCTTCTTGATGTGAAGCTATACCGGCTATAACATTCTTCTTATCCTTGAAGATATCTACGGTGTTATCTACAATATATTCTACAGCATCTGTACATTTAGGTAATCCCAAGGCAACGATACGATTTCTTACATTGGCTATCTCTGTTTCAGTGATGGTGAATTGTTTGTTGGTATAATCACCAATCATCATATCGATGGGTGATAAGAATCCCCACTTCTCAAAGAAACCAGTCAAGTCCATACCAGCCGATACGCAACTGTTATAAACAAATTCGAGTTGGCACAAACCATCGGTTGTCGGATTAGCTGTGGTACGTACTTTCTCATAGATGTCTGCATAGAAACCTCCGTGATCGGTCCGTTTCATCGGAGTGTTTCCTTTCACTTCGCCAAAGTAGAGTTCCAATTGCCAGAACGGAACTAATTTGTTGAATACATCGCTTTCGGCATTATGTGCCTTTTGACCTGCCATAATGCTATTGAAAGCCGACACATAACGATCCTGAACAGTCAAACGTGACGGCTCGTTGTAGACCTTAGTTTGTACATAAATGGCAGTAATGTTGTTTGTTACCTCTGTCATGCCATGCCATTTCAATCCCGGACGAGTTTGATGAATATGTCCCAATTCGTGTGCAGGTCCCCAACAATTGGCCGCCATTTGGGTCTCATCAGCCAGATAATTCAAACTACTTTCAATGTAGGCTGTATGATAATCGGTAGCATACATAAATGAGCCACTATTATAATGGACATGGAAATAACTACGATTATGAAACATACGATCATACTTTTCCAATCCCAAGAACTCTTGCTGACGATAAATCATATCATCATAAAGGTTAATCAGGTTATCTACATCCTTAGTATAATTCAAGAAACTGCGCGTAGTAAACGTAAGATGCACATATTTACCTATCACATCAAAGTGAGTATCTACACTATTATTGAGTAACTCTTTCCAACGTCCTTTCAGTTTTGGATTTTGACTATCGTAATATCCATTTACCTTACCCGATGCAAAATGCAGAGTGATTTCAGGGGCATTTTCATAATCATCTTTGTGATACATCACATACACAAGTCCTTTCTCTTTAATGCTAATAGTATTAACACCGTTTACAATGGTATATTCCGTTCCTCCAAATCCATCTTGTCCTGGTTTGTCGAGATTCTGTACACGGATATTCACTTTATCCAATCCATTCAAATCGGCCATTACTACCAAGTTCTCTCCGGCAGGAACAAAGATTCCTGTTGGATTATCAAGTAAACTATATTTAGCTGTTTTATTAACAGCAGCATCGATATCAGGATGCGGATAAGCCTTATAGTTGGCAATACGGAACTCACGTTGGTACTCATTATTATACATAAACCAAGCCAAAGTCTTGTAAAATGAACTCTTACAATTCAAAATATCCTCTTCGGTGACGGTAGGCTTCAAGTCAGTGCAAGCGATATCAGTAAACAGTTCATCATATTTGAAAGCATTGGGATCTTTTTGGAAGAACTGCATTTCTTGACACCGCAATGGTTTGCTCATATTATAGCAAGTACTGATAGTAAATTTTACCTTTGTCACATTGCTTTGGGAAGCATTGAAGTCTGCACGTGTAGAGTTGGCGTTATCAAATGTCCCTTCGTATACTTTCACATATTCTGCACTACGTGTTTTATTAACATCGGTCAACACTTCAATCTTCACATCTTTAAAACGATTAGCAGAATAGGTACAATGATAAATGATGTAGTCCAAATCTACCGGTTCATCAAAAGTATATTCAATATACTGAGGATATACCAATCCTATTGGAGCTTTCCAATTCGCTTGCCATTCGGTAGTCAAATCATTATCGAAAGTTGCATCATAATTTCCACCGGGCACACCACCATCACCTTCCGCACTGTTGGGAAACAGTTGAATATCGTTGCCCTCTTCAGGTGCAACAGGTTCGTAAACATCCAGTCCTTTTTGCACCACATTAATAACGGTTGGCTCCAAGTCGGACATTTCATCACTATCGGCAAACACAATTTCACCCATACGTTTTGCTCCCTTGTTACTCTCTATTTTAAAGAGGTATTGTTTGGTAACAGTTTCCTGCGGAGCACGGGTATCAGGTTGAGTCTCTTTTATTATCCAATCGGGGAGGGTAATAATATAGTCTACATTCGAAGTTACTTCCACCAATACTTTATCTCCGGCAGCATCGATATTCATGTTCTGAGGAGATACCAAAATAGCTTGTTGGTAACCTAACTGCGCTACACGTACAGTATCTGTTTGAGAAAATGCCTTTACATAGAATTCACCTCTACGCACATATTTGTCTTCACTCAAAATAACACTTACAATCAAATTGTCATCTTCATTACGAGTCACACTACACCAGCCTTGTAGTTCTTTGCTCAATTCTACAGTCCATTCTTCGTTACAACGAACCTCCAGTATCCGTTCTCCACTGTTTTGGTCAAAGTTCACATTGTAGCTGTCTAAGAGCAAAAACGGAGTGAGCGGTATATCAAAATTATAATCGTCACAGCCAGTTAATATAGTCATCCCAAAGAACACCATTATAACCCAACCAGCTATTTTTTTTAATAAATTACTCTTCATAGTATATTTTCTTTCTGTATTAGATACTTTATTTGCCTTCCCCCTCATCCCTAATAGACATGAGAGAGAAAGCTTTTTCTTTAATTATAGTAAGGGTTTTGCACAATATGCGGGCATTTGTTAATTTCCTGATAAGGAATTGGCATTAGATATTGTCCCTTATGGAAATTTCGCGGTAATGGAAGATCCATCGGAGTAAAATCTTCCACCTTAGTAGCATTAGTATTCAGTCCGCGATCGGGCATTCCACAATGTTGCTCTGCTATTTTCCAACGACGAATATCGAAGAATTTATGACCTTCTAAATATAACTCGTTCATACGTTCTGCACGTACAATCTCTCGCATCCCCTCTTGAGTGTTTTGGTAACCAGGATTAGTAGAATACTTATCCCAAGCCTCATCTACACTAGGAATACCGGCACGTTCGCGTACTTTATCCAAATATACTTTAGCTTCGGATAAACGATCCAACTCAACTAAAGCTTCAGCATAGTTTAAATAAAGCTCTGCAAGACGGAATAACGGAAATGGATATTCTATTACATTCCATTCAGCGGACGGTACAACACCCTTTTTATTTCCAAATCCAGAAATAGAATACTCCTGATCGGTACGATTACCACGACCATGAGGATCATCTCTCAACAAATGGATTCTGATAGCACGCTTAGCCGGATCAGCACTAATTTCTTCATTGTTATATTTACCAAATTCAAAATATCCATTATGATAGGTAGTCCACGCATAAAATCGGGGCTCACGATCGGTGCAAAGACGCATTACCTTATCACTACTAGGAGTAAAATTAGCATATTTCACAAGATCCTCATAATTGTTTCCATCACAATTTTCCGGAGCACTAATATATTCATAACGTTCGTCATAGTCGAACGTTTTATCCTTATTTATTGGAAGCCCGTTTTTAGTGTAAAATGCTTCAATGGTTTGCAAAGTAGGACAGTTAGTCATACTGATACCAGCAAACTTACCACCGAGCGTCTGACGAGGCGGACAGCGACGCTGTATTCCATAATAGTCATCATTACGTGTGTCAGCCCAAATAATTTCCGGATTATTCCCTGTCTGATTGTCGATATTGGTATATCTCAATCTTCGTTGTGCTTTATTGGGAAGTCCCGGTTTAGCATCACTTGGTTCACCGGCATCCGCATCGTGATAGAGATGGAATTTAGCTTTTTCCACTTCATCAATTGCATACTTTGTTTGGGTAGCACTTATTTCCCATTTTGCTTGACTTTTCTCTTGAGCTATTAACTGACGTCCATCTAACGGACTACGGAAATCGGCATACATTTCTGTGTTTCCATTATAGAGCGGTGAAGCAGCATAGAGGTAAACTCTGGATTTCAATGCTAATGCTGCAAGACGTGTGGCACGACCATAATCTTTTCCACTCCATGTAGTAGGTAGTCCGCCTTCAGACATTGCTTCATCCAATTTTTCGTTAATAAAGGCCACTACTTCGTCTATACTACTACGTTCGGGAAAACCACTAATGGGTGTTTCTAAATCTATAACACTGCGAATAATCATGGTCGGACCATACGAACGCATAGACAAGAAATGATAAGCTATCAAAAAATTAGACTCTGCCAAATATTGTTTTTTCATTTCGTCTGTTACATATTCGTTGGACACTTGTTTCAAGCTTTCTTGGAACATGTAGCATTGATGAATACCATTCCAAATAGTAGACCATGTATTACTAGTAAATCCCAAACTGACAGGACTATAATAACCGTATTTGAAAGTGGTAAACAATTCTTTGGTAACAGCTGTGAGTTCTTCCGCAAGCCAATAACTGTTACCGAAAGTTCTGTTAGCCGGTAAATAGCCATAACAAGAATAGAGATATCCTCTTACCGCACCTTCCGTCTTCCAAGTATCCGATTCTTGTGCACGTTCATCGGGGACAATGTCTAGATAATCGCAAGAACTAAGTTGCCCCATCATTCCCAATACGATTAAAAATTTTGCTATCTTTTTCATATAGAATTCTTATTTATTATTAAAGGTTACTTGAATACCAAAATTGATGATACGTTGAGTGGGGTACTTCATACCACTACCGCTCCCCATTTCAGGATCCCAATAATCGAAAGGGGAAAATGTCAACAGATTCTGTCCGCTTAAGTAGAAGCGCCAGCCTTTGAAAGTATAACCCACTTCGGCATTTTTCAGTTTCAAAAACGAACCATTACGTAACCAATAGGTTGAGTTTTGTGTATTATTGCCATTGTTTTCCAATGTCAAACGCGGATATTTGGCATCAATATTTTGGTTTTCAGTAGTCCAGTGGTCATCGGCTATGTATTTAAACAAGCCGCGGATACGTGCCTCACCAAAAGGATGGATACCACTCATCAAAATTGAAGTCTTAGCTACTCCTTGAAAGAAGAAAGAGAAATCCCATTTCTTGAATTTGATAGAAGGACCAAAACCATATACTATTTCCGGGTCTTGCGGATTGCCCACATAACGTCGGTCATTGCCATCAATCACATTATCATATTCACCACGGTAGTTAGGAAGATTATGATACCAAATATCCCCAGGTTGTGGAGTGTATCCCAAAGCTTTTTGATCGGGGTTATTATGGATGGTCTTTTCATCGGGGAATAATCCGTTGTCAATATAGAGCAAATATTGCCCTAATGAATGCCCTACCGATGACAAGTTAGGATATTCTTGGAAAGGAGGCTCATCTCGTTCCAAAATGGTATTGTGCGCATAGGTGAATGTTCCCTTGAAAGAGAGAAAAAGATCTTTGTTCACCTGTTTGTTATAATCTATCGACAAATCCATACCTATATTTTTCATCTTACCTAAGTTAGCATATACCGTTGCTCCGCTCAAACCCAAGAAATCGGGGATTGTACTACCTCGACTTAAGAAGATGTCTCTACGAGTCTCTTTGAATGCTTCGACTGTCAGATTAAAACTATTATAAAGTTGAAGATCGATACCTACATTTATCTTTTCTCCTATTTCCCATCCCAAATTTGGATTAAAGAAACGAGACCATTTAGGTCCCTTGTAAGTTACCCTGTTTCCACCGACACCTGTAGTGTATCCAGGACTACCACCCAAATCAATATCTTCAAGATAAGTAAATCGTCCGGCTCCGGTATTATCATTACCTACCAATCCCCACGATCCACGCAGTTTTAAGTTGGAAATCACAGGACGAATATTATCCCAAAATTTCTCATTTGATATGTTGTATCCTACAGCGATAGATGGGAAGAAACCATAGCGGTTACCTGATGCAAAGTTTTCCGAACCATTGTAACCAAAGTTAGCTTCAGCCATATAGCGACCATCGTAAGCATACGACACACGTCCGGCAATACCCTGTTTGCGCTCAGGCAGTGAGGAAAAAAGGTCAGTCACATTATTTGTATTGTACTGCTGACGATTAAACAAAAACATGGCATTCACATCGTGTACACCGCCAAAGGTATGTTTATAGTCTAAAGTAGCTTGCAGATAGAGTTTACGGTTACCGCTATGCGAGCCCGAGGTTTTAATAGCAGTACCACGTTCATTGCCCGTTCTACGAAGAGTATATTCACCGGTTTCGTCATTTTGAGAAGCGACCTCAAAAGCATTATAGTCACTCACACGAGTGGCATTACTGCTTGAATTGTTTTTGTAAGAGAATAATCCATTGAATGTCAATCCTTTTATAAACATACCCAAATCCTGCTGCAACTTAAAATTGGCAGTAATAATACTGGTATGGTTTGTTTTGTATCCGGTCACGTAGTCAGCTACAGGATTCATATATCCACCGGTAGCAAATGGGCCCCCACTTTTATCCCCCCACATAATATCTTCGGTATCATATCCATAACCAGCAGGAAAAGAAACAGGATAGTCTACAGGATTGTGTTCCATAGTAGATGCAAATAAAGAACTTGTACTAGCATTCGGTCCTTTCCAATCTTTAATAGAGGCATTCAAACCCAATGACAGTTTAGTAGTAGGAGTCGCTTGTACATTCAAGTTATTAATAAAATCGTAGTTGGTTACATTGATGTTATTATTATAGCTGAAACCATATTTCTCGCTCAACGAGTTCAAGTTACCATCGCTGTGTTTCACACCCACACTCATAAAGTAGTCCATTTTTTTGTTACCTCCACGAATATTGAAGTTGGCACGCTGGGCAAAAGCATTTTTTTTGAACATCTCATCATACCAATCTACATTAGGATAAATATAAGGATTGAGTTCGGCACGTGTTCCTTCTATCTTTTCCCTACTATAGGGAGTAGCAGCCGAAGTGGGGCGAGCGGCTCCTTCATTATAAGCTTCCATATAGGTTACACCATCAGCCATTTCAGGAACTTTGGTTAGCGAGGTCAAGGCTCCCTCTAAGCGAAAGTTAATAATAGGCTTGTCGAGATCTTTACCACTTTTGGTAGTAATAATCATTACACCATTGGCGCCGCGTGTACCATATAGCGCAGTAGCAGTAGCATCTTTCAAGATAGAGAAACTCTCGATAGCTTCAGCATCGAGTGAATTCAATTCAGTACTGCTGATTTCCACACCATCCAAAATAATAAGTGCACCAGTTGCGCCACTAAAGGTAGATTTACCGCGAATCCAGAAACTGGCCCCATCGGCACCCGGTTCACCACTACGTTGTACAGCAATGACACCCGAAAGACGTCCGGCAAATGAAGTAGACAAACTAGAAGAAGGTACCTTTAATTCAGCAGGTCTCACCTGCGTCACAGCACCAACCAAACTTTCTTTCTTTTGTCCTACGCCAAAAGCAGTCACAACCACTTCATCCAATGATTCAGTAGCTTCACTCAACTCAACTGTATAAGTCTTCAAATGACTTATACTGATTTCTTTGCTCTCATACCCCAAATAAGAAATGATAAGCACATCTCCTTTTGATGCTTTCAAAATAAATTCACCATCAAGATTAGTAGTAGTACCAACAGTAGTTCCCTTTACTTTGACAGCTGCACCAATAACTGGTTCACTCGTTTTTCCATCCAAAACAACACCTCGGATTTCGCCCGTTTTTTGTTGTGCTCCCATAGAATTAACTAAAATCACCTCATTTCCATTTACTCCATTTGCGAATGAAGAATTCGAAATGAAACAAAGACCTAAAGTCAACAAAGGAAGCGCACTAAGAATTATGCCACTTTTCTTTTTCATAATAATAAAGAGTTTTTTGTTTTCATAATAAAAGTTTTATTTTAGATAAAGGGTTAATTATTTACCGGCACAAAAGTGAATAATTCCATTCAAATAAAGAGGATATTTCATCTATTTCAGGTACTGAATTTGTCTTCTCCATGAAAAAAATCTATTTTAACACAACAGAGAGAGGATTAACGATTTCTTTCCTAAAAAAGCTTCTTACCGGACAAAACGTTAAAAACAAAAGTGAAAACACAAACTCCCCTTCGAATGGACGGAATATCCCCCTACCTATTTTATATAGGAATAACTTTGCAGCATAAAAACATCTAACATATAATATCTAATAACATGATTAAATTTATAAAGAAGAATCCGGCAATCCCCCAAAGATGGATTGTACTTACTGCATTGGCATATTCACTAACTGCCGCACAAGCTCAAACGCCCCAAGCAGAAAAAGCATTTATCAAAGAGAATATGGAATTCGCCACCAAACAATATAGTTTGATGATGCAAACCCCTGCACAAGGAAAAAATGGAAAAGCTATCATGCCACACAGTATGCGCAAAGACGGTACTCCCAGCAAAGGAAGTATTTACCTTTGGACAGCAGGCTTTTTCCCTGGTACATTATGGTATCTATCAAACTACACAGGCGACAAAGCTTTGCAAGACTCTGCCTTAGTTTATACACATCAAATGGAACCCGCAAAGACCTTCACAGACAATCATGATATTGGATTCATGATGTATTGCAGCTATGGTAATGCCAATCGCTTCGCACCAAAAGACGAATATGAGGACATATTAGTAGAATCGGCACGTTCACTCTGTACACGTTTCCGCCCTCAAGCAAAAGTCATTCAATCATGGAATGGATTTCGCAGTTGGCACGGTGACAAAGTATATGATTTTCCTGTTATCATCGACAATATGATGAATCTAGAACTATTATTCCATGCCTCCAAAGTGACGGGTGATGAAAGTTTTCGTAAAGTGGCTATTTCACATGCAGAACAAGTAATGCACCATCAAGTACGTAAGGACTACAGTTGCTTCCACATCATATATTATGATAAAAAAACAGGCAAGCCCATCAAAGGAGAGACTTCTCAGGGATATTCAGATAATTCAGCCTGGTCACGTGGACAAGCTTGGGGAATCTATGGATTTACCATGTGTTACCGTGAGACGAAAGACAAACGCTTCTTGAAAACTGCAGAAAAGATGGCAGACTTCTACCTTGATCATCCCAACCTTCCTTCCGACAAGGTTGCCTGGTGGGACTTTAACGCCTTTCAAGAAGGTTACACACCCGGTATCCGTTCCAACGCCTGTAAAATGGTAAATAACTACCGCGACGCTTCCGCCGCAGCCTGCGTAGCTTCGGCATTACTGGAACTGAGTACTTATAGCAAAGGTAGCAAAAGCAAGAAATATCTGGAAAGTGCCAAACAGATTCTACATGCACTAGGTAGTACCAACTACCGCGCCGAGCTAGGTAAGAATGCAAACTTTATACTGATGCAT
>OKSL01000666.1_pt1 | contig 18072 bp, 17 predicted proteins | sample 1606251 | NCBI WGS metagenome assembly OKSL01 (sample SAMEA3879543, study PRJEB24766) | human gut metagenome | biome: human-associated habitat; feature: feces | place: USA | collected 1985/1987 | reverse complement strand
TCCTGATTTTTATTTATTCGCCCCGCTTTTGAATTTCCGTCTGGACACCAGTCAATATTTTTTGCTTCAATGCCAACGCACTCTTTGAACACACACTTATAATACTTTTCATTCTTATCTTTTTCCAACACTTCTGTAAAATCAGGTACTTCTTTTTTGTATTGATCACCATCAAACCAAATAAATTGATTATTTACATTCGTTTTGGAAAATGCAGGTATGATATGCTTTTTTAAATTTGATGCACCTCCTGGAATATAGATTACTTTCAATAAGTCATCTAATTTTTCAGCTTTCAAAACACTTTGTATAATTGAACACGCCATATCATCCTCTACAATAATCTGTTTTACATCTGGTGTAACTTCAATCTCAAGAAATGCTTGTTCCGGCAAAACATTATTTTTTACTTGTGCAACTCCGGTATTTTGTTTTTCGACACATACAATCGCCTGTGGCAGAAGATTTTCAACTATATCTCGTGAATGTGTTGAAATAATAACTTGCATTTTTTTGCAATTATAGATTTCAATATGAACTTTAATAAGCGTTTTTGTGCCCCTGGATGTAATGAAACCTCTGGTTCATCAATTAAAACTACGCTTTCTCTCTTTGCACATAATATTTGATCAATAATATTAGCTACAAGAAATTCTCCACTTCCGGCATTATACTCACAAAATACATTTCCATCATTTTCTTTTTTAAATAGAACTGTCGTTGCCCATGTCCCTCCAAAAAATCTATGTTTAACAAATTCTATTGAACTATAGTTTGATTGTAAAACATAATTTATTTCAGATAATTCATTTGAACTTAGTATTTTCCTTTTTTTCTTTCCCGATGTTTCTGGTTTTTGCTGAATTTTTTTCGATTGCTTTATTAAATATTCAACCTGTTTTGCTTTATTAACATGTTGCCCTATATTGTCATACAGAAAACTTTTATCAATTGCACCAACTATCGCTTTCGGACGAATTACTGTCATATCAACATGCTCAACTTCATTTTCAGAACGCCATTTATTTTTGCCCATGCATGATAATTTTTCAATTTTTCCATCAACATGATATTCTATTTCTGTTCCTTTTAAATCACCATGATCAAATTCAATTTCAAAAAATTCATTTTGTGGTATACAGCCTTTTCCAAGTAATTGTATTGATCTTAATATAGTAGACTTTCCACTTCCATTTTTCCCCACAATGACAGAAATTGGAAGCTGAAATTCTATTATAGAATCTTTTTGAAATCCTCTCAGGTATCTAAGTTCCACTCTGTCTATTCTATTTTTTATAGCTTTATGTTCTTTCATGGATACGATAGTTTGCATTAATTTATCAATATCTTGTGCTTTCATTATCACACTACCCCCTATACTGTTCATTTTACTCATTGTAACATAAGAATAGCGATATTGTATATTGAGTAATCGCTATACAACACCGCTATTTTCATGGCTATTTGTAAAAATAATACTATCCCATATCTTCAAACATTGACATTCCTGCAAGCATCATATCTTCATCCATATCCAGATTATCACTATCTTCTGGCTCTGTTCCCTCGACTTCTCGACACCTTGTTCCACCCATTGATTTCTCTATTTCTGACAAAAACTCCTTGTCTTGAAGTAATTGCTTTTTGATAGCTTCTATACTTACTGTACTTGCAGATGTTCCTGCTCCTGTTTCTCCATTCTTCATCCACGCCTGAACCAACTCTGTCACAAGTGCAGTCTTGCATCTTTTCTTGGTTTTTAAGTATTCTCCTGCTTCTCTCTGACGTTCATCATCTTCATTAAATATCAGTACAACCTTGATCTGTCCCATGACCAGCACCTCCTACCCTCTCCGCAGACGTGCTGTTGTCAGTTTTTCATATCCAATCGCATTCGCCCGGACGTCATCAATAAATTCCACATATTTAAATTCCGGAGATTTTTCAATCTGTTTTCTGAGTAAAAGACTTCCTCCACCCAGAAAGACCGCCGGATTTGTTCTAAAGTCTGTTACATGGGTATGCAATTTATTGATAATTCTCTGTAACCAGTTTTCTGCCATTCGCTGAATTTCCCGTATGATTTCTTCATCTAATATGGTTTCTTCCTGCATTAAAACCTGTTCTACATCTGACGAATCCAAATGAATGCCATAGTTCTGTTGAATCGCATTGGATATTTCAGACCGGAGGACAGCCATGCCGGAACGCTCACTGACACGAACTGATAAATCTGGTTTTCCATTTCTGATTACCAAAAGGTCAACTGTTCCATCCCCAATATCAATACAGTTTACCGTTCTATATTTCTTCAAAAGACTTGCCTTAAAACACATGACTGCTGCAAAATTCTGTGGGCTGACAAATACATCTTTTAAGTAGAAATTAACGGATTTTCCATTCATCTTAAAACTGATTCCATGTTTGGCATGATCTAAGAAATATTTCTTAAATGAAGTTGCCTGCTGACCGTAATCTGCGGGTGGCAATCCCACGCCAAGCACTACATCTTTTCCCGTTAATGTAATTCCTTTATTACGAGCTTCCATTGCAAGGGCATATAATGTAAGAATAAAGTAATCATCGTCCACTGTCTTATCAGCTTTAAACGGCATTTTCGTATCGGACAGTGTATAATATGTCCCCTGATACTCCAGAATATCTTCATTCATAAATCGTCCCGGTTCAGACACATATCTGACAAGTCCACATGGGAAGCATACATTCTCTCCCTTCATATTTCCGTTTCCATGATCAATTCCAAAAATGATTTCTGCCATTGCTTTTTCCTCCTGTTTTTTAACTGTACTTTAAGTTGCACTAATATATATTTTGTTCCAAAATTGCTTCTATTTAAGTATCACTTAACTTATTCTTACTATCACTTTTGTATGTCTTGTTCTACTTAAATATTACTTTTGTATGTGTTTTTAATATATACCATACATTTGTATGTGTCAATACATTTTTATATATTTTTGTGTATTTAGCAGTAAAAAATATGTTATAATCCCTTTATGGAGGTAGCGATAATGACCGTTGGCGAAAAAATCAAATACTTTAGAACTATGCATGGGTTCACTCAGGAACAACTTGTACAGGCTACTGGTTTAAGCATAAGCACTTTGCAAAAATACGAGTCTGATGAACGCAAGCCCAAGCCAGAGCAGCTCTTGAAAATATCACAGGCCCTGGGCATTAGTATCAATATTTTTATGGATTTTGATATTCATACAGTTTCCGATCTGCTCTCACTTATATTTAAAATGAATGAGCAACTGGATTTAAACTTTGATTCTCAGAAAGATACAAGCGGAAATATCATTCCTGACACCCTTACTCTTTCATTCAAAAATCCAATAATCAATCAGAAACTCAGCACTTATGTTTCTTTTTTAAACAAAATGACAGGCTCTGAAAGGGAACAATATACTCAAACGCTTCAGGAATTGGAGAATCAGCTTCTTGATGACAATACAGAAATTCACAAGACTGCTCCTGCGAGTAATTCCGCTAATAACATACCGGATTCCACTTTTTCAGATCCGTCTTATCAGAAAATACAAAACCTGTTATCTGATTGCACACCACAGGAAATGGAATGGATTTTAAAATCCGTTCAACTCATAAAAGATTGTCTGCGTGACGCTAAATAATTTTCGAGAGGATTCCTTATCACTATTACAGGAAATGATTGTAGAAAAAAATTTGAGGGAAGCGTCACAAAACGTTTCCCTCACTTATTATGCGTAATCTATTTTTTCAGATCTTCCAGTATCTTTTCTACATTAATTCCAATTCCGTTTAATTGTGGTTGCAGGATCAGATACTTTCTCAATGGACTTAGCTTATTGAGCAGTCGCATGATTTTACCACTTTTCTTTTCTAATTCTAATTCTAACTCCTTCAAGTAAAGCTTATAATATGGAACTTCTATATTTGTTTCCTTGATATAACGCTTGATCAGTTCTATACTGTCGTTATCATTAAGCTGTATAGCTGCATTGCCTACAATTATAAGAAAGTCTATGCTGTCGGCTCCCATATCTTCAAATTCTACACTCTCCAGATACTCTTTCAGATTTTTGATTTTCTTTTGTTCTACCAAACAATCCAACAAATATATCTGCGCAAATGCTGTTTTTGCATACTCAAGACTTGTGCAAAAATCCTGTTCTGCAACTTCATAATCTCCCATTTTCCAGTATGTATAGGCAATGTCGGAATAATATTTTGTCTTCCCTGCTTCAGTAAACTTTTTGATGTCCATTTTTTCACGCACATGCAAGGATTTTTCCAGCCATTTTATGTCTGGATCAAAATTATAATACATTTCATACATCATCGCAGTAACATCCTGCGAATACACTTCATCTTCTGTATATAAATCTTCTTTTTCCAGTTCTGCCATCACTTCATCTGCAATCTTCTTCGCACTTGTATTATCAGAAACCAATGCAAGTTGTATTGCCTTATCAAATTTATATTTCAATTTCAGCAAGGAACTATCCGTCTTTTCAATCAAAATATCATCCAATTTAAGCAGCTCCGTTAATTGTCCTGACGGTAAAATGACAGACCGCAACAGTTCCAACATTCTCTGGTCTGTATGTACATCCACTTTTGTATTTTTTACAATAGCCTCAATCTGCTCCGAGAATTTACCCTTATCATTGTTCAGTTCATAATACAATAGCTGATAATATTCACATTCATTCTTCCAGTCCTCTGCATTCACCAATCCTTTTATAAATTCAAATCTTTCTCCCCAGTTATCTGTATTTCCTTTTGGTATGCTGTGAAAAATACGATCTGCCAACTCTGACAGTGTATTTACATCTTTATGCAACACAAATCTTCCAATTACAGGGTTATCCTTCAATATTCTGTTCGTATGCTTTCTTACATCTTCCAAATAATCAGACAGCATCGCCACAGCTATATAATACGCTTTAATATAATTCTTGCTGTCCATCTCTTTTTTATAATCTTCTATTCCCTGTCCGCTAAATGGTTTACAGCACATAGCATACAAGCGTCCTGAACCACACAGGCATTTTTCATCATCTAACATATCTCATTTCTCCCATTGATTTATTGATTGATATTTTATCACATCTTCCGCATCATATAAATGGCAAAATAAAGCCACAGGCATATCACTTTACACCTGTGGTCATATTTCACATTATTTTTAATAAGTTCATTTATATATTGCCACAATCTTGCTGATCGGGAATCCCACCATATACCATACCGCCCGGATTCCAAGCCATGCTGCAATCACACAGCCAAATACACCGCCTACAATCACACACAGAGCAGCCATTCCAAGAATACCGGATAGATCCCAATGCCAGGGAATTATAATAAACATATGTGGGATTCCCACTGGCACTCCGTATACCAGCATAAATCTGAACCAGTCAATTTCCCCATCCACCATATAAATATATTTTCCAATCCATCCAAGCAGAAGTAGCCCTGCAAATACTAAGATTCCTTTACATACAAAATTTTTAAATGTCATGCTTCCTTTACCCCTTTCTGGTATTTTTCTATTGCTTTCATCAGAACATCATCAAAACTGAATACTACCTCTATTCTCTTTTTATCATATACACACACCGTATCAATCGTGGCATTTACAAGTTCTTTTGTAATCTTCTCATGCTCCATTTCCTCTTCCAGTAATTCAACAGCCGACGCAACTTTACTTTTATATGCTTCTTCCTCTGCCGATAAACGTGTCAGTGTTTCTATCTCTGCCTGTATGCCATTCATCCGATCTGTAATTTGCGTCTTTTTCAGCATATACTTTTCTTTCGTTATAACGCCTTCTGCATACGATTCATACTGTCGTATTCTCTCACTTTTTAATATATTGCTTTCAGCTTCTAGCTGTTTTATCTTTTTTCTCCTGACACTATCCAAATTGGTTGTCTTTTCCTCAAAATCCAACTGTATAGCATCCAATACATAAAGAACACGTTTTAAGGCATACCAGACATGACCTTCTATAATTGAAACAGAAACCATCTCGTCCGAACACTTGGCAAATTTCCCTGTCATCTTTTTATGTGGGCAATATACCCTGTCATTAGCACCAGATTCCATCAATACCATTGAACGTCTGCAATTCCCACATCTGACTTTTCCTTTCAATGCAAACTTTCTTGTTCCCCGGTAATCTGGTTTTTTCATAAATGCGATAGTTGCTTTTGCTATTTCATATTCTTCCTCTGACACGATTGCCGGATGAACATTTTTTGTAATGACCACATCTTTATCTCTTGATTTTCTGGTTACTTTACTGCCAACCGCAATACTCTGTCGTTTCCCCTGTACCAAAGCTCCTGTATATTCATATCTTCCAAGAATGGCTCGCACCATGCCACAGTCCCATAAAATTTCCGACTCTGGCATTTTTTGATTATATCCGTAATGCGTAAGCCCATTTTCTTTATTATATCTTCCCGGTGTCGGTATCTTCTGTTCATTCATATAGTAAGAAATCTGGGAAGTACTGCATCCCTCGATTGCCTTATCAAAAATCGTCCGCACATATTTCCCTGCTACCGGATCTATCAGCCATTCCCCTGTTTTACTATCTCGCAAATAACCAAAAGGCGGTTTTCCTCCTGTCCATTGACCATTCTTCCATTTCACTCTCAATGCACTTTTCAGTTTTTTAGAAATATCTTTGCTATAAAGGTTATTGACCAGGTTATGAATTGCCATATCCATTCCCATAGTTTTTCCTAAATAGTCATTACTGTCATAATTATTGTTTAATGAGATAAATCGGATTCCGAGTATTGGAAGTACCTGCTCCAGATAATCTCCCACACCAATATAATCTCTGCCAAATCGTGAAAAATCTTTTACAATGATCGTATCTATTTTTCCAGTTTTGGCATCCTCTATCATGCGTTTAAACGCCGGACGTTCAAAATTAGTTCCCGAATAACCATCATCCACATACTCTATATATTCATCTGACAGGTCATCCCTGTCCTGAACAAAATTTACAAGAAGCGTTCTCTGGTTATCAATACTGTTACTTTCGTCCTTATTGTCTTTTCCCAAATCTCCATCTGCAATAGATAACCTCAGATACAATCCATTCTTACGCACTTTTAACACCCTCTATCAAATCTGTTATCTGTTTAAATTTATCATCACACTTGAAGCACACATGAATGCTTCCGTTTTTATATATCTCCACATATTCTACAAGTTCCTGTACCAGTACTTCATTGAAGCTCCGGTCAGAAAGATACTTTTCCAAGTTGCTGACCATATCCATATATCTGTCAGTTTTCTTCTCCAACATTCTTTGATCCTGTTTTGCGATTTGCAAATCATCCCTCAGATTTTGTAACTCCCGGATATAACGCTCTTTCATCATATCGAAGTCCTCTTTTTCTACAATCCCACCTACATAGTCCTCATACAATACAGTGTTCTTTTCTTCTGCCTGTGCTATTTTTCTTTCCAACATTCGCACTTTTGCCCCTGCTTCATAAAAAGCATTTTTCTCACTGGAATCACTTTTCAATCTCTGTAACAGTTTTTTTCTGTCACACATGCTTTTAATAAGAATCTGAATCTGATCCATCACAAGTATCTTCAGCAGATTTTCTTCTATCTTCTGACCGCAATAGTTATTCGCATAGTTTTGAGCAGAACAGGTATAATAAATTCCCACCTTCTCCATCGTCTTATAATTATGGGTATAACGGACACAATACATTGGACGACCACAATCTCCGCATCGAACCATACCGGGAAAACAGTCTTTATATTTTTCTCTGTCCTCCATATATTTTAAATGCCAGTTTCTTGTGACCTTTCTTATTTTATTTGACCTTTCCTGCAGTTCTTCATAATCATCCCTTGCGATCATCGGCGTATGCATATCTCTCTGAACGTTCCAGTCCTCCGGCGAAGTTTTATACTGCTTTATCCCTTTATATAATGACTGCTTCAACTTTCCGGTTACAATATCCCCAACATATGTAGGGTTATTCAGAATTTTATCTACCGTATCCGTTCTCCACTTTGTCTGTTCTAACGGAACTGTCAATACACCAGTTTTTTCTCTTTGCCCAGGTGTGGCAATTCCCATAAGATTTAATCTGTCTGCAATCTTCTTTTTGCTGACGCCCATCATATACCACTGAAATATCATTCTGACAAATGGTGCGACCTCTTCATCAACGATCTGTCTATGCCTGTCCTCTGAACGGACATATCCAAATGCTACCTTGGATAAAGTGATATTTCCTTTTTTTCGCTGTGCATCTTTTGCAGCCAGAATCTTTTTTGACATATCTTTTGCATACATGGCATTAACCATATTTTTTAATGGAACACTGATATTTTCTCTGTCCTCTTTTCTGGAACTGTCATAGTCATCTATGATTGCAATAAACCTTACATTTAATCTTGGCAAAATCGTTTCCAGATAATATCCTGTTTCCAGATAGTCCCTGCCAAAACGTGATAAGTCTTTTACAACAATACACTGAATCTTTCCTGACCGGACATCTTCCATGAGTTTCAAGAAGCCTGGTCGTTCAAAATTAGTTCCGCTAAATCCATTGTCTATATATGTACCTGCTAATTTTAAATCTGGATGCTCCTCTATGAACTTTTCAACCAGCATTTGTTGTACAACTAAAGTTTCGTCCGTTTCATTTCCACCATTTTCAACTGATAATCGAATATACGCTCCGGTATCTATCAGATTCTCGCAGTTTTCTATAATCTGATTACTGACAGCCTCAACATTTTTATTTCTTCTGCTTTTCCTTGCCATTGCTATTCCTCCATCCATTCTTCCGGGAAATAATTCTTCCAATTCTGCATTGTCAGATATACATGCACATCCCTTAAATCTGAAACAATTATTTTATCTACCCACTTTTTAACATGTTGACTTTCCAGCTTCTCCGGTAACTCTTCCCTTTGAAATGTTTTTATCCATTCATTTTCCTCGCTGTAAGCCTTTTTCATATCTGCAAGCCTGTCCATCAGCCCCTCAAAATCGTTTTCATACATTTGCAACTGCGCCTGTATCTCTTCTTTTTTCTCCTGATATTCTGTCTGACCAATCTCGTAGTCCCGAAATTTTTCATATAAAGGAATACGGTCTTTCTCTACCTGCTCCATTTCCTGAAATATCATCCATGCCTTTTCAGAATATTGCTGAATCTCTTTCTGTAATAGCTGTTGCATTTTTTCTGTCTGCAAATATGCTTTCATTTTTTCAGCCATATCCATTTCCAGAGAAATTGCATTTTTTACTGCCTCTGTAACCTTAGTTTCTTCTATATAAATTTTTCTTTTCTTTGGTAATTCACCCATCTGCGGATTGAACACAAAAGCAACATCACCACTTCTAAAGTTTCTCAGGTACAACGGCTTTCCAGTTGCTTCATCATAGATTTTTCTTACATATGGTCCCGGCTTCCCACCTATGATATTATCCGTAGTCGTTCGATTCTTTATAATTTCCCTTGCTTTATCAAATACGCCCGGATCTAATATTGGTGTTATAGAAAGCGTGCAAACCTTTCCATTGATTGTTTTCTTCCAATAGCCATCATACGCCGTACATTCTAAAATCCTACGCAAAGCACCCTCGCTCCACTTATTTTCATAATGCGGCCAGTGCTTATGCCCCACTCTCGCATTATGTACCATTGGCGATTCTTCTCCTCGCTCATTTAAAATGGCTACTATCTTTTTTATAGACATTTCTTCCAATGTCATTTGAAATATCTCCCGTACAATCTTTGCAGCCTCTTCCTCGACAATTAATTCTTTTCTATCTTCTGAAAGTATGTATCCGTATTTTTCATCGTGAACTGTATAATATCCCTCTACCTGTTCACGAATCGCATATTCACGCATACTCTTTACCTGTACCGCAATTTTCTCTTTTCTGAAATACTCATCTATTTCCTCCCTGCTTTTTTCAATACTACAAAAATCGCTCTGCACTATCGCAAAGTGAAGTCCCGCCGGGAAGAATGTTTTAACCAGTACATCTTCCGCACAGGAAATATATTTTCCACAACGGTCAACACTATCTACTACCACCATATCAAATTTACGATTAATTCCATCCGCTGTCATTTCTTCAAAAGCTGTATTTTCGTTTGCATCTTTTTTCCGGTCACTGTATTTTGCTACTAGCTTCCAACCATGTGATTGTATATAGTTCTGAATATGCTCATTCTGCTGTTGGATAATATCTGATGGAATATTCTTTGTATTTTTGCACGATGTAGTCCTTGTATAACTTACGCACCGCATTTAAATCTACCTTCCCTTTCTTCCATTTCCCGAATATTCTGAGCTGCTTCTGTCATTTCCTGTATTTCGTTTGCATACTTGAAGCAAATTTCCAGACGATCTTTCCCATACACAATGACTTTATCAATTAGAGTAACTACCGCTTTACGATCAAGCTGTGTAATATTCTGATAACACTTGAAATCCTCAATCCAAGGATGTTCCCGTTTTCCCTCCGCAGAGGCCTTTTCTTTCCTCTGCTCTAATTCACGTTCTGCCTTTTCCGCATTATGTAGCTTGTCTGTAAATCTCCGGTTATACTCATGGTATTCCTCTCTCGTCACAATGTTATCTAACATATCCTGATACAACCGGGTTTTCAAATCTTTATACTTCTCTACTTCCTCATGCAGAACCAACAACTGCTTTTCCAGTGAATCCAGTTCTGTCTTTTTATAATTTTTCATTCCACTGTTCTGAATGATATTCTCCGCATTTACCAATAAGGCAATCTGCCTTTGTATGGCATCCAAAACAACTTTATGAACCGTCTTTTCACTAATCAGATGAGAACTGCAGCCATCTCCATTTTTATATGTAGAACAATGATAGTAATAATACCGTTTTCCATTTTTTGTTGTACTTCTCTTTACCATGTTCTGCCCACAATCTCCACATCGCAAAAATCCCGAAAAAATATATACAGATTCTTCCTCTGGTGCTGTGCGGGTATCCAGTTCCATCAATGACTGTACATACTGAAATACTTCCTCTGCAATAATCGCTTCATGCGTTTTCTCTACACGAATCCAATTTTCTTCAGCTACTGGTCTGCATTCTTTTACTTTATAGTTGATTTTACGATTCTTGCCCTGAACCATCGTTCCTGTATATAACTCATTTGTCAAAATGCGGTTTACAGTTGTGACCGCCCATTTAGGTTTGGCTCCCGAACGAAATCCACTATTATAGTTCATACCACAGCTTCGCTTATATTCCATTGGAGGAAGCACTCCCATTTCATTCAGCTTCTCTGCAATCCTTTGAGAGCTGTAACCGTCCATTTTCAGATTAAAAATATATCGGACTATATCTGCTGCATATTCATCTATAATGAGATGATTTTTATTCTCTGGATCTTTCTGATAGCCATACCCGGCAAAGCTGCCAATAAACTGTCCATTTTTTCTTTTTACATCTAACTGACTTCGGATTTTAATTGAGATGTCCCTGCAATAAGCATCATTTATCAGATTCTTAAAAGGAACAATGATCTGGTCTGCATCATCCGATTCTGCTGCACTGTCATAATGATCTGTAACTGCAATAAACCTTACTCCAAGAAACGGAAATATCTTTTCCAGGTATCTTCCTGTTTCAATATAGTTTCTTCCCAATCTGGATAAGTCCTTGACGATAATACAGTTGATTTTCTTTTTCTTCACAGCCTCAAGCAATCGCTTAAATGCAGGACGTTCAAAATTTGTTCCACTGTAACCATCGTCAACATATTCATCGACCAATGTGATCTCCGGGTGCTGTTTTACAAAATCGTTAATCAGACTTCTTTGATTGCGGATACTATCACTTTCCAATTTATCTCCGTCTTCTCTGGAAAGTCTGAGATAGTCCGCTGCTAATATAGACTTTTGATTGAAATACATAAAGCCATCAACCTCCTAATTTACTATGCCGTCCGGCAGTGTAAACCAAGAAATTCATGGCTTCTTGAATGCTTTTAAATTTTGACCCAACACCATATTAACATAACTTCTGGCTCACTGCTATACCTTTTTTCATTCTTTTTTAAATTTCTTTCCATCCTGTTTTTCTTCATTTTCATAACGAGATACACCTGCTCAGGCTTTCTTCCAGTGTACATTTTCCAGTAAAACTTATTTTTACCGCTACTCCATGAGAGATATAGCAATACGGATTTTTAATCTGCCTGATATAATCTGCAATCCGTTCCTCCTGTGGCAGTTCTGTTTGTATCTGCACCTGCTCTATATCTACCAGACTGCTTGTGTCTACCGTTCTAATATCTATCTCTGCCATCTCCTGCATTTCTTCTGGTGTTGGTAATTCTTTCTCTGCCATTTTTACACCTCCCGGAAAAAATTACTTCTACCTATAAAGCTCGGCAGAGGGTATTTACCAACCTGCATTTCCTGTTTTTTTATTTTTTTCATTTTGAGGGTTGGTAAACAGGCTTTCCAAAGCCTTATTAGTAGAGGGATTTCTTTCTTAGAGCAAGTTTCGCTTTGTAGCACAATAACCCGCTTTGCGGTTATTGGCTATCAGCAACTTGATGGGGATTTCGTTTCCCCATACCCTCGACGCATATTGCAGATATGCTTTTCTGGCTCCTACTACCGTATCGCAACGTGATATTCCCTATCACTTTCCCTATGTACTGCCAGAGCAGTTTGTGCGGATTCTCTTTAAGCAAATATATAAATATGAAAGGATTTTGATAAACATGGCTAGACCAAAGAAAGATAAATGTATTACCTATACCAAAGACGTACACTTCCGTTTAACTGAAACAGAATATGAAATTTTGCAGAAAACCGCCCAAGACGCAAATCTTTCTGTTTCAGAATATGTCAGAAAGGTATTGAATAACCAAAAGGTAATTGTAAATTACAATCTGGTTGCTGATGTTCCAGAAATAAAGAAACTGCTCGCAGAGTTTGGAAAGATAGGCAGCAACCTCAATCAGATTGCAAAATATTTTAATCAGGGTGGGATTCTTTCTCAGGAAATGCGTGGAGAAATAAATAAGCGACTTCGAGATTTATACGAAATGAAATATAAGGTAATGGAAATGGCAGGTGACTTTCATGGCAATACTGAAGCATATCGCAAGTAAAAATGCAGATTATGGAGAAGCTGAACGTTATCTGATTTTTCAGCATGACGAATATACGCAGAAACCCATCCTTGATGAAAACGGTCACATGCTCATTCGTGAGGAATATTACCTTGACGGTATAAACTGCGATCCATTTACCTTTGCAGCGGAATGTCAGGAAACAAATGCTTATTTTCATAAGAACCAGTCTTACAATGAAATCAAGTCCCACCACTATATCATCAGCTTCGATCCTAAAGACCGGGACGAACATGGATTGACTGGAGAACTGGCACAGCAGCTTGGCGTGGAATATGCCAAAGAGAATTTTCCCGGACACCAGGCACTCGTCTGTACTCACACTGACGGTCATAATGGCAGTGGCAATATTCATGTGCATATCGTAATCAACAGCATCCGCAAATATGGCACTGAGCCCCAGCCATATATGGAATTTGACCGGGATTCCAAAGCTGGCTATAAACATCATCTTTCCGATAGATACCGAATCTATTTAAAGCAAAAAGTCATGGATATGTGTACCGCCAATGGGTTGAACCAAGTAGACCTTCTGACACCTGCGGAAAGAAAAATATCTGAAAAAGAATACTGGGCAAAACGCAGAGGACAAAAAAATCTTGATAAACACAATGCAGAGCTTGAAAAGAAAGGACTGACTCCAAGGCAGACTACTTTTCAAACCGAAAAGCAATATCTTCGTGATGCGATTGATATAGTTGCTTCACAGGCAACATCACAAGAAGAATTTTCCAGATTGCTGTCTGAAAAATATAATATTACATTCAAAGTCAGTCGTGGCAGATACAGCTACCTGCATCCCAATCGCAGTAAATACATTACTGGAAGAAGCCTTGGTACGCTATATGAGGAAAAACATCTTCTGCAAATATTTCAAGAAAATACTACCGCACAGATTACTGAAAATCCGATTCCTGATATTTCCCAAGTTGTTAATTCCTCAACTCCACCAGTTTCTGCCCACGCTGCTACAACTGCAGAAGCTCCACATACTTTCCTCTTTATAAAATCTGATTTACGGTTGGTAACAGATTTGCAGCATTGTATTAAAGCACAGCAAAGTCAGGCGTATGCTCAAAAAGTAAAACTGTCTAACCTGAAAATGATGGCTCAGACAGTTGCCTATGTACAGGAACATGGATTTCAATCCAAGGCAGATTTAGATGCAGCTCTTTCCGCTGCCTCTGCTCAAAGCACCGATGCAAGAAATACACTAAAGTCCACAGAGGATACTTTGAAGAATATCAATGAACAAATCCATTATACCGGACAGTATCTTGCCAATAAATCCATATATTCTGATTACCGCAAAAGTCGGAACAAAGAAAAATTTTATGATGACCACCGGGCAGAACTTACACTCTATGAATCTGCCCTCCGAATACTCAAAGAAAAATCACAGGGCAATAAGCTCCCTACATTAAAAATGCTGCGTGAGGAAAAGAATCGCTTAACAGAATTACAGACAGTGCAACGTGAGGATTTTAATGCCCGGCGTGAATATGAACGAGAACTCCGCACAGTATGTTCCAATGTAGATATTATTCTTGGAACCTCACAAGTTCAAAATCGCCAGCGTGAACATACACAAGAAAAATCATAACCGACTTTTTTCATAAAGAAATAGAGGTTCTTCCATAAAGCCAGGGAAGCAAACCTCTATTTCTTTATTCTACTTTTTCTCCATCTACATGCAATATAAATTTTTCAGGGTTGTGGATAATATCATATTCCCCATTTTCTTCATCTAATAAATACGCTATCTCACAGAATTGCTTATTATCGTTAAGGTCTTTTTCTGTCTCATATACACTAATCTGTAATTCTGTCGGGCATACCATATCATACGAAAACTTTATAGACTGAAAAGAATTTTCCCGGCACATTTTTATAATCTGTTTTGCCAGTTCCTTTTTATCAGCAATTTCCTCTTGATTTGCTACAACCGTTAAATGTTCCGTAGTATTAAATCTCGTACTATTGACTGCATCTGGAATCTCCGAAAGTTCCTCCGACTGTGCTTTATGAAATCCACTACATATGCACATCACGCATATAAAGCAAACGACTACCAGTACAATTCCTTTTGTTCTCTGCTTTTTCAATCCATCTCCTCCTCATAGATATGGGTTCCGAAAACAGAACCTTTGTTACTTTCTATCTTAACCCTATAATGAGGGAAAGACAAGAAAAAGGTGGAGATAGCCGTTGATTAAATATGATAACTTGTGGCTTACCATGCAGGAAAGAGGTATTACAAAGTACGCACTTCATAAAGAATACCATTTCAGTAAGTCCCTGATACACCGCTTGCAGAATAATGAGGGTGTCAGTATGAACACCATCAATACACTCTGTAACATTCTGGATTGTAAAATTGAAGATATTGCAACGCACTACAAAGACTAGCCTTAACCGAAGCATTCGTCACTGGCCAGTCTTTTTATATGCGAAAAAAGAAGCCAGCCACAACAAAGTGACCAGCTTCTCATTTTTATTTTTTTGTACGTTCCATATCTTGTCCCATTACCTGCTGCATAGCTTTCTGTCCACTGCGTCTTGCAACCTCTTCCTTTTTCTCGTTCAGTTTTGCAAGGATAGATTCTTTTGGACGGTTCTTTTTCTCTTTTGGTGCTGCATTATTTTTAAGTCCGTCAATCATATTATAATTTGCTTCCTCTGTGATCTCCGCACTTCGCAGGTATTCCCCATTCTCCATATACTTCTGCCAGTTATCCAGTTTTGGTTTACTATTTCCTGTCTGCTCCTGCACTGGTGGGTGCAAATAGTCACGAATCTGCTGTTTTACCATATCGTCAAATCCATTATATACGCTGTCTACAATCACTTTACCATTCTGATCTAAGACCACATACGCAACATTCGTTCCATACTGCTCATGCTCCATAAGGAAATAATTTTTCCCCTCTACCAACAGATAATCTACTACTTCCCATGTTCCGTCTTTTCCCTCTATTTTATAGCCAACCATATCTTTTGTAAGTCCACCGCTTTCTGAAGATGTAACTTTCGTAAAATCAGGAATCTCTATAAAAGTGTCTTTGTTTACATAGTAAGTGGTCGTGGCACCATTATCATTAAGGATCAGCACATCACTGGTACTGACTGCATGACCTTTATAATTATGGGGCTGTTTCTTCTCCAGATCCTTTTTTATCTGCTCTGGCGTTTCTCCCGGCTTCATTGTTCCAAGATACACCTGTTCATAATTTGCCACCTGCACTGGAATTTGATCCTGTGCAAGTTCTTCATAGGTACGGAAAAGAAGATTTCTCAATTCCGGTTTCTTTTTTAACTGGTAAACTGCAAACTGACTTGTACTCATTCTCCATCCACCTCCAGATCTGCTTTATAAATTTCTACCGTTTTCTGTAATTCTTCATATCCCTCATCACTAAGATAATAGAGCTTCTGAATCGTTGTGAAAATCAGCAGCTTCATATCTTCATCCAGATAGGAAAAAATCTCATCCATCGCTTCCATTGTCTGTACCCGGTTTCCTGCATCAAAAATTGCCAAAGCAGTATATTCATCTTCCTCAAATCTTACCATCATAATGACACCTCTCCCTTCTTATGTGTTTTGGATTTCTCTTTCGACGTATTCTGCTCCTGTTCTTTTATTTTCGCCTGACGTTCCCGGAGTGCCTGAAGAACTGATTCTTTTCTACTCTTTGGCTGTGAACCATTTTCTTTCTGTACAGATTTATCTCCAACTGCCTGCTCTGTTCTTTTTGTAAGCTGCTGCTTCTGAGCAAAATATTTTTCCACATCATTCATTGCTTTCTGAACTAATGGACTTTCCTTATAATGTCGGATCATCTCCACACCTTCCCGGTCAACTTTTCCCAGTCGCATAAGATCATATGGGCCGTCATAATCACTTCCATCATGCAATTCAAATCCAACACCCTTTATTCCATTCATACGCTCTGCCGGGATAGTTTCATAGATTTGTAAGGCTTCCTCTAAAGTAAGATTTTCGTGATACTCGCCCATAACTGGAAATTCCATGCACTCTGCAACATAAAAAATGATTGTGGCTTCTGTCTGTTCCTGCTCTAACGGTCTAGTAAAAATAGAGAGTGTTTCTGCATTTTCCAGACGTGAAAGTAATGACCGGGCAGTGATTACATCACTGTCTACATTCGATTCTTTTGCCACCTCAGTCAGCCAGTCTTTTAAACCTGCTGTCTCCCTGTGCAAAATATCCTCTGTGATTTTCTCGACCTGTTCGTCCCTATTTTCAACGGTATCCTTATATTCATAAATATCATATTCGTAACTAAAATTATCCAAGTCCACTGCGAGTTTCCTGATTTCCTGCTGATCAAGATAGGCTTCCGATTCCTTTATATACTCTGCCAAAGTAATTCTTTCTTCTAAGATTGGGTTAATGTCTACTTTAATGCCTGCTATTGCCATACCATACGAATTCAATTCATTAAAAAAACTATCCTCTCGAATATTTCCTCGATAAGAAAGCACCACATCAAGATCAGAATCTTCACAATACAGATCATCCCTGCTTCTGGAACCATACACTCTCGCCCCGATCAGTGTAACTTCATTTTCCAGTCCCATTTCTTCCAGAACAGCTCTTGCATGAAATAAAACTTCATATTCAATTTCTGCCCTGTCCATCCCATTCAATGCTGTTTCACATCTGCCAAGTTCCGAAGTGAATCGAACATCTCCACTGGCCAGCACTTCTTTAGAATGACTGATTACCTTATCCCGAAACTCCCTGTCATCAACTTTTACACATTCAACATCTTCCAATCCTTCATTTTTCAAGCTGGCATACATTGCTTTCTGAATAGAATCTTCTGGATTCCCACAGGCATCTCC
>OKSL01000662.1_pt1 | contig 18235 bp, 8 predicted proteins | sample 1606251 | NCBI WGS metagenome assembly OKSL01 (sample SAMEA3879543, study PRJEB24766) | human gut metagenome | biome: human-associated habitat; feature: feces | place: USA | collected 1985/1987 | reverse complement strand
ACAAGGGGCTGCGCAATGCTTCTATGCCGCATGGAACCTTGTCCCCTTGTCAACTTGTTTACTCGTCAACTTTCCCTCAAAACCGAAAAGAGAAGAGCAAATAAAAGTTCATATACCCCATAATCATCTGTGTAACAACACACTTGGTGTTCCATCATGATCAGTCGTTGTGAAACACGAGTTCAGTCCTAGTGGGAGGTACCTTCAGTCCTAGTGGGAGGCACCTTCAGTCGTAGTGGGAAATACCCTCAGTCCTGATGGGAAGTACCCTTGGTTTAGCATAGTAAATGAATCATTCCGTTGTTCATGCCCGAAAAGAGAAATTAATTCCACCAATAAGTTTATTTATTATAGGAATACGGAGCGTCTTCAGGCTTTACTCCCCTTTCTTTATCAGGAACACAATCCATGATTAGTTTAAGTTCACCGCCTTGCATTAGTTCTTCATGTTTCAGGAAATTATGGGAGAAATTCTTCCCATTCAGAGTTGCCGAACGAATATAGCAATTATCCTCCGACGCGTTTTCTGCATGAATTACAAACTGTTTTCCTCCGGGCAAGGAAAGAGTTGCCTTATTGAACAACGGACTTCCCAGTACATATTCGGAAGCACCGGGACATACGGGATAAAATCCCAATGCAGTGAATACATACCACGCCGAAGTCTGACCGTTATCCTCATCTCCGCAATAACCTTGCGGACCGGAGTTATACAGTTTGTTCAGCACATTGCGTGTATGGTATTGTGCTTTCCAAGGTTGACCTACATAATTATACAAGTAGATAGCATGTTGCACGGGTTGATTTCCATGGGCATACTGCCCCATATTGAGTGCCACCATCTCAGCTATCTCATGAATAACAAAACCATAAGTACCATAATTAAAGGTGTTAGGAGCCGTAAACATGGAATCAAGTCGTTCTGCCATTTGTTCATGACCACCCAGAAGCGTAGACAAACCTTCCGGATCATGGAATACACTCCAGGTCCAATGCCAGGAACAGCCTTCAGTGAAAGGTCCTCCCCACTCGGTGGCGTCAAAGTTATCACGCCACTTGCCATTGGCATCCCTTGCCCACATGAAACCTTTTTCGGGATAAAACAAATTGCGATAGTTCTGTGCCTTTTTATAATAGGCTTTCGCAATTTCCTGGTTTCCCGTAGCTTCTGCAAAACGTGCCAGACACCAGTCAGCATAAGCATATTCCAGAGTTTTGGCAGTCGCCTCGGGCACTTCAGGATAAGGCACATAACCTAAACGGTCGTATTCCTCATATCCGTCGCGTCCTACCGACGCTATCTCTCCGCGCGCCTGCGTCTGATGTAACATGGCTTCCAAAGCTTTGTCTTTATCAAATGTCCGTATCCCTTTCATCCAGGCATCGGTAAGCAAAGAAATTGAATTGTTTCCGATCATACAGCCACGATGTCCGGGACTGGCCCACTCTGGCATAAATCCACTTTCATCGTATGCATTCACTAAGGACTGCATGATTCGTCCGCTGACCTCGGGATATGCCAAAGTAAACAATGGATGTACCGCACGGAAAGTATCCCAGAATCCGTTATCAGTATACATATATCCGCCATGCAATTGTCCATCGTAAGGACTGTAATAAACAGGCTTGTTATCCGAATCAAATTCATAGAACTCACGCGGAAATAAAAGGGTACGGTATAAGCATGAATAGAATGTTTTCTGCTGCTCATGTGTCCCGCCTTCCACCTGGATACGTCCCAGTTGATCATTCCATATTTTTTTCGCTTCTGCTGAGACTTCTGCCAGTGAGCGCCCAGCCACTTCACGGTTGAAATTCAGACGTGCCTGATCGTGGCTAATAAAAGAGGAAGCTGTACGGACAGTCATTTTTTCGCCAGCTTCCAGTTGAAACTTAACGTACGCACAAGAATTTTCATCGGTGCCGGACTCGACAACGGGTTTATCAAATTCGATAATAAAGTAATTAGCAAAATTTTCAGGCACTCCACCATTATTATAATGAGTGATACCATAGATGCAGTTCTCTTCTTTGTTCCATACCACACTTCCACCATGTTGATAAGCATCCACCACAATATACTGCCCTTCTTCCGAAGGATATGTAATCTCAAAAACAGCTCCACGTGAAGTAGCAGACAATGCTGTACTGACTCCATTATCGAACTTTACCTGATAACAATCGGGAGCCGCTTTCTCATTCTCATGTGAAAAACGCATTCCACGTTTTTGATTATCCATAGTCAGTTCACCCCATACGGGCATAATGGAGAATGTTCCATAATCATTGATCCACGGACTGGGCTGGTGTGTCTGGCGAAAGCCTCTTATCAAGCTATCCTTATATGTGTACATCCAACCACTTCCATTTTCTCCTGTCTGCGGACTCCAGAAATTCATCCCCCAGGGTACAGCCACTGCCGGATAAGTATTGCCATGTGAGAACTCGAAAGTCGACTCAGTTCCCATCAGTGGATTCACCAAAGATACTAAAGACACCTGAGACTTATGTCCGCACGAAACGAGCAGAAGGCAAAGGTTGAAAAAGCAAATCAATTTCTTCATAAGCATTAATAGATTTTATTCAAATAATCCAGAGTTTGTTCAGGACGTCGACTCATGCGTAAACGCCAAACCAATTCCTGCATATTAATCGCCTCAAAACGGTCGTCCAATCGTTCGGCACACCGTTTGGCAGCTGAGGCTCCATAAGTATCGCCTTCAAAACGACTCCAAGCGTGCACACATACCACTGAGAAACTTTCTTCCTGTGCTTCCTCTTTCAGCTTCGAAGCTATAAAGTCGGGAGAACCTTCACGTTCATGTATTCTGTCCCAGAGAGAATATTTCACCGTAATAACCGGAATATCATATCCTGCCTTATTAGTCACCCAGAAGACTTCTCCCTCACCTCCGGCATACGGAGAATATTGCAAAACAACGATGCCTTCTAACTGGTCATTAGCGTCCACATAAACTTGATAGGCTTCTTTGGCCGCTTCCGACTTCACATCCATAGCCATTATTCCCAATAACTTGATCTGATATTGACGCATAGAAACCGCCAAGCGTTTTGCTGCCACTCTCAGATTGGTTTTCCGGTTATTATCCTGACTGTACGTATCCACATAATAATAGCCTCCACCCAGCATCTCCATAAGCGAGCAATTCTGTTTCTGCAAGCCCATCAGATTGTTGAACTGTACAGGAGCCATCATCGCCAACGTAGCAACCGGCAATCCAAAAGTCATCTTCACATCTTCTGCCTCCGGAACATCATAATACCGGGAAGCAAAATCCTGCATCATCCACTGAATGTTATCACCATCGGAAAGGAAAAAAGAAACAAAGTTTTTCTTTTTCTTGAAATCGATAGACCGGGGATCGAAAATCCGGGGCAATACCTGTTCCCGGCCTTTTTCATAAAGCAGGGACAGTAACGAATGATTATAGCTCCAGTCGCAGGGGATCATCGGATGTCCACTTTTGGATACACGGGCTACAAATTGATCTTCACTTACTCCTTGCTCCCAACCGTATACCGGAGCATTGGGTTCCAGCCAGGCAAGCACTTCTTCGAGTAATGAAATATTTTGTCCGGCCCCAGCATCTCCCAGTTCCTTGTTCAGGTTCAATACAAACAGATTGTTCTTGATGGCAAATTCGCGCAATTCTCCGGTTTGCACCGGCATTATGACCAGTGCCCTTTTACTGCATTTATTTCTGAATTCACGCCAAGCATCCACTGTAGTCTTTCGGGTGGCATCATATTTCATCTTATACCCCGCTTTCTCAAAATACTCCTTATCACGAATATCCACAATAATGGAATTGTAAACATGAGAAGCGACAGATGCCACTACACCACTTTCCGGATTATTCTTCACATCGGTCAATACATATCCATCGAACATTCCTTTTAACTGGACTTTTACACCATCCACAGAGGAGTATTCATTGCATGCCAGTTCAAGCCCATTCTGCATGCCTTGTTCATGTATCCCCATATCTTCCAAAGCCTGTCTGGAAAGTTTATAAGAAGTCTTTCCACCGTGGTCGCACAACCAGACTGCTATTTCACTCTTGCCTTTTTCTACCGCACGGTTCGTCAATCCCGCCAAGGACTGACACAAGAGATGGTATTGCAATCCGCGCATTTTATCTGTCTCGTCTACACTATTACGGCTATCCACAGGGATTACACCCACACAACTCCAGTACTTCTTCGGCTTAGCCTTCATTCCGGGCATGTGATATTTTCCCTCATCTGCCACAGATTCAGATATCCATGGAGTTTCAGAGAAACGATAAGGAACACTGCCAATCGCTTTCAGTCCAGCAAAAAGCAACAGGAAACCAATAATAAACTTCATGATTCAACTTAAAAAAATACCTATTGAAAACTGTTATCCTACCTACTAACTATAACTGTATCTCAAAAACCGGAGAATAATTATACTTAGCCTGTATACCTTCACCCAGATCTTTGGGCAGTGCACCGATACGGAAGAAGTACTTCTGTCCGGCTTTCAACTTCTTACCTTCGTCAGAGTTCAAGTCCAATGTCAATGTAAAGACTTTATTCGCATTCCGGCTATTATTCTCAAAATTGATATCATCGCCTTCAATATTAGCCGTTACATGTGCCAGATTGAAAGAGTTGGACGGATTCTGATCCGATTGAGCAAACAGGGCCACCTTTTCGGCTTTACCTGTTCTATGACCATACTGTAATTTAAAGGTGGCAACAATAGCGTTATTCTCTTTCTTCACAATGGGCCCTTTGATACGGATATTCGGAATCACCCTGAAATCAAGCCTATTTTCTCCTTTGTCGAAACGATATCCTTTAATCGTATCCAGCTTCACAAAGTTGCCATTATTCATAATGACATCATAAGTACCGGAGAAAACAAGATTGTTTCTGTATTCCCCATTCAGCATGAGCTTCCATTGCTGTACCTTGCGGATAGCATATCCATACTCTATAACCTGCACACAAGCTGCATCACCACTGGTACCAATTTCCTGCTGGATCAACTCTTCTGTTTCGGCATCAATTACCGCACCATATACTTGTGCATCCGGACCATCAAAATTATCCAGCTCGCAGCTTACCATGAAAACCGCTGCACTGATTCCGGCTATTATATATTTAATCTTTCTCATATTCTGTACTAATTTAAAAGTTAAGGATTCTGAATCATTTGGTTAATGGCATTGCGTGGTACATCTTCATAGTATTCGGAGATTGAATAGCTATTGGGACCATTCAGGCTTGCTCCCATAGTGGTTTTACGCACAAATATTAGGGAAGGATTCGTATCACGCAAATCAAGCATAGGCACCAGAATGTCATGAGAGAAATTATTCATCAACGTATGCAGCACTCTCCAACGACGCAAATCCCAGATACGGATATTCTCAAAAGCGAGTTCCACAAAACGTTCATTTCTCACATTCTCTCTTGTTAATTCTATTTCATTAGTATGTGCGGCTCTCTTACGAATATCATTCAACGCTTTTGCTGCAATAGTCTTATCCCCCAACCCGCTTTCGCAGACTGCTTCAGCATAATTCAGCAACACTTCCGCATAGCGGAATACGATATAATCCAACGTCGTCTTATGATATTGCGCCGGCATACTTTCACTGATCATCTTTCTCATGAGGAAACCAGACATGGAATGAGTTCCGTCTCCTGGCCAGAAACCGGACACCTGATGCTTTTCACCTCCTAAAGAATAGTAAGTCTTACCGTCTTTTCCGGTCACTGTAGTCGGAACGCGATACAATTCTGTTCCATCCGGTTGAATCACACCGCCTTGCATCACAATCTTAGTCCCTTTCCATTCGGTACCGGGAAGTATGATGGAAGCCCACAGACGAGCATCCTTCGCTTTTTTCTCATCTCCATAAGCGATGCCATTAAACAAATCATAAGGGGTATCCTTATTTACTTTGATATAATCAGTATAACCAGTATCAAAACCTGCATTGGAATAATTGTCATTGACACGAGTCTTGACCTTTGCATCCGAACGGATACCCGGCAGGTCCGTATAATCTTCATAAGCATCTACCAAATTAAGAGCTGGAGACATTTTACCCTGTCCCTGTGTCTGGTAAGGCTCGATAAAGTAATTTAAACTACTGGCAAACTCAGATCCTTCTTTTACAATACCTTTAATAAAAATAGCCTCTCCGTCTGTTTGGTTCGGATTAACAAAGATACTACGATAGTTCTCCTCCGCTTCCTTCGGACTGGCAGGATTCGGTTTATACAGTTTATGGTTCGATTCTGTCATAATAGTCAGGGAAGCATCAATGCAATGTTGGTAGAAATAGGCTGCATTTTCAGGTTTCATTCCGGCTAAGCCTTTTGTCACAGCCTCTCCTTCCATCGGCGCCAGTTCTCCGAATTTGGCAATAGAAGCAGCATACAAAGCGGCACGAGATTTTAAAGCCAATGCCGCCCATCTGGTTGCCCGTCTGTCCGAACGTTCTTTAGGAAGTTGTGCGGCTGCAAGATCACATTGCTGCATTACATAATCCCATGTATCATACTCTGTGCTACGTGGAACCACCAAAGCTCCCGGATTGGCCGGATCATACTCCTGCAATTCCTTGATCAGCGGTACTCCACCAAATTTTTCTGCCAAGTAGAAATATACATAAGCAGTCATGAAAGCAGCCTCTCCTTCCAGTTCTTTCTTTTCACTGTCACGAATATCCAGTGTAGGGATGATGCTTTTCAGCAAATTAATATTACGAAGCGTTTCATAGCCATGATTAAAATAATCCGCACGAATAACGTATCCCGGTGACTGCTCCCCCCACTGACTTTGTACAGCTTCCTCACAGATATTGGCATACCATAATAAACCGATATTCCCTGTCGGATTATTGAAACCTCCTTCTCCGCTGGTACCCGGCATAAACATGTAATCTTCAATAGGCAAATCGCGATAAATAGTTGCCATAAAAGCTTTTGCCCCATTAGGGTTATTAAACAGTTCATTGGGAGTGATCTTGTTATTAGGCTCAATGTCCAGCAAGTCCGTACATGCCGTAAACACAGCTGATAGACCGATAACCAAATAATATTTTATATTTTTCATATCTAACGTTTTTTATATTAGAAGCTAACATTTACACCGAAGTTGATAGAAGACGATAACGGATAATTCATCATACGATTATCCTGACCGGCTGTTTTCTCCGGATCCAGTTTCAAATCCTTCTTCAAATAAGAGTCACAGAATGTGAAGATATTATAAGCATTTACATAAACACGCAGGTTTTGCAAGCCTACATGACTGGCCCAACGTTGAGGTAACGTATAGCCGACTTCAAGACTTTTCAAACGAAGATAGCTTCCATCCACCGTATTGCGGTCTGTCTCCTGTGCATTGTTCCCCATCGGATTGTAGTTGGCCACGCGGGCTGCCGGGAATCTTCCCGGAATCCAGTTGCTGTTTGCATCAAACGGATCTTCACGATGCCATCTGTCATACAGATAAGCAGATGAATTACCTTCCCAAGGTGCATAATTGCGCAGGTTGTCGGGGATCTGGATAGAATAACAGGCTGCTCCTTGGAATAGAGCCATGAAATCGAACCATTTCCATTCAGCTGTCAGAGTGACGCCATAATTCAGAGCCGGCATATTCAATCCATAATATTTAGGCTTCATGTCATTGCCATCAATGTATCCATCACCATTTACATCTTGCAGGTAATAGTCTCCCGGAAGAATCATGGTATTACCTCTATCACCGCTTTGCACAGGTGCATTATAAATCTGATCATAGTTCTGAAATTGCCCAGCTGTTGTATATCCCCAGCCGATACCACTCCAACGTCCTTCGGTAGCGGATTTCCAAACATCCCAACTACTCTCGTATTCACCATGTATCTGGCGGGTCATCTTACTGCGGGCAAAGTTGAAGTTTCCTTGTACACCGTATGAAACCTGACCGATTTTGTTCCGGTGCCCCAAGGTAAACTCAATACCTTCGGTACGGTCGGCATTCAGATTCTCTTCCGGCAGGGAAGCTCCGAATGTATTGGTCAGTTGGCTGCCTCTGGTAGCCAGCAGCCCATCTCTGTCACGACGATAAACATCAAATGTGAAGTCCAACAAGCCGTCCCACAAAGTTATATCCACACCAAGGTCATAAGTACGTGTCGTAATCCAGGTCAGGTTCTTATTAATAAGTGCCGGAGTCAGTACTCCATTGGTTTGTGTACCATCAACGAACTCGTACCCCTTTGATCCCATTGTAAAGCCTTCTATGAACTGGAATTCATTACCGGCATCAATACCGGTCTCTCCATAGCTGGCTCTTAACTTCAAGTTACTGACAAACGATATATTATCCTTAATAAAGGATTCCTCGGACATTCTCCAGCCTGCACTGACAACCGGGAAAAATCCCCAACGACTCCCCGGAGCATAACGATAAGAACCATTATAACGGAAAGCACCTTCCAACAGATATTTGCCTTGGTAGTCATAATTTAGACGCCCCAGATAAGAGATGTTTGCCGTCTCTCCATAGCCGCCAGAATTCTGGATATTCGTTTGAGAACCTAAGTCAAGAATAGGTTTAGAATAAATCTCATACTCGCGGGTAGCAGAAACATTATCATTCCAGCCATGATTCATTTCGTACATAGCCATCAAAGAAATGTTATGGTCGTGCGCAATAGTAGTACTATAAGACAATTGTGCCTGAATATTAAGATTATTACCATTATTCATATTCACATACAAACTGCTCGGGTCATTAATTGTCTTTGATACATCATACGATTCATTCTGCGAATTATAACTGTACAACTGGTAGAGTTTTCTCTCATGCGAGGTACGGTTATCACTGGCATCATACGAAGTCATTAATTTAGCTTTCAATCCCTTTACCCAAGGAACATCATAGGTCAATGTGGCAGTTGACTGTAAACTACGTCCTCTGCTGGTATTCATACCGGTGAGATCACCATTCATTGCTGCCACTGGATTGTCCAGGAAAGGATAAGCTGCATTGTAGTATTCGGAATTGTTATTGGCATACACTCCGGATGTCGGTCTCATCAACGTAGATTTGAACAGTAAGTCAAAGACTCCCTGGATAGGAGCATTCGTCACGTCATATCTTCCGGAAACATTAACTTCCGCTTTGAGATACTTAGACAACTGGGCTGTAAAATTACTACGCATAGTATATCTTTCGTAATTGAAATCGCCTCCTCGTGTCAAGTCACCATCGTGCGCATAACCGAAACTGGCATAATAGGTCATCTTATCACTACCACCTTCAACAGAAAGAGTATGTTGCTGGCTACCTGCACTTTTTTTGAATACAGCATCCAACCAATCGGTACTTTCATAGCCGGGACCACCGGCCTGCCATTTGGCAAGTTCTTCAGGAGTGGTAGTAGGGCCGGTACCCGCATTCATTGACAATTCATTGGAAATCTCCGCATATTGGGCAGCATTCATAACCTTCATCATGGAAGTGGGGAAAATAGCTGTGAATGAACCGTTGTAATTAAAATGGGCTTTACCTTTTCTTCCTTTTTTGGTGGTAATAATCACAACTCCATTGGCGGCATTCATACCATAGATTGCCGCAGCACCATCTTTAAGTACAGAAATATTTTCAATATCTTCCGGATTCAAGCGCTGAAATTCAGAGCCACCGTCGCCACTATCGCGGACAACACCATCGATTACATACAGCGGACTACCAAAGCCACGAATTTGTACCATAGAACTGAACGAACCTGGTTGACCGTCCTGTTGACGGATCTGTACACCGGCAATCTTTCCCTGTAAGCTCTGAGCCACACTCGTGCTTTTGGTTGTCAGCACTTTGTCACCACTAAGAGTAGAAATAGCCCCAGTCAGTGTCTGTTTCTTCTGAGTGCCATATCCCACAACTACTACTTCGCCCAAAACGGCTTCATCTTCCTTTAATACCACTCTTACTGAGTTTTCGGCTCCTACTTTGACTTCCTGAGTCTGAAAGCCAATATAAGATATCTGAAGAACAGCGTTCTTCTCAAGATTTTGTAGCACAAATTCACCCGACATATCTGCCACGGCATTTTTATTATTGGCTCCTTTCACTACAACGGTCGCACCAACCAGCGGATTCCCTTCCTGGTCTATCACCTGTCCTTTAAACTGTGCATGTTGCGCATATACCATTGTGGTACAGAGTAACATGATGCATCCCAACAAGGTGCGTGCTAAATGATTCATGTGTTTTATCATATAAAAAAAGATTTTTAACTTTACAATTACATAAAAGATTTCTAAATGTTACGTTTCCAACTTTTCTCAGTGGATACATTCTTTGGGTCATTTAATCTTTTCTTTTAACATAGGCATTTTCTTTTAGGGGTTAACATTCTTATTTTATTGTTACGTAACGAAAGTCATGTTTATCTGCCTCCTGAAGTACCGGGGCTTCCAGACGATTGTCAATAATACGATCCCAGTACGGACTCAGATCCAACGTTTTTCCCTCTTCCACCACAAACTCTTTAATTTCGATTTCTCTCTTTTCGGAAGTGGAAAGTCCTGCAGGTTCCGATATCACTTTATTGAAACTGATCCGCTCTTTACCATATTTCTTCGTTATTTTGAAAGTGATGGATTTCTTCTGAGGATCAGCAGTTACTACTCCCCAAAAGTTAGGATAAAACAGAGGGATGCTGATTACTTTATCATCGGCCACTACAGGAGCCAGACGCAATTCTTTTCGGGGAATGTTAACGCCAGCACCAGCCAATACATCTGTAGAGAACCAAGTTACCGGAGCTGTCATATAAGTAATGTCACTGGGATTCCACAAGTTTTGAGTCCATGTCCAGCCTTTACGCAGATGTACTAATTGGATGTGCTTCATAATATCCATGGCATCTTCATAAAATCCCGCCTGCATACCGGCTAAAGCAGTATAGCTTTCCAGATAGAAGGGCCAGCATTGTGATCCCCTATTATCAATACCTCGGTTCAGATTGATATCCCACACTTTATTAGCGTAATAATCAGGAGACTTGGAAAGAGAAATCTTGCATTGAGATATCATAGATGCCTTCACTATATCCATAGGATATACGTCTCCCCATCCGCAGTAACGGCTCAGGAACTGGCCTGCCAACTGTCCCGTAAACAATACATTATCCAGTCTTTTGGAACCATCCGGTTCACAGCCGTAGGCAAAGAAACGTCCATTCCACAACTTCTCAAGAGCCTCTTTCTGAGAGGTAGCAAACTGTTGTTGCGCCTGTTTCACGATGCTTTCATCTCCAATAGCTTTTCCTATAGCTTCGTAAGCCCTGAGTGTAGTCAGCCATACACCTGCATAGTAAGAGTACAAAGGAGGATGAGTAAAATCATCATACGTAGTAGGGCCTACAGGAATTGTACTGCCTTGAGGCATACGACTATATAAGAATTTCATGGCTCTTTTAAGTCCCGTAAGATGTGCTTTCAAGTACTCTGTATCACCAGTCTGCTCATAGTCTTTAACAAGTTGTATGATCCAGCCGGAAGCATTATCTAACATCCAACCCTTTTCCGTTGGTACACGGCCACCTACGGTACCCATACCTACATAGTAATGTCCGATGAAATGAAGTATATAACCTTCCGGATCCATTGCATCTGCAAAAATATCCATCTCCGAACGATCCAGTTGAGTGAAAAATTTCTGGTAAAAAGGATGTGAACTCAAACGCTGATCCATTGTTCCGGCAAAGCCGCCCATGGCTCCTTCATTAACCATAACATCACCTCCTTTAGTAAGCACCATATTGGTGTAAATGACATATCCACTATTAATAAGCTTAAACTTATACCAGTCAGGAAGGCTACTCTCAAGAACCGGGATTTGCCACTCCGTAGTCTGTCGGGCAATTCTTGCCCTATTGGATACAGCATAGCTCACCATAGAATTCATACAATTAAAATAATTATGATAGTATTTATTGTAGTCAGCCCCACAAGGCCAGTAGCTACCGATAGGAAGGGCTGCCGCATCAATCTGCAGTTCAGGAGCATACCATGCCAGCATAAAACGAATTGTTTTCTTTTGACCTGCTTTCAACTGTGTCTTAACAGCCAGTACAGAAGCAGAAGAAGTTTGAGATTGCTCCGTCAGTACATTTTTGGTTAGTGAAGAAGTGAATTCTCCATTATTTCTAAACTGATCCCATGCTTCAGAATTCGAACGATAAGCTGGAAGATAAGATACATTCTTTTCTTCTTCCACTGCAATCACCACTTGATTCACATAGTTCTGAAAAGTCAATTTGCGAGGTTGCAAGCTATCTGCAGCATATTGTATCAACCCTTTCAGGCTTCCCATCTGATAAGGTTCTACATAGGTTTTAGCCTTCTCACGCAACGGCCAGTTTTCTCCATTATTTATATTAGCTCTACCTTCACTCAATAGCTGGCCATTGTCAAAACCTTCCAAGCTCTTCGGATCATTAAACAATCCGATAAAATCTTCCCAGGAAAACGCTAATGCAGCTTCCATGTCCTCCTGAGCTATGAGATCAACCTCAAACCATACTACCGGCAAAGAGGAATCTTTCACATTGTGCGGCACCAATCCTGAATAGGCACGAATTACAGGGGTTACTTTCAAATTATTATCCGCATAACTTAATTCTGCTGTAGGAAATAATCCTTTATATTGAGTATGTTCTACTCCTTTCATTCCATACAAAACATGATTATCCCTAACCAGACGAACAGCTTCTTTTTCATTTCCCTTCCGTGTCCATAAAGAGAAGAATGAATGCTCCGAACGTTTAATAGGAGTATGAATATTATTCATTCCTATCCTGGTGAATTTGCCACTTGGAGCGAAATTTATATTGCCTACTCCAATACCACCCAAGGGCACTCCGCTTACGTCTTCATGATCTTTTAATGAAAGGTAAGTATAGTTGGTTTCTCCACCTAAAACTCCACTTTGAAGACTGAATTTGGTATTGGCTTCATCGACACCATAATTGTTCTGATTTTCTTCTTGTCCATACAGTGCAAATATTCCTGCAAGACAAAAGGCTAAAGAGACAAAGGTTCTTTTACTCATACATGTGTTTTTTAAGATTAATAATAGAAGTTATGAATCTACTTCTGCTTTCGTTAGCGTTCGAGTGCAAAAATAGATGCTGATAGATTACAATAGCGGTTACATTGGGGTTAATCGAGGGTTAATTTTGAGAGGTATTTTATTAATTACCCGATTAATTTAAGAAAATCTATGCTCTATGGCATAAAGTTACAGACATAAAAAGATTACCTCTAAATATAGAGACTTATAAATTGGAAACAGTCCTTTTTTTCTGATTATTGAAAACTTGTCCTTAAATCATTGTGTATGATATCAGAGTAAGAATAGGAATAGTTATTACCCATACTTTTATTATATTCTGCAATATACAGATAATATTTCTTCATTGCCTGATCTTCCTTCTTCAGCTTATGGCAGGCATTCAGCATGTACCACAAAGCTGTATCATTCAAAGAATCTACTCTCAGCCAAATTTCAGCCAATTGAGCAACCTGCTCATACGCAGCTTTCATATATAGATTATTCAATTCAATCGTCAACATCTCATGCAATTCATATTCTTGTTCGCTCTTAAAGGAATCAAACATAGAGTCGTCAATAGACTTTAAAAATTTCCCTCGCGACAAAATTCCGATCAGTGATTGGCTGACTTCCTGAGATGCATCACTTTGCCGGATTTTATTCATTTGTTCAAGATATTGTTGATAATCGCAATAGAAAGCCTCCGACAATTGGATAGAATAGCGACTATTAGTATACACCAATTCAATACCTTCTAGATCATCCAGTATTTTTCTTAATCGGTTTATTGTAACGCCCTTCAGATTTTTGGCACTACTCAATTCTTTTTCTGGCCATAACAACCCATAGATATAATTCGAGGTAATACCTTCCTTATTACCTAAACCATTCAAAAAAGTAAGTAAGAACAGTTGCTTTATCTTGGAACTAAACAAATGAGTGATATCTCTTCCTTTTTTATCTATTATAGTGAATTCCCCAAACAGATACAAGGCATTTGCCTGTGGTGACTTTTTATTTTCAACCTGAGTGAAAGTTTCACGAACAGGTGTGACTTTAGGTATCGGTTGTTTCTCCTTCTTCCTTTTCAAGTAATACGTAATGCCAACAATCAATATCAGTACAACAACCATTACAAAAATAACAGTACGCAAAGAAAGTCCTTCTTCAACAGCATATAAAAACAATGCGTTCTCTGCAATGGCAGGTGCCGACAATGAATAAAAACGTGTAACAGAAGATTCTCCGCCACGTTCATTAAATTCTTGCGTACAACAATAAAACTCCTTTGTTTCTTTATTATAATAAAGATTTGCATTAGATAAAATAGCCTTCGACTCCATAGGAATAGAATTACCTAATACCTCATAGGAATCATTCTGCAACGAGAACTTATAAAGCTGCAAATGGGAAGAAGCTTCCTGCATAGGATAACACAACGTATAGAAAGAAGCTCCATCATCAGATAAAAGAAGGTTTCTTACCGGAACAATCTGAGCTCCATCATAAGAGAAGTCCCTCACTTTCTGCACGGTTGAATCTTTCAGATTTATCTTATAGAGATCATAATAGTATATTTTCCCGATACTCTGATCCCCACTACTATTCCCAGTACCACCAAACAAAAGCAACTCATTAGCATTCAATGCTCCCATAGAAGAGAAAAAACGAGGGGCTACAAAATCACCTTTCAATTTAATAGTATTCCATGACTTTTGATCCAAATCATATACTTCCAATGTATTGGTATATTTGCGTGAGCCAAAACCTCCAAAAATATAGAACTTATTACGAATAGTATCCAGATAAGAAGAATGGTGGTGTCGCTGTGAAGGCAAAAATTTATCATCAACCTTTTCCACTTCTCCTGTAAGTACATTCAAAGCACAAATGGTACAAACATCTGCATGATTATCCACTTCATAGATATAAACAGAACGAGAATCCGGATAGAAAAAGTTTGTTCCCAAATACATCTTCATCGGCAGGGGTTGATGCTTATACCCTTCCCAAATATTACGGCGGATATCCAGAGTATATAAAGAATCGCTGTTAAAATAGACAAAATTGCCAGAATTGAAATCATAATTATACCCCGCCGTACTCTCAGAAGCCTGTGAATGAAGCAAATTCCAATAATAGGATTTATTTATTAACCAGATTGGGTTAATTGCTTTTCCTCTGATCTTTCCTTGTTTGTCATGAACAAGAATACCGGAACTTTCATTCAAAGGAAAATTGATTTGTTGATTCATGTCGGAGATTACTAAATTCCGGATTGCAAAAGAAGGTATTTCTTCAGAAAACTTACTACTTCCAAACATGATGGTAGGGGTCAATTCTCCGGATAAGCCTAATTTTCCTGATTGATATTGTCGCTTATCAATAGTAAGGCATACAGAATCTTCTTTTAAAAAAAAGGAGATTTCTATGGGTATCCAACGCCGAGGACCAAGTTTTTTATTACATAGAGTATCTACAATAAGACATTCTTTTGCCTCAATATTAAATTTCAGATAACTCCGTTCGTCATTGTCATAAGAGAAAACAAAACTATAAATATCTGCATTTTCACGTTTCAGATCCTTTAATCGAAATATATAACCGAAAGATCCATAATCCTGAATAGCCAAATCATAAGATATAGAGAAATGACCTTTAAAAGTCAAAGGATTTTCATCAAAAACAGAATAGCTTGTCTTTTGTATAGTTTCAGATTCATAAGTATTAAATTCAAGACCTTGAGCATTAGCTCGCAAGCATAAAAAGCAAAGTAGCAATATGAAAGATCCTATATATCTCATTATCATTTCCTTGTCATGTAGTTACTTATTTATTAACCAGACAAATATATAACTTAAAAACCGGACTCATGAAACATAAGCCCGGTTTTAACAAAAATGCATTCCTATCTTTAATTCGCCATCTCAGAAATAAACTTAATGCGAACCAACCTTACTTCTTCTTCCGTGAAATCATCACCCAGTTCATCAAGTGCGTCATCTATCTTGTCAGTAGTAGATTCCTTGAAATAATCATAGATATCCAACATGTGGTCTTCGTCCATAATCTCATCCAGGAAGTAATCAATATTCAACTTTGTACCAGAATAAACGATTGCCTCGATTTCGTCCAGTAAATCTCCAAACTCAATACCTTTGGAAAGTGCGATATCATCCAATGCCACCTTACGGTCTACAGCCTGAATAATAGCCACTTTCATCTTGGATTTATTAGCAACCGTACGAACACGTAAGTCTTCAGGGCGTTCGATTTCATTCTCTTCACAGTGACGCTTTATCAGCTTGCAAAACTCCTCACCGTAGCGTTTAGCCTTACCTGCACCTACACCGGGAATGTTTTGCAATTCATCCAGTGTCACCGGATAAATGGTTGCCATGGCTTCCAATGAAGGATCCTGGAAAATTACATAAGGTGGTACTTCCAGTTTCTTGGAAAGCTTCTTACGCAAATCCTTCAGCATGGAATAAAGAGCCGGATCGACAGCGCAAGAGCCACCGCCCCTTGCCGGAGCTTCTTCTTCCACTTCTTCGAAATCATTATCTTCGGTTATCTTGAACGATTTAGGATGTTTCAGGAACTTCTTTCCTTCATCCGTTACTTTCAGCAAACCGTAATTTTCCACATCTTTACTCAGGTAACCAGCAATGAGTGCCTGGCGAATGACAGCATTCCATGTTCTGTCTTCTTCTCCCATGCCGGAGCCGAAAGCTTCCAGGTCTTCATGCAGATGCGCCTGCACTTCGGTAGTTTCACGTCCTTGTATAATGTCGATGATATAATCTGCCTTAAAATTTTCTTTCACCGCGAGAATAGCCTCTATCACGGTACACAATAATTCTTGAGCCTCCACTTGTTTTTTCGGGTTTAAACAGTTGTCACAATTTCCACAGTTCTCTTCCATATACTCTTCACCGAAGTAATGCAACAGCGTCTTTCGGCGACATACGGAAGATTCAGCATAAGCAGCGGTTTCCAGCAGAAGCTGTTTACCGATTTCCTGCTCTGCCACAGGTTTACCTTGCATGAACTTTTCAAGTTTCTGCAAGTCTTTATTGGTATAAAAGGTAATACACTGTCCTTCGCCTCCATCTCTTCCGGCACGTCCTGTTTCCTGATAATATCCTTCCAGACTTTTCGGGATATCATAATGAATAACATAACGCACATCAGGCTTGTCAATACCCATACCAAAAGCAATGGTAGCTACAATCACATCTATTTTCTCCATCAAGAAGTCGTCTTGATTTTGCGTGCGTGTTGCAGAATCCATTCCTGCATGGTATGCGCGGGCATTGATACCATTCGCCTGTAGAATCTCAGCAAGTTCCTCTACCTTTTTCCGACTCAGGCAATAAATAATGCCCGACTTTTCCGAATTATTCTTGATGAACTTGATGATATCTCTATCTATGTTATTGGTCTTGGGACGTACCTCATAATAGAGGTTCGGACGATTGAACGACGACTTGAACACTTCGGCATCAATCATACCCAGATTCTTCTGGATATCATGTTGCACTTTAGGGGTCGCAGTCGCAGTCAGAGCAATCACCGGAGCTTTTCCGATTTCATTGATAATAGGGCGGATACGGCGATATTCCGGACGGAAGTCATGTCCCCATTCAGAGATACAGTGGGCTTCGTCTACAGCATAGAAGGAAATCTTCACTGTCTTCAGAAACTCTACATTTTCCTCTTTCGTCAGCGATTCGGGAGCTACATACAGTAACTTTGTCTTACCGCTGAGGATGTCAGACTTCACCTGATCTATCGCACCTTTATTAAGAGAAGAGTTGATAAAATGGGCAATACCATCTTCTTCACTGAAGTTACGCATCGCATCGACTTGGTTCTTCATTAGGGCAATCAACGGAGAAATCACAATACCCGTACCTTCCATCATTAATGACGGTAACTGGTAGCATAGTGATTTTCCTCCACCTGTAGGCATCAGTACGAATGTATCGTTACCTGCCAACAGATTTTGTATGATAGCCTCCTGATTTCCTTTAAATGTGTCAAATCCGAAGTACTTCTTCAGCTGGTCTGTCAAATTAATCTTCTTCCCTGCCATGATTCATTAGGTTG
>OKSL01000655.1_pt1 | contig 18389 bp, 17 predicted proteins | sample 1606251 | NCBI WGS metagenome assembly OKSL01 (sample SAMEA3879543, study PRJEB24766) | human gut metagenome | biome: human-associated habitat; feature: feces | place: USA | collected 1985/1987 | reverse complement strand
TTCTTTACTTTCAACCCGAAGAGTTGAATTTGTCGAAAGGTACTAAAGTCCGTATCACGGGCGGTGACTTTGAGGGACAGGAGGGCGTTTTCCTGAAAGTAAAGGGTGCGCGTGACCGTCGTGTGGTCGTGGAGATACAGGGAGTGATAGCCGTTGCCATGGCCACCATTCATCCGGACTTGATAGAAGTAATCAAATAATTGGCGGTTGATCATTTCCCCCTGCCAATTTATAATTCATAAATCATAATTCATAAATGAACACCTCTCTTTCCGAAGAATCAATCACTCTTCAGCGTGCCGCGCACGAGCTGATGTATTTGGGTACGGACGGTAGTCCGGTTTATAGCGATGAGCTGTCCCGTCGCAACGGTGAGGTCTATCGTCTGACGACGGCTTTGTATAGTTCCTTAGCGAAAGGTGCAACTACAGAAGAACAGGCAAACGTCTGTCTTGCGTTGTTGATGGGGTATAGTGCCTCGTTCATAGACCATGGCGAAAAACAGGAACATGTGCAGCAGGTTCTGAACCGTTGTTGGGATATTCTAAATGAACTCCCGGTATCCTTATTGAAACTCCGTCTGCTTACTGCTTGTTATGGTGAAGTGTTCGACGAGCCTTTGGCCGACGAAGCCCGCAAGATTATTTCCTCCTGGAACGGATCATCTCTTACCTCAGAGCAGCGGGAAGCCATCGAGGAATTTCAGAACGTAGTTGCTAATCCCTATCCATGGGAAGAAGTGGACGAATAATCTGAAATAAACGATAAAAAGCTATATCCCGTTTCAGAAAAAACGTATATTTGCGTATAACTTCTAAAAATGGTCAGACAAAATGGAGCAGATGCGTAAATTGCCTATCGGTATACAGACTTTTGAGGATATACGTAAAGACAATTATCTTTATGTAGAACGGTTGCCGATTTGCTTGCCATGCTCAACCAATATTTGGAAAAGTGGGAGCAGAAGTATGGAACCGAACGCCAGAATCGAAGTCCCGAAGAACGTTTTGCCTACGTGATAGAACGTGCTTATGAGAGTACCGGTAAGCAGGCGGTTGTTTTGGTTGATGAATACGATAAACCTTTACTTCAGACCCTCTCGGACGAGGTACTGATGGATGAATATCGCCGGACGTTGAAGGCCTTTTATGGCGTGCTGAAGAGTTCCGACCGCTATTTGCGTTTCGTGTTTCTGACGGGAGTCACCAAGTTTGCCCAGGTCAGTGTATTCAGTGACTTGAACCAGCTGCAGGACATCAGCTTCTGGCCCGAATACTCTTCCCTATGCGGTATAACGAAAGACGAACTGGTGAAGACGTTCACTCCGGAAATACAGGGTTTGGCTGCCTTTTCCGAAACAGATTTCGAAACAATGGTTGACAAGATGACCCGTTTGTACGACGGTTATCATTTTTATCCCTACAGCGAAGGTGTCTTCAATCCTTTCAGCGTATTGAATGCATGCAAGTCGAAGACATTGAGTAATTTCTGGTTCCAGACGGGTACTCCTACCTATTTGGTTGAACTGTTGCAGCAGAGCGATTACGACCTCCGTCTCCTTATTGACGGTATGGAAGTTACTTCTTCCGCTTTCTCAGAATATCGTGCGGACGCACGCAATCCGCTCCCCATGATTTACCAGAGCGGTTACCTCACGATCAAGGGGTATGACAAAGAGGTTGGTCTCTATACCTTGGGCTTCCCCAACGATGAAGTCCGTTACGGCTTTTTGAATTTTCTGGTACCCTATTATACTGAAGTGACCGACGATGAAACGGGCTTTCACATTGCCAAGTTCATGCGTGAACTGAAGGCCGGTGACGTGGATGCCTTTATGGAACGCTTGAGGGTGTTCTTTGCGGGTATTCCCTACGAGTTGAGCAACAACAATGAACGTCATTATCAGGCTATATTTCATGTCGTGTTCACACTGTTGGGGCAGTTCATCCGGAGTGAAGTCCGCAGTTCACGCGGACGTGCCGATGCAGTGGTGACGACTCCCGATGCCGTTTATGCTTTCGAGTTCAAACTAAACGGAACGGCGGAAGAAGCCCTGAAACAGATAGACGAGAAAGGTTATCTCATCCCTTACCGTCTGGACGGCAAGCGTTTGGTGAAGGTCGGGGTGAACTTCAGTAAAGAGACGAGGAATATTGGTGAGTATAAAATTCAATGACTGCCTATAAATAATTCACAAGCCAGATAGGAGTATGAGCAGAGAACGGTTGATAAGCTAGCGCAAGCTGTTTATAGACTTGAAAAATCCGAAAACAAGCAAACTTATCCCCACTATTGCCGTTGGTTATACTGCTGTGTGATGGAAGGGTGAAGTTTCATGATAGTTCTTTCTGGAACTTCATTGGAACTTTTTTTTAATATATTAAACGGGTGCAGGGACTATACTGATATGGTTTCTGACAAAATCACTTTGGCAGCCAACTAAAATTAAATTCAAAATTATTTCTTAATACAACTCGTTTTAGGACACTGTTTAGTGCTTTAATAAAGGGGTATGTCCTAAATAAGTGTTTACACAACATTTACAAATGAAACGTATATTTTTAGTTGCTTTGAGTTTTGTTCTTGCGCTTCCTTTATTGTATTCTCAAGGAAAACAATCTCCTTTTGGTATTTCTTTGGAACTTTCCAGTAAATACATGTGGAGAGGCATTGAATACGGAAGTGCTCCGGTCGCTTTTCCGATGCTGACATTCAGTTATAAGGGGTTTAGTGCATTTGCTTTAGGTGCTTATGCTTTTGACGGTAGCCATCAGGAGGTGGATTTGGGAATAAGTTATTCCCATAAAAAAATTATGTTTGGACTTTCGGATTATTATTATCCTTCCGCTATAGGTGAAAAAGACTCATATTTCCGGTTGAGCAATCGTTCCACTGGTCATAGCGTGGAAGCTTATTTAACTGCGACGCCTTTTACTGCGCCTTTATGGCTTACGTTGTCAACGTATGTATTTGGTGCTGATAAGAAATTGAATGGGAATCAGGCTTTTTCATCCTATGCAGAAGTGGGATATACCTACAGTTTTAATGATAACAATGACTTGTCAATTGCTTTGGGTGTAAATTTGAATAAGAGCTTTTATACTGATTACAAGCGAGGTTTTAATGTGGTGAATGTTGCGTTGAAATACGTCACTTGCTTCACGTTCGGTAAGTTTAGGCTTCCGGTCAGTGCCTCATATGTGCTTAATCCGTACAAGGAAAAGTCTTACATTACTTTTTCGCTTTATTTCAATTCTTGAAGTAAATTTACTCTAAACAGATAAAACTATAATATTATGTCTCAGAAAGGAAAAGTATATACCGCAGGTGTATTCGATCTGTTCCATGCCGGACACATGGAGAGTATTATGAAAATTTTGGATTGTTTTCCCGATCAAGAGTTGTTGATAGGTGTGGCCACCGATCGATATACTAAATCGTTCAAACGAACTCCATTTCAAACTATGAGTGAACGTCTGCACACTATACGTTCTGTGTTTGCTACTAATAAGCGGGTTACTGTTATAGAAGATCCTCTGGAAACGGTTGAATGTAGTTATGAGAGGCCATTTTATGAGCAGTATGGTATTACCGACCATTGTCAAGGTACCGATTTTGATGAGAATCCCTCTTGCTATAGATATATTAAATCTGTGAACGGTTTCCATATAATGGGACGTAGCTTGTTGATGTCTACTACGGAACTGATAAATAAACTTAGTCCTTCGCGTGTAGTGAAGATGGATGGAGATACCAATGAAAACTACCGATTGGGTAACATCGTGATTAAGCGAATTGTGTATGGTGATGTTGATTTCATTGATTATGCTTATGGTCAGTTGTTAGAAAAAGGACTGTTTGGGATAACTAGCTATCAACGTTTTGGGAAATTGGCTTTCTTGCCTTTCATAGAGGGAAATGTGACACCCAACCTCTCCTTTGGCCAAGTATTAGAGTTGACAAAGCAGATTAACCAATCGGGCTTGAAGCCGAAAATCACTTTGATGGATATGTTTGCTCAGTACGGTTTCGTGCCTAATTTTGAGGTGTACGGAGAGCTTTTGTCTGACTTGACTTATGTTTGCCATGGAGATTTGGCTTATACCAATTTGGTAAAGAATCAAGAGGGGCTCTTTCCTATTGATTGGGAATTCATGCTTTGGGGGACTGAATATTGGGATTTGGCCACCTATATAGCTTCTGTCTATGTGTATCAATATGTGGATTGCCGAAGTGTGCTTGATGCAGTGAATGATATGAAAGATAGTTTTATCATAAAAAAAACCTTGATGCTTTTATGTGACTATTGGGCGCAGTGGAGTGCCTTTACCGGACATGATTTTTTTAGCAAGGAGAGTAAGATGTTGCGTTCGTTTCTCTATTCCAACCTGTAAATAATGAATGTAAAATATAATTAATGGAAAATAAATTGAGATTTGATTTCGGTAAAGTAGACTGGATGATTACTATTCTTCCTTTTGGAGTGATAACTGTGTTATGTTTTTTATTCTTTTTGATGCCAGACCAGTCAAATGCCGTTTTGAGTCGGATTCGCTTTTTCTTTGGAAATACCTTTGGAACTTATTATTTGATTATCGGGTTGGGCTTTTTCTTTGTTTCATTGTTTATAGCTTTGTCTGAATATGGAAACATTATATTGGGTAATCGGGATGAAAAGCCCAAGTTTTCATACTTTTCATGGGGGGCAATGATGTTTACTTGCGGACTGGCGGCTGATATATTGTTTTATTCATTTGCCGAATGGGTGATGTATGCTGAGAATCCGCACATTGCGGAACTGGGCAGTTTTCAGGACTGGGCAGGAGTTTTTCCAGTTTATCATTGGAGTTTTATTCCCTGGAGCTTTTATCTTGTACTTGCTGTCGCATTCGGCTTTATGCTCCATGTGCGGAAACGTGAAAGGCAGAGGTTCTCCGAAGCATGCCGACCTGTTTTGGGCAAGCAAACCGATGGTATTTGGGGGCGGATAATCGATCTCCTTGCTGTATTTGCTTTGCTTGCGGGAACTGCTACAACATTCAGTGTGGCTACACCGCTGATGGCAAGTATCGTCACCGAGCTTTTTGGCATTGGGATAAGCCGTACTCTGTGTACAACTGTAATATTACTTCTTACATGTGCATGTTATACTTATGCTCTGCTGCATGGTTTTAAAGGAATTAGCATATTGGCGAAAGTCTGTATCTATATGTTCTTCGGTCTTTTACTCTATGTACTTCTCTTGGGTGGTAATACAGGATATATTATTGATACGGGTGTAGAATCGCTTGGACGGGTAGTTCAAAATTTTATTGGGTTGTCCACTTACACAGACCCCTTACGAACCACGAACTTTCCTCAGGACTGGACTATCTATTATTGGGCTTATTGGATGGTATGGTGTGTGGCCGCTCCCTTTTTCATCGGAAGTATTTCTCAAGGCCGGACAATCCGCCAAACGATTTTTGGAGGTTATGCATTTGGAGTCGGTTCAACCATTGTAAGTTTTGTTGTCCTTGGCAACTATTCGATGGGGCTACAAGTAACCGGAGTGGCTGACTTTATGGCACTTTATCAGCAAACGGGAGATTTATACGCTCTTATTATTTCTATTATACACACTATTCCCTGCGTCCCTTTTGTACTGGTCCTGGTGGTGCTGATTATGATTGCTTTTTATGCGACATCATTTGACTCCATAGCCTTGACCGCATCTTGTTACAGCTATCGGAAACTTAATAAAGGGGAAGCGCCTCACAAACTCATTCAATTAATGTGGTGTCTCTTGCTGATTTTACTACCTATTGCGCTTGTCTTTGCGGACAGTTCAATGAGTAACCTTCAGACAGTAAGCATTGTTGCAGCGTTTCCGTTGGGGATTGTCATGGTATTGATAATTGTAAGTTTCTTGAAGGATGCAAAAATGTATTTGGAAGGAAAATAGATTTAAAACTCATGTTTGAGTTCAAATTGAGTCTTAACACAAAATTAGGAGTGATTTATGTTTTTGGGAATGTGAGGTCGGATATTTCGACCGTTAAGTAAATTTTATTAAAAGTAAAAATGAATATTGCAATCGTTGGTACCGGTTATGTAGGTTTGGTATCGGGCACTTGTTTTGCCGAAATGGGCGTTGATGTGACTTGCGTTGATGTGGATGAAGTGAAAATTCAATCATTGCTTAATGGGGACATCCCTATTTATGAGCCGGGTCTGGAAGAACTGGTGAAGCATAATATGGAAGCTGGTCGTCTGCATTTTGCTACAGACTTGAGAACTTGTCTTGATAACGTGGAAGTAGTGTTCTCTGCAGTGGGTACTCCTCCCGATGAGGACGGAAGTGCTGACTTAAAATATGTGTTGGAGGTGGCCAAGACATTCGGGCAGAACATTAAAAAATACACTGTCCTTGTTACAAAATCCACTGTCCCGGTAGGTACAGCTCAAAAGGTGAAGGAAATCATTCAAGCTGAATTGGATAAACGTGGTGAACATATAGGGTTTGATGTAGTTTCTAATCCGGAGTTTTTGAAGGAGGGGGCTGCCATCAAAGACTTTATGGCTCCTGACCGTGTGGTGTTAGGTGTCTCTGGTGAGCAAGCAAAAAAAATCATGTCGCGTCTTTACAAGCCATTTATGCTGAGCGGTGAGCGTATGATTTTTACAGATATTCCCAGTGCGGAAATGATAAAGTATGCTGCCAATTCCATGCTTGCCACTCGTATCAGTTTTATGAATGATATTGCCAATCTTTGTGAGCTTGTAGGTGCAGATGTAAATATGGTGCGAAAGGGTATCGGTTCCGACACCCGTATTGGTAAAAAGTTTCTTTATGCCGGTTGCGGTTATGGTGGCAGTTGTTTCCCGAAAGATGTGAAAGCCCTTATCAAAACAGCTGAGAAAAATGGCTATGATATGAAAGTGCTGAAGGCTGTTGAAGAAGTGAATAAAAGGCAGAAGTCTATTCTTTTTGAGAAATTGAAGCGGCATTATAATGGCGATATTCAAGGTAAAACCATTACTTTGTGGGGATTGGCATTTAAGCCCGAAACTGATGACATGCGCGAAGCTCCTGCTTTGGTGCTGATAGACAAGTTGACTCATGCGGGTTGTACTGTCAAGGTGTATGACCCAGTTGCTATGAGCGAATGTCGTCGTCGTATAGGTGACAAGGTTTTTTATTGTAAAGATATGTATGAAGCTGTTTTGGACGCTGATGCATTGCTACTTGTTACTGAATGGAAAGAGTTCCGTATGCCTAGCTTAGGTGTATTAGCTAAGACCATGAATGAAAAACTGATAATTGATGGTCGCAACATCTACGATCAAGAGGAATTGGCCGAAAGAGGTTTCACTTATTATAAGATTGGATAATGAAGATATTAGTGACCGGAGCAGCAGGATTTATAGGATTTTATACCTCCAAATCTTTGTTGGAACGTGGGGATGAAGTAATAGGGTTGGACAATATCAACGATTATTATGATGTGAACCTAAAGTATGCCCGTTTGGCGGAGATGGGTATAGTACGGGAGAAAGTGGATTGGTATAAGCTTGTGCAAAGCGACAAATATACCAATTACCGTTTTATCCGTATGAACCTAGAAGACAGGCAAGCTGTACAGATGCTTTTTGCTAATGAAGGTTTTGACAAGGTTGTCAATTTAGCCGCACAAGCTGGCGTACGCTATTCCCTTCGAAATCCGTATGCATACGTGAGCAGTAATGTGGACGGTTTCCTCAATATATTGGAAGGATGCCGCCAACACAATATTGCACATTTGGTGTATGCTTCTTCAAGCAGTGTGTATGGTTTGAATGGTAAAGTTCCATTTTCCGAGCATGATAGTGTCGCCCATCCTGTGAGCCTTTATGCTGCCACTAAGAAAAGCAATGAATTGATGGCGCACGCTTATAGTAATTTGTATGATATGCCCACGACTGGACTTCGTTTCTTTACCGTTTACGGTCCTTGGGGCAGACCGGATATGTCGCCCTTCCTTTTTACGGATGCTATCTTGAACAATCGCCCTATCAAGGTATTCAATAACGGTGATATGTTGCGTGATTTCACTTATATTGATGATGTTGTGGAGGGGGTTATTCGTGTACTCGACCATGTGGCTACCCCTAATTTAAATTGGAAGGCTACTACTCCTGATCCTGCGACTTCTACTGCTCCTTATCGCATCTATAACATAGGAAATTCTTTTCCTATAAAATTGATGGACTTTATAGCAGCTATTGAATTGGCTTGTGGACATGAAGCTGAGAAGAGTTTTTTGCCTATGCAGCCCGGTGACGTGTATCAGACTAACGCTGACACTTCCATGTTGCAAGTTGAAATAGGATATAAGCCCTGCAAAAATATTGTAGAAGGTGTGAGTGAAACAGTGGAATGGTATAAGAAATATACATTCAAACATTAGGGAATTATATAATCAATTCTTATGGCGCAGGACGTTAAGTCTGTACTAGGCAATTCTGTTTTGTATACTTTTGGCAACATGTTGCTGAAGGTGTTTTCGTTTTTTTTGATACCGTTATACACCTCTTATTTAGCTCCGGAACAATATGGTATTTTGAATCTATCAGTTAGCTTTACAGCCTTATCAAGTTGTATTATAACACTTGGTTTGCAGTTTGCTGTTATTCGTTTTTATGCGGATTTTAGGGAAAATCTGATTAAGGTGGGACGTATGTTTGGAACCATAATACTTTCGGTTCTTTCGTTCGGTATATTCTTCTCTTCATTGCTTTATTTTACTAAAGATTATTGGTGTCCGTTGTTTTTTAAAGAGATTGATTTTTTTCCGGTTGTCTTTCTTTCCATTTTGATATCATTGGTTTCCGGATTGTACACGGTTTACCAGGATTCTTTAAAGGGAATGCAGCAGGCACGTAAATCAGTATTGCTTACCTATGTGTTTTTTTTCTTGTTGTTGGGAACCAATATTTTGACGGTAGTGGTGTGGAAGATGGGGGCTGCAGGAATACTTGGTTCTACATTATTAGTTAATTCTATAATGTTGGTAGTAATGCTGATTGATTTAAACAAACAAGGGCTATTTGTATTTTGTATTGATCGAACAATGTTGTTTGATTTACTGAAATATTCGTTTCCAATCGTTCCACATACGATGTCGTATAATGTTTCAAATTTTGTGACACGAATTATTATCAATGGAAAAATGTCTGCTTCTTCTTTGGGGTTATTTAGTTTGGCATCGCAGTTTGGCAGTGTGTCCGATATTGCACTTAATTCTGTGCAGTCGGCTTTCCAGCCTTGGATGTTTAGCAGACTTAACGAAGAAAAAGGTGTAATAAAACAGTCTATAGCTCATGATGTGGCTCGGACATCATATCTGTTGATGTGGCTTTATGGATTGATGTATATCATGATAGGTTCTTTTTCGCAGGAGGCGGTTATTTTAATGGCGGCAGAGAGTTATCATTCCGCTTGGATATACGTTCCGGCAATGGTGTTTACGGTAGCAATAAAAGGACCATTATTTTTTTATAATAATTTTTTATACTATCAGAAGGACAAAACCATATTTATATTTATAGCCACATTCGTGAGTAGCCTGGTTAATATACTTTTTACATGGCTTTTGATTCCTTTATACGGTATATTGGGCTCTATAGCAGCAGATATTATAGCTATGGCAGTAAGATTTATTATCATTATTCCTGTAATTTATAAACAAGCTTCGGTTATTTACTCATTTGTCAAACTTGCGGTGTTGTCTTTCATTCCGATGTTGTTTATGACATTAGCGCTTGTTCCCTCGTTTTATGAGATGATTGATGATTTTTGGATTAATATTCTATATAAATTTTTTGTATTGGGCCTTTATGGATTGTGTATAGTAAGTGTATATAGAAATAAGTTAATGATATATCTTAAACAATTGATTCGTCATAATTAGAATGACAATAAACCTATGATTAAGAATACTATAAAAAGATATTTAAAACCACTGCTTGAATACTATGGAAAATGGTATGTATATCGACAGCAGCGTAAATATGTGAGTGATGGTCAGAGAAACTCTCGATGGTTTAGATATGCTTTTGCAGAATGTGGAGAGCATCTGACGATAAACGGCAATCCTCTTATACAGGATCCTGAAAAGATACGTGTTGGAAGCCATTTTACTATAAATGATGGGGCGCAAATTTGCCCTCGTGGAGGAGTTATTATTGGGAATAATGTAACGATGTCACGTGGTTCACAAATTACAGCAGGAATGCTTGATACTAATAACTGGGTAGAAAACAGATTGGTAGGCACTATTGAGCATGTTGAAAAAGACGTTTATATTGCAGATGGTGTTTGGCTCTGTATTAATTCTGTTGTATTGCCTGGTGTTCATATTACAGGTAAAGGTGTGATTGTTGCGGCCGGTGCGGTAGTTACTAAAGATATAACAGAGGACTATGTAGTGGTGGGTGGAGTTCCTGCTAGAGTTGTGAAACGGTTAAAGAAATGAGATGGATTTATCTATGACTGAATCTCAGTTTCGTCAAGAAATATGTGATAAACTCGAGAATGATTATAATGAGTTTAAGTATTACCAGGAGGTAGTGCTTGACACGCTTAACGCTTTTCATCAAGTTTGTGTAAAAAATGATATTTCCTATTGTCTTGCTTATGGTTCTCTATTGGGGGCAGTGCGTGATGGTGGTCAAATACCTTGGGACTATGATGTGGATTTATGGGTGTGGCACGATGATATTCCTCGTTTATTGGAGGCTTTAGATAGTGATTTACCAAAGAAATACTATTATGTATGCCGTTACAAGGATATGAAACATCGTCATTTTATGATGCGTCTCGCTCCCAATGAATTTGACAGCGAAGTTTTACATGTAGATGTGTTTTGGCTGTTTGGAGCTCCTACTGATGCCGATAAGTTGAGGCGGATGGTTATATTATATAATAGGCGCCGTGCCTTGGGGCGCTACAAGTATTTGCCTAATGCGGTGCTAGAATACAACCAGCCGCGGCCACAACGTTTCTTTCTGCGCTTAAAAAAGTTTGTCGTATCATTACTTCCCTCAACGTGCATAGATTATTTCCATTATAAAGCTCTTCGTAAGGCTAACCCTCAATCGGATTATTGCTGTGACGAATTTGGTATATTGATGAAAAAAGAGTGGCTTGCACAAAAATGTTTGATGACTTTTTCCAACGGTATGCATTTTTATGTGCCTGCGGGCTACAAAGAAATGCTAAATTCCCTTTATGGGGACTGGCAGTCGTATCTATCTATTTCGGATCGGATGAGTGAATTCCAAACTTCATTGCAAAGAATAAGAAAACTTGGTAAACGTGAAAAATAGCATTTATGAATCATTATATTGAAACATTATTTCGTCTTATAGCCAATCCCTCTCGATTGGCACAGCTTTTCCTTTATAAAACAGCTGCAATTTGGACTGACAAGGTTTATTTGACTTTATTGTATAAAGTCAAGTCCGGGAGGGTTATGAATTTTAATAATCCTCAGACCTTTAATGAAAAGCTGCAATGGCTTAAACTTTATAACAAAAATCCTTTCTATAGTAGAATGGTTGATAAATATGAGGTAAAGCAATATGTAGCAGCAACCATAGGCGAGCAGTATGTAATTCCTACTTTGGGAGTTTGGAACAGCGCTGATGAAGTAGATTTCGACACTTTGCCTAACCAATTTGTACTGAAGTGTACGCACGATAGTGGCTCGGTTATAATTTGTAAAGATAAACAGAAACTTGACCGTGAATCTACTCTCTATTTTTTAAGAAAGAATATAAAACGAAATTTTTACATCTTAGGACGTGAATGGCCATATAAAAATGTGGAACATCGGATTATTGCAGAGAAATTTATGGTTGACGAGAGCAAGAAGGAACTAAAGGATTATAAAATATTTTGTTTTGGAGGTGAGCCTCGACTAATAGAAGTGGATTTTGACCGTTTTACAGAGCATAAGCGCAATATTTATGATACAGATTGGAACTTACTTGATCTCACTATTCTTTATCCGCGTGATACTAGTCGCGTGATTAACCGGCCGACTTCCTTGTCAAAAATGCTAGATCTTGCACGTAAATTGAGTCAAGGAATTCCTTTTATTAGGGTCGATTTTTATGTAATAGGTGCTGAAATCTATTTTGGGGAACTTACTTTCTTTCATGGAGCTGGATTTGAACTTTTTCAGCCCGATGAGTGGAATAAAAAGTTGGGGGATTGGATAGTACTTCCTACTAAAATAGAATAAAATATATTGTAATATATATTAAATGGTTTGTGTATCTGTAATAATGAGTGTGTATAGTGAACCTGTCAGTTGGATTAAACAAGCTGTAGATTCCATACTCGCTCAGACTTTTAATGAATTTGAGTTTGTCATAGTCATAGACAATCCTGAAAGCAAAGAACAAATAGCGTTGCTTGAGCAATATCAACAGATTGATTCAAGAATTAGAATACTCTATAACTCGGATAATATAGGCTTGGCGGCATCTCTCAATAAAGCCATTGAGGCGTCATGTGGGGAATATCTAGCCCGTATGGATGCAGATGATATAGCTATGCCTGAAAGGTTTCAGATTCAATTGGATTATTTGAATGAACATCCTGATGTGGAAGTATGTGGAACATGGGCTAAAAGTTTTGGAGATTTGCCATTGCTGGCATATCGAAAATATAAAATGCCGGTTACTTCTACTCAGATACTTTTGCATTCTCTTTTTGCTTCGCCTATGATTCATCCCTCAGTGATGATAAAAGCAAGTCTGTTGAAACGATATCGTTATGATGATAAATTACGCAAAGCCCAGGACTTTGATTTATGGAGTAGAATGCTGGTTCAAAATGTAAGATTCCATAATATACCTCGATTCTTGATGGACTATCGTATTACGCTTAAGTCAAAACAGATTGACAGCTTGTCTAAACAAGAAGAAGTAGCTGAGCTTGTTCGTGGAAAAATGCTCAGATATGTGGGAGTACGGTTTACCCGAAACGATTTTGATATTCATAATAAATTGTGTAACTGCCAATCGGACAATTTGAAGTCTTCAGAAGATTGGCTAATAAGGCTAAGAAATCAATTAATCCAAAACTACCCCGAAGAGAGAGAATTTATTTCCCGATTAGTAGGTGAGCGATGGGCTTTGTTGGCAATCCAACAGGGTGCTAACATTACTACTTATTGTAAGTCTAAATTATATCATGGCTTTTCTATAGTGATGATGTTCAGATTTATAAAACGCTTGTTGTAATGAATCCATTTTCTTTGTCCTTTAAAAGAAAAACATTTAAAATTGGGTGGTATAGCATATTCTACAGTGTACTTACTTTTTTCATTGTTTTTTCTTTTCCTGTACTTCCTTTTTTTAGCAGTGCTAAGATTGTAATGTTAGTCGTTTTCATTCAGCTTCTTGTGCACCGTGATTTTTGTCGTCAATTGAATGAATTTAGAAAATGGGGAAATCATTTTTCTCAAATATATTTCTTCATTTTCTTTTATGCCATATTGATTACTGTATTCACTTTGGCTAATGACTATTCATTGGTTTTTAAAATCATATCAGGATATATTTTTTACATTGTATGTTTCCTTTTTTTTAGAAGTGCCTCTGCCTATATAAATTTAAGAAGAACTTTGGTGTATTGTTTTCTTATTCAAAGTCTATTAATCATATTGGCTATTTTCAGCGAATCATTCTTTACGATGACTGCTCCTTTTAGGGGAGGAATGGGGGCGTTGGATGAATTGACTTACGGTCGACTACGTGGTAATGCAATCTGTGGCTATCAATTCTTTAGTGTTGCCGCCATGTTCTCTTTTATTACGCTTTATCTCATTCTTCATCTGAAGGATTTTAGGTATGGTGGATTAATGATGATTCCTGTCTGTGTGGCATCTGTTTGTAGCGGTCGTTATTCCATTGTAGGAATAGCTATTGGCATAGGGGTGTATATGCTCCGGGAGGTCAGAAACGGAAGAATTGACAAAATTTTGGCCGTAATCCTCATCGCGGTCAGTTCTTTGGTTATTGCAGTGACTGTCTTATACAATAATGTGGATAACATAACCGACCCTGTCGCTTCGAAAGTAGTACAAAACTATCTGATAGATCCCCTTGATTCTGTATTAAAAGGCGGAACTTTTGAATCAGCTTCAACAGACCGTTTGAAGGAAATGGCGCAAGATGAGGAGATTAAACAATACTTTTGGCTAGGTGCCGGTAGATATACAAATCCGGATGGGCATTATTTTGGTGGAGTTGACATTGGATATTATAGAATGCTCGGATATTTTGGAGTATTAGGATTCCTGTTGATTAGTTATGCACTGTATTATTTAATTTATAAAACAAATTCAAATTTGGATATATACACCAAACACGCCATCTTTCTAAACTTTATCGTATTGAACATCAAAGGCGATGTGCAAGTGTTCAGCAATAATATCATACCCGTAGTTATGGCACTGCTCCTTTCGAATGCATCCATGTTTACTAATACGAGAAAAGAATGACCGATTATGAAAAGACCCATTTATTTTATACTTGAACACTTGAAGACCGGTGGCATAGAAATTATAGTTACGGATTTAGCTAATGCTTTGGTTGAACGTGGTTATCAAGTAACTATTTTAGTCATGTTCTCCGATAATGAAATCGGACAGCGAATTGATTCTAAAATAAAGATAGAAATTCTAACTCCTTTTGATACTCGTCATCAATCTCTTTTGTACAAAGCTGGCCGTAGATTAGGTGTATCGATTTTGTTGAAGAGACGTTTAAAACGGATACATGATTCAGCCATAATTTCCTCAACCAATAGATTCTCGTTGATGATTTCAAAATATGTAGGTAGTGATTGTTTGAGGATCTTTCAGTTACATCACGACTATATCAATCGTCGCAGTATGATTAATGATATCAGAAACCGCTATAATAACATAGACTATTTCGTGACTTTAACGGATGATATAAATGAGGAAATAAGCAAATTGTTGTCTATAAACAATCACCATACACAATGTGTCACTATACCTAATTTTTATCCGGGAAAAATAAAAGATATTCTTTCTTGGGACCAACGAAAAGATTATGTTTTGGCGGTGGGGAGATTGGATCCTATAAAAGGTTTTATGCGTTTGTGTGAAGTTTGGAAATTGATTCAGGAAAGATGTGGCGATAAATATAAACTTTACATAGCGGGTGATGGCTTTCATAGGAGTGAAATAGAACGAAAAATTAATGAATTGGAAATGCAAGATACTGTAAAGCTGCTTGGAATGGTTTCTCATAATGAAGTAGAGAGGCTTATGTCTGAATCTTTGATATATTGTATGTCAAGCTATTCTGAGGCTTTCTCTTTGGTCCTATTAGAAGCAATGGCACATGGTACGCCTCAAGTAGCTTTTGATGTACGGGTTGGACCGAGGAATTTAATTATTGATGGAAAGACTGGCTTCCTGGTTGAAGACGACGATAAACGAGCGTATGCTGACAGAATTTTGACTTTAATGGATAACCGTGATAAATGGGAAATGATGTCCTTATGTTCCAATGAATCATCGTTTCGTTTTAGTAAAGAAAGTGTGTTGGGTAAATGGGAAGCTTTGTTGAATAGATAAATGCTATAGGATAAAAATATGCAAATGAAGAAAATAATGCTCGTATTCGGTACACGACCCGAAGCGATAAAAATGGCTCCGCTAGTCAAGGAATTCCAAAAGTTTCCTGATAAATTTCAGACGATTGTTTGTGTTACAGGTCAACACCGGGAAATGCTTGACCAAGTACTTTCCATTTTTGAGATTAAGCCTGATTATGATTTGAATATCATGAAGCAAGGGCAGGATCTTTATGATGTGACCGCGCGTGTGCTGACAGGTATGCGTGACGTGCTGAAAGAGGTGCATCCGGATGTGGTGTTGGTACATGGCGATACCACTACTTCTACGGCTTCTGCCTTGGCCGCTTTTTACCAGCAGATTCCGGTAGGTCATGTGGAGGCTGGGCTTCGTACCCACAATATTTATAGTCCATGGCCTGAAGAAATGAACCGTCTTATTACAGGGCGCATTGCCTCTTATCATTTTTCACCAACGCAATTGAGCAGGCAAAATTTACTTGATGAAGGTGTGAGGGAGGAAACAGTTGTCGTTACAGGTAACACTGTTATTGATGCTCTTTATATGGTTATCAATAAGATAAAAAACGATAAAAAACTTGATACAGAATTGGAAGGTGTACTTCAGAATGCAGGTTATGATGTGAACCGTTTAAAAGATGGCAAGAAACTGGTGCTTATTACTGGTCATCGCCGTGAAAACTTTGGTAATGGATTTATTTCCATATGTACTGCGATAAAAGATTTGCAGGCGAAATATCCAGAGACGGACTTTGTATATCCCATGCACTTGAATCCTAATGTGCGCAAGCCTATACATGAGGTATTTGGTGAAGATTTGTCCAGCTTGGGGAATATGTTCTTTATAGAACCGCTTGAATATCTCTCATTTGTTTATCTAATGGAAAAAAGTAATTTGGTGTTGACGGACAGTGGGGGTATTCAAGAAGAAGCACCCGGTTTGGGTAAGCCTGTGTTGGTAATGCGTGATACCACTGAACGCCCCGAAGCTTTGGAAGCCGGTACGGTGAAGTTGGTTGGCACAAACTATGATAGAATAGTGGCTGAAGTATCGAGTTTGCTTGATAACGAAGCATATTATGAGAAGATGAGTAAAGCGGTGAATCCTTATGGGGATGGATTTGCTTGTGGCAGAATAGTTAGTACATTAAAGGCAGAGTAGTGAAAATAGGGTTATTATTACCGGCAAATGTTTTTTTCTGCCCTTATGCGACTATATTCTCTAACTTGTTGGAGAAATGGGGCGTGGATTATGATATAATCTGTTGGGATAAAACTAATCGGGATGAAGTAGCCGATTATGTATATCATAAGCGAATACCGGGAAATTCGTCAACTTTAAAGAAGTTATATTATTATTATCAATATACATGCTTTATAAAGAAATGCATAAAGGATGTTCGTTATGATAAACTAATCGTATTTGGTCCTCAGATAGGAATTTTTTTATATCCTTTTTTGAATCGCTACTATAAAAATCAATTTGTCCTTGATTATAGAGATCTCTCTATCGAACAACGCTTTAAGAGAGTATATGGAAAACTTTTACAAATAAGTGGATTGAATACCATTTCTTCACCTGCTTTTCGAAAATGTCTTCCAAAGGGTTTTAAATATGTTATTTCTCATAATATCAATGATTCTTTGACAAGAGAGGCTTTAAAAAAAGAAATGCTTGTTAATGAGAAATCTAAGATTACAGTGCTTACAATAGGTGCTATCAGGGATTTGGAGCAGAATATTGAGTTAATGAATGCGTTGGCATTCAACGCCATGTTTCAGATTCGTTTTGTTGGGAAAAGCGATTTGAGTGATGTGGTTAAGGGTTATGCTGAAAAACATCAAATAGTCAATGCCTCCTTTGTGGGATTTTATAAAAAGGAAGAAGAAGGTAGCTATGTTAATGAATCCACATTTCTGAATATATATTACCCTCGGAAATTATCTCATGACACCGCTATTTCAAACCGCTTTTATAACTCTTTGATTTATTGTAAGCCAATGATTGTAACCAAGGATACTATCCAAGGAGACTTGGTTGAAAAGTATGGTGTAGGAATTGCAATAGAAAATTGTGAAGGATTGGCTGATAAACTTATAGAATATCAGCGAACATTCAATCTGGAAACCTATATGGAAGGGAGAAATGCGCTGTTGGAATTGATTATAGGACAGCAGGATGAATTTGTTGAAATGTTCCATTCCTTTGTTTGTTAAATTTTTGTGCGCTCTTACAATTTGGCGAATTGTTTCGGTATGAATATTTCTATTATAACTATTACTTTTAATAGTTCCATTACATTGCATGATACCATTCAGTCGGTTTTATCCCAATCTTATCCAAATATTGAATACATAATGATAGATGGTGATTCCAAGGATGATACAGTAAGTATTATCAAAGGATATGAATCCCAGTTCAATGGCCGGATGCGTTGGATAAGTGAACCGGATAAGGGATTGTATGACGCCATGAACAAAGGTATACGGATGGCTACCGGTGACATTGTAGGTATCATCAACTCTGATGACTTTTATCATCGCCCCGATGTAATAGACAAAGTGGCAGAGGCGTTTCAAGAGGACGGGATTGAGGCTGTTTATGGAGATGTGCGTTTTGTAAATCCGGACAATCTGGATAAAACGGTACGTTACTATTCTTCCAAGAACTTTTTTCCAAAACTTTTTCGTTATGGCTTTATGCCTGCTCATCCCACCTTTTTCA
>OKSL01000646.1_pt1 | contig 18696 bp, 7 predicted proteins | sample 1606251 | NCBI WGS metagenome assembly OKSL01 (sample SAMEA3879543, study PRJEB24766) | human gut metagenome | biome: human-associated habitat; feature: feces | place: USA | collected 1985/1987 | reverse complement strand
CCCCCGCCGGATGGCGGGGGTTCAATAAATGATGAAGAATTTAGGGAACGGATTCCCACGCCAGCCTGCGGACTGGCTCGGAATAACAGGGTGTCCGCGCCTGCGGCGCGGGGACGGGGGACGCGGATTGCCACGCCAGTGACATCGGTCACTGGCTCGCAATGACAGGAACATCGGGGGCGGGTTCGCAATGACAGGAACATCGTGGGGTTCGGAATGGCAGCTCTGGTGGAAGCGGGGGGGCGGAATGACGGGGGTGGCGCGGACGGCTGCGGCAGATTTTTCGTTTTTGCTTTCCGCGGGGTACCTCTCTCTGCGCTAGGCGGGGGCTAAGGGAGGAGGGAGGTCAGATCGAAGAGGCGGGGGGCATTCCGGCAGAAGAGGGCGTAGGCGGTCAGCGCGTAGAAGCCCTGCTCAGTCGCCATGCCGTCCGGCTCTATTGGAACGACTATTGCACCGTCCGACGCCACCTGCTTGGCTGCCGTCCTATCCGGGTTTACTTGACTGGCTGTCACGCTGTTTGGGTGCGATTGTCTGGCTGCTGCGGTGACCGGTGCGGTCTGCTTGGTCACCGTGGGTGCTACGGCGGGAGGCTCCGGCAGCTCATCGCTGTGACGGAAGCCGCCGCCCACGCAGGCAAAGGCACAGAGTCCGTCCAGCGGTGACGCACCGTTTTTGATGAAGCGGCTGTCCGCTGCCGGATCGATGCCCAGCGACGTCAGAGCCACAATGACCTGAGCGCAGGATTCGCTGTTGACCGTACCCCAGCTCATGAAGCCGCCGTTATCCTGCTGGACGCGGGAAAGGCAGGTCAACGCCCGCTCCACGGCGGCTTGGACGTCCCTGTTCTCCAGATAGGGGGACAGGGACGTTAACGCCATGGCGGTCATATCTACGTCCGATGCTTCACCCAGCAGCGTCCAGCCGCCATCAGGGCACTGGGCGGAGAGGATCTCCGACACCAGACCCTCACGGGTGGTCTGCTCCTCGCCCTCCGCCGCCTGCGGGATGGCGTAGCCGCCGCAGTCCAGTGCAATCAGTGCCCAGATGGGGCCGTTGAGACCCTGTATGCGGAGGTAGCTCATGTCCGAAAGACCCGCCGTCAGGTCGATGCCCGCCACGGCCGTGGCGTCGTATCCGGCGGCGGTCAGACCAAGGATGGTGCGGGAGGTGTCCGTGGATTTTGCGCGGTGGAGGCGCGGAGAGCCGGCCTGACGGACATAATCCTCCGCTGCCGCCTTGTAGCTGCGCGCCATCTCATCGGTGAGGAGACCGGCGCGGCGCAGACCGATTACCGCCCACTCACCGCCGATGGAGCCTGTGGTGGGGGCGGGCTGTGATAGCAGGTATTGACCGGTTTCCCGGTAGGCGGTCTGCCACGGGGATTCCTGCGCCTGTCCGCCGCAGGCACAGAGAAGCAGCGCGACGGCCGCCACAAGAGACGTAAAGAGCCTTTTCATAGTGCACCTCGCTTACAGAAACAGCACGTATTTCAGACGGATGCGGCGGAGGGGACCGGAGACGCGCCATGTGCGCGTCCAGACCTCGTCCTTCAGGCGCAGGGCGCGCTGACGCTGGCTCTCCTCCATAGGGTGACCGCTGAATTTTGCTTCCTCCCAGAGAGACACCACCGACAGGTACTCCTGACGGAGATCCTCGTCGATGTCCTGCGCGTAGTCCGCAGGGGAGCAGTTCCGCAGGGGCAGACCCTGAGACAGAAGAACGTCCATGGTGTAGAGGTAGATGGTGCGGATGGCGCGGGGGATGTCGTCACTGAGGAAAGCAGCCTTCCGGCGCGCCGTCTTTTTGCGCTGCCACGCCAGCCACAGGACGAACAGGCACAGGAGAACCACCGCCGCCAGCACCGACAGGAAAAGCAGTATTTTCAGCCGGTATTTCAGCCAGAAGGACAGCAGGGACGGCTCCTCGTCCTCCTGCTGGGGGGCGTCAAGATTCTCGGATTCCTGCGCCCTTGAGGAGTGTCCCACAAGCCCGGAGATGCTGCGGTATGTCTCCGCCTGCTCCATCGCCGAGAGGTAGCCGGGAGTGACCTCGAAGGGGAGCCAGCCCACGCCGTCCTGGTAGTATTCCACCCAGGCGTGGCCGCTGGTGCCGTTCAGCGTCAGCGTTTCGCCGGGCTGTAGGCGGGAGGCATCGTCCTTCGTTACGAGGAAGCCCTCCGCGTACCGGGCGGGGATGCCGTAGTAGCGGAACATCATCGCCGCCGCCGAGGCGTAGTGGACATCGTAGCCCGTCTGGGCACCGTCCAGAAAGCTGAGGACAAAATCGACGCCCGGCGGCACCGGCGATACGCTTTCGCTGTAAGTGGCGTAGGTGCTCAGGTAGAACAGAATGTTCTGCTTCGCCTTCTGGTAGTCAAAGTGGCGTTGCCCGTCCTCTACGGTGTAGGCTCCCAGCTTCTCCCGCAGGAAGCTGTCAAGCTCCGGGGGGAGGGCGGTGTCCACAGTGTAGACGTAGCGGTTATAGGCACCCTCCGTTTGCAGGAAGGCGGAGGGCAGCACCGCGTCCGAGGTGAGGCCGGCGGCGATCCTCTGGTACTGAACGATGATGTTGTTCGCCGCGAGGACGGTGTAGCTCCGCTGACCGCGCAGCCCCGGCGCGTACTGCGCCGCGTCGCCGATGGCGGCGGCATCCAGAGTGGGGCTGGTGGGCATGGTCTCATAGGGAGCGTACAGATACCGGGAGGACGCTGCGGCGTTGGTGACGGTGATGCGGTTCTCACCATGCAGCACCTCCGGGGCGGCGGACTGCGCCGCCCCCACGATCTGGGCTTGCCCGTAAAAGCCGTCGTGGTGGAGCCAGTAGAAGGTGTCCGCATTGGCGGAGAGCGTGGCGTTGGTCTGGGGGAGCCAGCGGCTGCCGTCGTAGACCTCCCCCACGAAGCCGCGCAGGTAGTAGGAGCCGGGCTGGGACATGGTGACGCGAAGCATGGCATCCTCGCTCTGGCGGCGCGTTCCCGCAGAGGTCAGATCGCCGTCGGTGAGTCCGGCATCGTCGTTGGAGCCGCAGCGTATCTCCTGCACCGTGCGGGAGAGGTGCTGCTGGAGGGACGTGAGAGGCGCGGGACGCGCCGTGTCGCCGAGGGCGGTCAGCACTACGGCGGCGGCCAGAAGGAGCAGGGCGGCGCGGCACCATACGCGGACGGCGGCGGTGCTGCCGCGCCTGCCGAAGCGAATGGCGTACAGCAGGAGCAGCACCAGCGCGCCCAGCACCAGCTGCCACGGGGAGGCTGTCGGTGAAAACGTCAGCAGAAGCAGTGACAGCAGAAGGGAGGCCGTCCAGAACCATACGGGACGGGGACGGCGGGCGTAAGCGGCACTCCACAGACCCAGCAGCGACGCCAGAGCAGCCGCCACCGCCGCAGGCGGCGCGGCAGAGTCCGCAGCGGCGTAGGCGGGATAGATGCGGGGGTGGAGCTGCTGCCACGCGGTAAGGAGGCTGTCCAGCAGCGGGGCGACGCCGTCCCGCGCAAGAAGGAGCGTTGCCGCGCACAGGAGCATCCAGAGAGCGGGCGCAGCCCAGAAACGCTTTCGCTCGGCGGTCAGGGCGGCGGACAGGGACGACGCCGACGCGGCGAGAAGGGGGATATACACCGGTACCGGCAGTGAAAACAGCAGCACCGGGAGGGCGGACAGTCCTGCCGCCAGAAGCAGTGCCGACAGCCAAGGGGTATTCTTAAAGCGCAAGGTAGACACCCTCCTCTCCGGACAGTGTTTCCGGTGATACCGACAGGAACGAAAAGCGGCTATCCGCCGCAGGCGGCGCGGGACGGAGCGTCACCACAATGATATGGGCGTATTCCGAGGCTGCTGCCATCAGGTGATGGAGCACGGATGGCTCCTCGCAGCGGATCTCCGAGGACAGGACATCGGGGAGAGACTGGGTCAGCTCCTCCAGACAGGTGACCTCACGGAACGTCAGCTCGCCGGAGGCGCGATCCAGCCACGCGAGGCGGTGGGGGATGCTTTCGCCGCAGAGGGCGGCGGAGACGGAGACCGCCGCCTCACCCAATGCCTCCCGCTCCGCTGCCGAGGGCGCGGCATCCGCGCTGCTGTCCAGCAGGAGAAGGAGGGAGTCGTCCACCGGCAGTCCCAGCTGGCGCACCATGAGGTGATCCATCTTTTCCGACAGCTTCCAGTGGATGCTCCGGATGCGGTCGCCGGACAGGTACTCCCGCAGGGTGAACGTCTCGCTGGGGTCATCGCCGGGGCGGTACATGGAGAACTCGTCGCTGTCGCCGAGGGAGCGTTGCCGCTCGGAGACGGTCAGCTCCACCGGGTAGACGGTGGGCATGACCAGCGTGGCGGCACCGCAGTCCACAGGCACCGCCGCACCCCGGAGACCGAACAGGTCAAACACGTGCAGCTGGGTCAACTCCACGGTCAGCTTGCCGCAGCGGCGGGGGCGGAGAGTGTGCTGAAGCTGCTGCGAGCCCCTGCCGCCCACGGAGAGACGAAGCACCGCGTCCTCCGTCTCGCCGGTGAGCAGGTTGCGGCAGCGGAGGACGGCGCGGAGACCGGCACAGCTGAAAAAGCAGGCGTTGGAGGCGCGGAGCTCCACCGTCAAGTCCTCGCCCTTGCGGCAGGAGACGGGTGCGGAAAGAGAAGCCGTGATGCGGCGGCGCACCAGCAGCGAGAGGGAGATCTCCAAGGCGGCTGCCAGCAGACTTGCCAGCAGTAGGAAGCCCGCCGCGTTTCCGCTGCCCCAGAGCCAGATGGAGAGCCAGAGCAGCAGCCAGAGCGCGAATAAAACTCTGTTTTTCGCCATGGCTCAGATGTGGTCGGGGCGGGTGACCTGCCGGAGCACCTCCGCCAGCACGTCCGATGGGGAGGTTTCGGAGATCCGCGCCTTGGGGGAGAGGACGATGCGGTGGGCGCACACGTCCGCGAATACGTCGGTCACGTCGTCGGGCAGCACGTAGTCGCGACCTGCCATGAAGGCGCGGCTTTTGCACATACGGCACACCGCCAGCGCGCCGCGGGGGCTGACGCCCAGCACCACGAGAGGGTGGCTGCGGCTTGCCTCCGCCAGCTTCGTCACGTATTCCAGCAGCGCGTCCGCCATGTGCACCTGCTGCGCCTGCGCCTGCATGGTCAGGAGTTCCTCCGCAGAGCAGACGGTCTGCACCGCTTGCAGCGGGTCGCCGGTCTGGCGATCCCGGAGGATGTTCACCTGACTGGCGAAGTCGGGGTAGCCCATCTCCAGCCGCACCATGAAGCGATCCAGCTGTGCCTGGGGCAGCAGTTGCGTGCCGGCGGAGCCAACGGGGTTTTGGGTGGCGATGACCACGAAGGGGTCGGGCAGCTTGTGGGTGTGACCGTCCACGGTGACCTGTCGCTCCTCCATGACCTCCAGCAGCGCGGACTGGGTCTTGCTGGAGGTGCGGTTGATCTCGTCTGCCAGCAGAAGGTTGGTCATCACCGCGCCGGGCTGGTAGACGAAGGCACCGCTCTCCTTGCGGTACAGGGAGAAGCCCACGATGTCCGAGGGCAGCACGTCCGGCGTGAACTGGATGCGGCCGTATTGCAGACCCAGCGCACGGCTGAAAGCCAGCGCGGTGGTGGTCTTGCCGGTGCCGGGGACATCGTCCAGCAGCACGTGTCCGCGGGAGAGCACCGCCATCAGAATTTTCTCCAGAGTCGCCTCCTTGCCCACGATGACCTTGCCGACCTCCTGTAATATCTTTTCAATGTGTGCGTTCATACTGTTTTCTCCTCACCATTCTCTATAATAGTTGCCGCTGGAGGCACCGTAGACGCCGGCGTCGGCATTGAAGCCGCCGATGTCCTTGCCCAACGCCAGCGTGAAGCGCAGGCGTATCTCTGCGCCGTCCTGCGGCTTGCAGGCACTCATGCTGTAGCCGGGATAGCGTCCGTTGTAGGAATACATCCAGCCCGACCAGCGGTAAAAGTCAAATTCACCCAGACTGTCCATGGACGCGGGCTGGGGGTCAAGGCCTGCGCCGAAGTCGTCCATTTCGTCGCTCACGATCAGTTCCATCAGTTCCTCGTCAATGTAGAAGCCGTCGCAGATGCCGGGCCTCTGTATGGCGGCGAGATAGTTGCTGCTGACGGAGGGGGAGAAGCCGTTGTCCGACAGCAGCTGCGTCACCATGGTCAGGAGATTCGTGCCGCCGGGAACCGTTACGTCCGTGGGGGGCACCAGATAGCCAAGACCTACGGTGGTCGCCTCTACGCTAATGGTGACGGTCACGTCGCCCTTCTCATAGTACACCGTCCAGCTCTGCTTGACCGCGTATCCATCCGCGTCCGTGGCAGAGATGGTGATGGTGTTGGCTCCCTCGTTGGAGAGGTACGTTTCGTAGCCGAAGGAGCTGCCCGTCTGGCTGCAGGGGGAGTAGATCTCCTGCTCGTTGACCCAGACTCGGTAGTTGTTCAGGTAGAGCTGCTCGCCGCCGGAGCTGACGGAGTTGATGATCGTGATGACATCCGGGCTTTTCAGAACGAGACCGTTTTCCAGACCAATCACGGTGCTGCCCACCTCGATGGAGGCGTTGATGACGGGCTTTTTCTCCTCCGGCGTCGCCTCTGCGTTCCGGTGGAAGCGCACCAGCCACTTGTAGACAAGGTCCGTACCGTCCGCGTTGGTATAGTGCAGCGACAGGTACGTGGGCCGCCGGGTGTCCAGCGTCGCCGTGTACCAGCCGTCGCCGTCGGGGGACAGGGGCTTGTTGTTGTAGCGCACCTGCCGGAGCTGCTCCCTGCCCGTCTCCTGATTGAGATAGAAGCGGAAGCGGAAGAACTCAGTGTCCAGATAGACGGGGAGCTCCTCGGCAATGTGGGAGGGCTGGCTGGTGGTATTGTCGATGACGGTGCCGTTGAAGCTGTTGGTGATCTTGAAGCCGTCCTCCTTGTATTCGACAGTGTAGCGGGCGGTGACGGTGTCGTTTCTGCCGCCGGCACTGATCTCGAAGGTGTTGACACCGTATTCCAGCGTTGCGGAGAAGCGGTCGCCGCTGCCGGTGACGGTCTTGCCGTTGAAGCGGACGGAGGCGCGGAGCTTATTGCCGTCCTTCAGACCGTAGGCGGTGAAGGAGAGGGTGCTGTCCGACGTGGTGTGGAGATCCGCAAGGGATACGCCGTCGCTGTCGCGGACGGCGATAATGACCACCTCACCGCCTGCGCCGTAGTAGACCGTGTAGCCCTGAGACGCAGTGACGGTGTTTGCGCCGTCGCTGTAAAAGGCGCGAACCACGATGGAGTTGGCACCCTCGGCGAGCTTCAGGAGCACGCTGGAGGAGGACGCTTTATAGTCGAGGGACTGACCGTTCAGGGTGACGGTGAGCCCCAGCACCTGAAGCTCCGGCTTCAGATGGCGGATGGTGAAGGTGTAGCGTTCGTAGTCCACCACGTCGCCGTCGATGATGCTGGTCTCGAAGTAGCGATCCGGGTCGCCGACCTCGGCACTGCCCTGTGCCTCGCCGGGGCGGCGGGCTGGCAGCTGACCGCCGGATCCGCCGCCGCTGCTGCCAATGTCCATAAGGTCGCCGATGCCGCTGTCGTCCGAGGGCACGTCCTGGGGCGGTGCCTCAGCGGGAGCGTCCGTCTGCTCCGGGGGCGTCTCCTGGGGCGGCTCCGGCTGCTCCGGCGGGGGCGGCTCCTCCGCTTCCCCGCTGAGAGAGGAGCTGTCGATCTGGGAGGTGCTGTCCGCGTCGTAGAGAAGTTCCGAGGAGGACACCAGCATACGGGAGGCGGCGTCCACGTCCTCGCGGGGCGGGGCCTCTGAGCGCAGTGACAGCGCGCATAGCGTCAGCGCGACGCACAGCAGCAGCCACAGACCGCCGCGCAGGAGACGTATCGTTCTCTTTTTCATTGATTTTCTCCTTGGTTCAGAACGCCGCTCGAAGGGAGAGACCATAGAGGTCTCCCCCTCCGGGCGAGGTTATTCGTCGTTTCTGCGGCGGGTCTGCTTTGTAGCGGAGAACCACTTCCACAGCAGCACGATGATGCCCAGTGCCGCCAGAATGCCCGCGCCCATCCAGATGATCGTCCAGTCGAAGGGGCGGTCAGGCTTTGCAGCCTCTTCTGTCCGCAGGTCGTCCAGAGGCAGCTCCGCAGGCTGCTCCGCCGAGACGGTATCGTCCGCCGCCGTCAGCTCCTTGTACTTGGCGGTCGCCTCCTCCAGAAGATCGATCGCCCACTGGGGCACCAGAGCCTTCTGCACGGGGGTCAGCGCGTTATAGGCGTCGGTGGCGCGCTTGATGGCGTCATAGCTGTCCTTGGTGACGGTGCCGATGGCTTTGATGAACTCCACGACCCTCTGCGCCGCCTTGTAGTTTTCCTCGTAGGCCGCCATACGTGCCGCAGCGGTTTCCAGTGCGGTGACGCCCTTGACCAGCTTTTTCTGCGCGGCGGTCAGGGCGTTGTACGCCGACTGCGCCCGGGAGATCTTGCCGCGGAGCACCGCCGCATCGGATTCGGACATAACGTCCGGCACGTAGCCGATGTCGTCGATCAGCGCGTCCACCACGGAGGCGGCGTAGCGATCCAGCGCGGAAAGGATGCCGGAGGTGTCCACACTGCTGTCCATGGCGTTGCGGGCGCGGCTCGCCAGACGCTCCAGCTTGTCCGACAGGTCGGGGTACGCCTTTTTATCCTGCTGGAGACGGGAGCTTAGAGAGGAGATGCCGCTGTTGTAGGCGGAGAGCAGCGATTCCGCACCTTGCAGTGATGCAAGCAGATCCTTGTCAAAGAGCTGCTTCTGCTCCGCTGTGAGGCTGTTGTACGCCGTGCGGGCGTTCTTGATGCGCGTTTCCAGATTCTTCAGTGCGGAGGCGGGGGTCTTGCCGGGCTTGTAGGCAATGTCGCCGGTCAGAGCTTCCGCAATATCCACCACGTAGCCGTTCATCACCGCGTCCATGGCGGCCTTGTCGGTGCACTCGCCCAGCTGCGTCACAGCACCGTTGTACAGCTTTTCCACCGTCTTTTTGATGTAGTCGTATCGCTTGCAGTCCTCGCCGTACCACTTTTTCAGGGCTTCAAGGTTTTCCGTGTACTGCTTGTACAGCTGCTGCATACCAGCCAGCTTGCCGTATTTCGTCACAAGGGACTGCCGTGTCTTGTCCAGAGCGTTGTATGCCGATTCGATGGTCTTGAGCTTGGTCGCCAGCTCCTTCAGCCTGGCACCCGCCGCGTCGTCGATGAGAAGATCCACCACGCCGGCGGCGAAGGCATCCACGCAGCTCTGCACCTCGGCACCGGTCTTGCACTTGTCCAGCGCGGCAAGCCGGTCGTCCAGAAGGGCTTTCAGCTTGTCCTTGATGGCGGGGTAGGTCTTGGCACTGTCCTCCTTCAGCCTGTTCAGCTCGGCTTTCGCCTCGTCCTTCGCCGCCTGCACCAGCGTGTCGGCGTTCATGGCGGAGAGCATGGTCTCGTAGGCTTCCACGATAGCCGGGGCTTTAGAGGAGGGAGCGTTGATAACGGCTTCCGTCTCGGCCAGTTGGGTTTCCAGCGCGTCCCGCTGGGCGGGTGTGGCGGCTGTGCGGACGTTGTCGGTATAGTAGCTGCGGAGATAGGCGATCACCGCGCTGCGGCTTGCCGTTTCCTCCAGCTGCCACATAAACAGGGGGCAGCCGCTGTTCAGCTGGGCGATGCTGTCCACCATGTCGCCGGTGCGGTTTATCGCCGCCGCCGTCAGTGTGTCCAGAACGGTGATGCACTCGCCCTGAGAGCTGAACCAGCCCTTCGCCTGACGGGAGCTGCTGCCGAGGACGTAAAGACCGTCACGGTACTGTCCGGCAATGGGGAAGCCCACCAGAGAGCCGATGCGGTTGGTTCTGCTGCCCACGTCGAGAAGTCCCGCGTTATAGCAGTTTTCCACGGTGAGAGAGGGGTTGCCATTGGAGATAGATGTGCCATAATCTCCCGCCTCGCCGCCGAGGATACCGCCGACGATGGTGGTGCCGGAGACAGTGCCGGTGTTGTAGCAGAGGGAGATGGACACGTTGCCGCTCTTGCCCACGCCGAGGATGCCGCCGGTACCGCCCTTGGGCTTTTCGCCGCTACTGAGAACGGCGGTGGTGTCGTTGGAGATATGGCCGGTGTTGGCGCACTGGGTGAAGGTGACCTCGCGGGAGGTGATGCCGGCGATGCCGCCCACGCCTGTGCCCTTGTCCACGGTGACGGCGCCGGTATTGACACATCTGGTCAGGGCGCCGCCGGCGGCATTGCCCGCCAGACCGCCCACACCGCCGGAGATATAGGCGCCGCCGCGCTTGCAGGTAATATCGATGCTGCCCTCGAAGCGGCAGTCGGTCATGGCGCCGCTGAGCTTGCCGGCGATGCCGCCCACGGCGCAAGTATCTCTGGTGCCGAAGCCGGCGGCGCTGATGCGCACCCGGGATACGCAGCGCTCCAGCTTGGCGTTGGCCTCGCCCACGATGCCGCCTATGTGCTTGGCGGTGGTGGAGACGTCCTCAAGGCGGATCTCGCCCTCGACGGTGAGGTTTTTGATGGTGGTGCTGCCGGAGGTATAGCCAAACAGGCCGGCATAGCCGTTGCTCAGCGCGGTGACGTACAGGCCGGACACGGTGTGGCCCTGGCCGTCAAAGACGCCGCGGTAGGGGTGGTTGCTCTGCCAATCGACATAGCAGCCGATGGGCGTCCAGGGGCGGTAGCCCAAGTCGATGTCCGCCGTCAGCACGGCGCTGTAGCTCTGAGAGTTGTTGGAGGAATTGTTGATCTCCGCGGCCAGCCAGGCCAGCTCCTCGGCGGTGCCGATCTGATAGACGCCGCTGGCGTCCTTCCCGGGCTCGACAGTGGTGCCGTTCCAGGCGCTCTCGTTGGCGGCGGAGGCGGCCAGGGCCGTCAGCCGGGCAGAGACGTCGGCGAAGATGTCCGACAGAGCCTGCTTGCCGGTGGCCAGCTTGTCCTCCAGCACGCCGTAGTCGTCGATGTCCTCCAACGCCGGAGTGGCCGCCGCGTGAAGGGCGGCCTTGCCGCTGTCCAGCACGGCGGTGAGACGCGCCTTCCACGCATAAGAGAGGGCGTCCATGTCACCGGCGATGGCCGTCAGAGCGTCGATGTAGCCCTGCTCCAGCATGGCCAGGCTGTCCAGCACCTCCTGCCGGGCCAGCGCCCGGGCGGCGGAGGCGGCGGTGTCCATGTCCGGCGCGGTGTCGCCGGTGGTGAAGTCCCTGGTCAGAGCGTCCATGGCCTTGCGGGCGTCGGCGTACACCGCCTCCACGCCGTCAAGGTCCGGGGCGCTGAACAGCTTCAGCTTCCAGCCCTCATAGGCGCGCAGGGCCTTGGCCATGTCCTCCGGGGCATAGCTCCGGTCGAAGATATACTTGTTATACAGCTCGTCTGCGGCCTTGGCGGGATAGGTCTTGATCCCCGCCAGCTCGCCGTCGATATTCTCCGTGCCCATATAGACCTGCCGCAGCTTGGCCACGGCCGCCACGGTGGCGGCGCTGTCGATGGCCTGGGCGGCGGTCTCCAGCAGGGCGTCCATGGCGGACTGCTCGTCCGTGTCGTAGATGTTGGCCGCGGCGTAGGCCCGCATATCCGCCAGCAGCGCGGCCTTGTCGGCCTGCAGCTGGGTGGGCACAGCGGACAGCGCGGCGTCGGCCTCGGTCAGCAGGGCGCCCACGGCGCTGTCTGCCGCCTCCTCGATGCGGCGGACGTAGTCCATGATAACGGCGTTGTAGGCCGCGCTCTGGTCGCCGTAGACGGCGTAGCTGCCGTCCCGCTTGGCGTCAAAGCGGATCAGCTTACCCAGCAGGGCCTGGGTGGCGGAGAGCTTCTGCGCGGTGCCGCCGTCGGCGCGGACGGGGGAGCCATAGCTGGCGACCTTGGCGGTGTCGCTGCTGCCGGTGGTGGCCATATTCGCGATGCCCCACAGGGAGGTGTCGCTGCTGCTGCGGGCGTGGGTGACGGTGCCGCTGAGCCATACGCCGATGATGCCGCCGGCAATGCCGTTGGTGGTGCCGCTGGCCGCCGCCGAGACGGCGCCGCTGTTATAGGCGTGGGTCAGGGACACATCGCCCACATACTGGCTGCTGCCGCCGGTGGTCTTTTCGCTGCCGGCCTTGCCGAGGATGCCGCCGGCACCGCGGCCGCCGGCGGTGGAGCTGCCGGAGCGAACCGTGCCGCGGTTTTCCACATAGGCGGCGGAGAAGGACGCGCCCTCGCCGGGGGTCGCCGAGCCTACGATGCCGCCCACGTCATACCCGCCGGTGACGGCGGCGCGGTTCACGCACTCCCGCACCTTGCCGATGCCGCTGCCGCCCACAATGCCGCCGATGGCGTAGCCGCAGGGGGAAGAATTTCCGTAGGTGAAGGTGTAGCAGTCGATCTGCAGGTGGTTTTCACAGTAGCGCACCAGGCAGCCGTCCTTTTCCTGGGAGGCGCCCATGCCGCCCACGATGCCGCCGATCTGGCAGAGCATGGAGGAGTTCACCAGATTTCCCTCGTCGTAGCTCTCCGGGTTGGCCAGGAACAGGCCATAGGCGCGGCAATTCTCTATGTAGCCGGCGGCCATGTGTCCGGCGATGCCGCCGATGTTGCCCACGCTGCTGCCGGTGCTGCCGGCGTTATAGCTGTTTTTCAGGAAGGCGGACGCCTCGCAGTTGTAGAGGACGCCGTTGTTCTCTCCGGCGATCAGGCCGGCGCCGCTGCTCTGGCGGACCAGAACGCGGCCGGCGGCCTTGACGTTCCGCACCGTGCCCGTGCGGGCGATGATGCCGAACAGGCCCTGGGGACGGCTGCTGACGCCGGTGGTCACGCAGATGCCGTGGATGACGTGGCCCTGGCCGTCGAAGGTGCCGGTGTAACCGTTGTTGACGCCGCTGTTGGCGATGGGCGTCCACTCCTGCCCGTTCAGGTCGATGTCCGCCGTCAGCACGGCGCAGGCGGAGCGGCTGCCGCTGTTGACGGTGTCGGCGAACCAGGCCAGTTGCGCGGCGGTGCCGAGCTTATAGGGAGAAGCGGCGGTGCCGCTGCCGGAGGGCTGGGCCTTGCTGCTGCCGTCCCACTTGTCCGCCACGCCGCTGTCCACGGACACGGTGAAGTCCTGCAGCACGGCGGACAGCGCGGCCTGACTGCTGCGCAGGGTGGCGTCCAGCGCGACCGTGTTGGTGCAGGCCTCCAGCTTGGCCTTGCCGGCGTCCAGCGCGGCTTTCAGCGCAGCGGACTTCTCCGCCAGCTGCGTCAGGACCTCGCCGTTTATCCCGTGCCACACGGCGGCGGCCTCGCCCCGGAGGTCGTTCAGCTCTTTCAGCTCGTTGGTATAGGCGTCCTCCAGATCGCGTATCGCGTTTTCCTTTTCTTTGACAAACTGGGTCTCCTGTGCCTTGGTGGGCACTGCCTTCATCTCCGCCAGCGCCGTCTGGGCAATGGGCATCAGTTTGTCAATCTCCGCCTGAGCGTAGGCGGTGATCGCGTCGACAGACTTGTCCTCCAGCTCGCCATAAGGGGTAAGGCTGGCGCCGTTCAGGGCTGCCTTGGCCTTGTTGTAAATGCTGTTCAGAGAGGTCCAGCCGGTGTCGCTGTACTGGGATTTGTCGTACGTATTGAAGTCGTTTTTCAGCTTGTCCAGCGCGGCGGTCTTGGCGGCTTTGAAGTCGTTTTCCGCCTTGGCATAGGCCGCTTCCTCCGGGTTGGTCACCACGGTGGGGGCCTTCAGCTCCCAGGCGAGGACGGGCCAGCCGCCGGCGATGTCGCTGTCGGCGGTGTATATGGCGCCATCGTCGCCGTTGAGGTATTCGACCATCTTCTGGGGGGACATGTAGTTTGATTTGCTGATCTGAGTTTCGTCAAAATCATCGTCACTGATATTGTTATAAGCGCCAAACTGATCACAATAGATCAGCATACGCTCCAGCGTATACGATGACGTGCCGCCAAACAAGTCGCCATAGTCATTTCCGCTGAGTGTCTTTCCTTCCAGCCCTCTGGGTGCATTGTGCGGTTCAGCAGAGGCCGCGGAATAGCAGCCTACAGCGGTAATATCATTGCAGCTGCCGATGAGACCGCCCATGACGTCATCGTAGTACTCTATATCCGCGTAGTTGTAGCAATAGCTGATTTGAATGACGGCGTCGCTATACCCGGCAATGCCGCCGACACCCATGCTGTATGCATTGCTTCCAATAGAGATGTCTCCCCAGTTGGTGCACTGCTCAAAGGTGGCGTCGGCGTACATCATGCCGACAATGCCGCCCACGCCGTTGTCGTTTAAGACGGTGCCCTCGTCCACGGTGATGGCGATGGCATTTTTGCAGTTCGTAAAGCCGGAATACGAGCCTACACACGCCGCAATGCCGCCCACAACGGGATAACTCTGGCAATCTGCGGTCACCCGGATGCTGCCGTCGGTTTTGAGGTTCCGGATAGCGGCATTCTCCAGATAGCCGAACAGACCGATGTACTCATATTCATAGCTGCCGTCCGCCGTGATGTCCAGCGTGACCGTAAAATACTTTCCATCAAAGGTACCGCTGTAGGATGCACCTTTCACTCCGATGGGCACCCAGTCCTCGCCGGTGAGATCGATGTTCGCCGTCAGCTCGGCGCAGATACCGGATTTACCCCCGTTGACCATCTCGGCAAAGGCCATCAGGTCAGCCGCGCCGGCGATCTGGTAGGGGCTGTCCGCGCGCCCGCCAGTTCGCCGCCGGCCGCCAGCACCGCCGTGGGCAGAAGGCTCCATACCATGACCACTGCCAGCAGCAGAGATAGTACACGTTTTTTCATTCTCTTTTCTCCTTCTTTCTGTTGATCTCTATTTGAAATAACAGGATAACATGGTGCCGGGGAAAGGAAGAAGCCGGGAGAGGTCGGTGTACCTCTCCCGGCTCGTGGGAAACACGGCTTATGCCGCGCCGGTATACAAAACAAAACGCCCGTCCCCGGAGGGACAGGCGGTACGTTTTTTCCCGGAAAAAACGCTGCTTTTATCCATAAAAGCAGCGCACGATGACTTTCCTGCACACGGAGAGAACGCCCGCTACACTCACAGCTTCTCCTTCGTGCAATTCTCCTGCCCTAACGCCGCGAGACTGACGTCTCCCGTACATGACCTACCTTCTCGAAGCTTGCGCCCCAATGGATGCTGTTCGCCACGGCTTCGCCGCTTTGGTCACTTCCTTGCGTTCACAGTGCCGTTCGCAGAGGGTATCACCCAATTCCTTTTGAACTGCCGCCTGACCGGAATCGGTCTTTACGGCGGCAGCCACACGACATCACAGAACCTGAATATTCAATTTTACGTTATAATTATATAGGGGAGATGATGCTTTGTCAATATGGCGGGGGTTGATTTCCGACGGGATGTCCATTAAAATAGGGGAAACCGCGCCTGCGGCGCGGGGACTTTGCGTTCATTTGTCAGCCGTCAGCGGGGGCGGATGATGGCCTTCACCGTGCCGCCGTTCAGGGTGGTTCCTCCCTGGTAATTGTTAGCGGCGTTCAGTTCCAGGACCGGGGACCCGCCGGCCCTGTTCACGATCAGAGCTCCTGCCCCGGTAATCTGCCCGACCCAGGAGCCTGTGCCCTCTCCATTGCCCAGCTGAACCGTGCCGCTGGTAATGGTGAGCGTCCCCGTAGCGGTATTGTCCTGCGTCAGCACCAGCGTTCCGGTTCCGGCCTGTTCCACCCTGGCGTTCAGGGCGCCTTCCGCTCCTACGGTGGCGTTCATCAGAACGAGGTCATTGGTGTAGGAGAATTTGAACAAGCTTGTTCCGCCGTCAGCCTTTAACACCACACCATCCCCGAAAAGCTTGCCATCATTCAGGGTCGCCGCCGTATTGTTGCCGAATGCCCAGGTAAACAGGGCATTGCCAGTGCGGGTGAACGCCCCGTGGAACCCGGTCATGTCTCCCGTCAAGTAGGCGAAGGCATCCCCCAGTGCGGTGGTCACCGTACCTGAACCGGTGAATGCCCCGCCAAAGTAATAGGACTTGCCGCTCCCTCCGTTTAGGTAGGTTCCTTTCTCCAGCACATTGATCGTTGCCATGACGGCGGTATCCGCCGTGTTGACGGCATCCATCCAGAAACCGCGTCCATTCAGGGTTAACGTCCCCCTCCCCATGCTGGCGGCGGTGGCAAACTGGAGGTCGCGGGCATCATTTGTACTGCCCGGATTATTATTCAACCCGGATGCAACCAGTTCCCCGGTAAAGGATGAATTGTCTCCTGAAATGTAAAAACGGGATTTGGCCGCCTGGTTGTCCAGCTCAATCCGGCCCGCTCCGCTCATGCCGTTGATGACGATGTTGGCGCTGTTTCCGGAAGGCATTCCATCGATGGCGCTGGAAATGGCGAGGGTTCCTCCCGCATTCACCGTGACTCCCGCGGAAAACCTCGTTTGAACACTTCCGGAGGCAATGGACACGGAACCTCCGTCCACCGTCAGAGCGCCCGCATACACGGCGGCGCCAAGATTCAAGGTGCCGTCTCCGGATTTTTCCATGGCCATCGCCTTGTAATTATCCACGGAAGCCCACGTTACGGCGTTCCCGTTGGTATCCACTTTAATGGAGTTCTTGCTCGTGGAGGAAATCTGTCCGGAAATATCCGCCGTCACGCCAGCGCCATACTGGAGGATACCGCCGTCAAACGACAGACTGCCGGCGCCGAGGGCGGCGTCATCTCCCATTTCAAGCGTGCCGCCGCCCAGGATCACCTTTCCGGTATAGTTGGTATTGGCCGTATTGATGGTCAGCTTGGCGTTGCCGGTCTTTTCCAGATTACCGTTGCCTTCCAGAGAGCCGCCCCCTGCCGCGGCATCCCATACATAATCCGTCGTATCCGCCTGCACCATGATAATCGTGGGAGAGACGGCGCCATCAATGGTCACCGTCTGCGGGGCGCTGCCGCCAATGTCTCCCATGACGACTCCGAAATTATCATTGTAAACGCCGTCGTCCTTCCACGGGGAAGCGGCGGGAGCAGTGACGGACCAGATTCCGTCGCCCCCCTTCCATTCAAGCAAAGCCACCTGCGCCACCACCAGGGTAAGCTTGCCGTTCCCCGTGCTCCAGGAACCCAGAAGATTGTCGCCCAGGACAAAGGAACTGGCAGGAACTCCGGTGACGGTGCCCGCGCTGATCAGGTCATAGGAACCCTCCGTCCAGGCCACGCCGTCTATCGTTCCCTGCCCCAGAAGCAGTTCGCTGTTCACGGTCAGCGTTCCGGTCACATTAAGCAGAGACGCGCCGGAAGCCGGAAGAGCGGAGAAATTCAGGAGGGACGAGTTTCCCAGCGTCAGGTTTCCCGTAATCGTGCCGGACGCGCCCAGCGTCAGACTGCCAGCAGCGGCAATACCAAGAGTTCCACCATTCATGTTCAGGGAACCCGCGGCGGCAAGAGTCACATTGGAAAACTGCGTGGCGGCGTTTACCGTCAGGCCAGATGAACCACTCACGGTCAGCGTATTATTGTAGGTAGCATCATGCTGCGCTTTCAAATTGCCTCCATTCAGGTTCACCATTCCCGAACCCAGAGCAGTAGCATTATTCAACTGCAATGTTGCCCCTCCCGTAACCATCCAGTTCGCTGTCATGGCCTGACGGTTCCTGTTGACGGATTGATCAGTTACATTCGTCGTCTGTGCGGCCGAATTCAAAATCAGCGTACCAGAATACCCCACACCTCCCACAGTAATTGTGGGGGGATCAGTAATCCCTTCCCCAACCGCAAGCGCTCCATAAACGTTCATGGTCTTGCCTGCAGCGATCTGGAACAAGGTATTCGCATAAAATGAAACGCCCTCCCAGGCCGTACCCGTTGATCCTAACGAAAAATCCTCCCCGATGTTGAAAACCGTCGCCTGCCCTTCTCCCGGAGCACGGAAATTGACGACGCGGGAACCGCCGTCGCTGGAGGATACACTGAATCCTGAAGCACCTGCCGCCACATTAATGCCACCCAGCGACAAGCTATTGAACTGGGCCTTGACGGCCTTTTGAACATTATCTCCATATGGTCCGCTGAATTGCATAATATTGGCACTGGTTCCGGCCCACACGTTTGCATAATTGGTCGGCGCCGGATTCCAGTTGGCATTTGTATGGATCCAGCCATCCGTTCCGCCAAGCCATGTATAGGTTTCCGCCAAGGCATGCGGTGAGGAAACGGCGGCCATGCAGGCAATCAGAGAGGACAGGAGACCCAAGGGAAGGTGCAGCTTCATAATTTTTAATGAAAATGAACGTGAAAATACCTCCTGAACCTGACAGGAGGCTTTTTATCATCATTAACGGATTAAAAATCCGCTAGGGAACGGAAAAGCCGCCAATATACCAGAATGAACCTGCTTGCATGTTTATACTGATAAGGATACCACCACGAACATACCTGATTGCGGACCAGATATAGCATGAAAACGGTCTTCCAGGAGAGTTGCAACGCCTACGGAATCAACGTTTAAGCTTGTAGGAGGATTTTTAATCCGCCTTGCGAATCATTCCGGATGGAATCAATAATCCATTTTAACATCATTTATTCCACTATATGATATCAACTGCGCTACTGCACCATGCCGGCAGAAGCGCCGCACAGCATGCAATGTTCCGTGACGCAGCAGGGCCGTTCCGGACAATGCCGGAACGGCCCTGGAAGTCCGGAGAGCAGAGCGTCTCCGCTCAACTCTCCACTCTCAAACTTCAACTCTCCTTAGAAGTCATACCGGTAGCCTACGCTTCCGTTCACCGAG
>OKSL01000644.1_pt1 | contig 18705 bp, 9 predicted proteins | sample 1606251 | NCBI WGS metagenome assembly OKSL01 (sample SAMEA3879543, study PRJEB24766) | human gut metagenome | biome: human-associated habitat; feature: feces | place: USA | collected 1985/1987 | reverse complement strand
TTGGATTTGATAACCATAGTCACTATATACCTTTCTGTATCTCCGGAACTTCCCAAAATCCGGATTTACAAAAGTCATTCTTCAAATATTAATTTCATAAAAAAGTGAACCCTAAAAGCTATTATCTAGCTTTTAGGGTTCACTTCATATTTAAGGACCGAACAAATGCTACTCTTCCTCTTCCACTTTTAAAGAACCTGTTACTAAATCAAGCCCAACATTAAACAACGTGGTAGCTTTCCAAATACCCTCCAATTCTGTTAATGACTTCATAGCGGTCAAGCCCTCAACTAAGTTCCAAACAGGCACAGTCTGTCCATACATCTCTATAGTCATATTTTTTACCATTACATCTAAATCAGGCAACATCGGATAAAGTGCAGGCATAAATATATCAAATAGATCTTTATCCAGATATATATGCACATCATCAACCTTGCTGCCATTCTTCAAAGTCACTTCAGACAATTGATAGCTCAAAGGGAAACCATTCACCACATATCCTATCAGTTTTTCAATATCATTATCTGAAATTTTAGTAAGATCTAATTTGCTTAATACATTGTCATTTCCCATACTACTCAAAAGCCCTCCCAATAGTTCTTTGATTTGAGCTCCACTCATACCTTTCACCATCTCGACTATTTGCAGAATGGATTCAGGAGTCATACTGGAATCTTCTACATCCTTCATAGCTTCGGTTACAATAGCCGGAATATCTAACAATACATAAACATAATCACCACCTACATACCAATAAGCCAAATTAGCAGGAGAAGTCAACCAAGTAACATCGTCAGTGGAAGGTAATCCTTCGCCGCCAAAAATTCCAGAAATTATATCCTCTTGATTAATATCAACATCCTTCGCATAATTAGCAACAATAGAACCATTTGCTTTGAATTCTACATCTTTTAAAAGCTTTGCCATCATACCAGATATAACGATACTTCCCATATGCTGAATATTGTCTGCAGCAAGCCCTTCATTCTGACCTTTATCATCTTTATAAGGAGACACCCAATTCAATCTGAACGGAGCATGTTCAATCTTACTTTTATCGTTAAAAGTAATAGCGTCACACAACATCCATTTCTTCACCAAATTACCTGTAGCCGCAGTAGTTACAGCAATTTCAGCCTTACCATCTAAAGTGATAGTTCCTTCCACTTTTACATTAGTAGAACTTACTAAATCAGCAACAGCCTTTGTCGTTGTCTCTACATTCTTCTCTCCCTGAAATTTAAACGAACCGTCAACCTGTTCAGTAACAGTTACATTTACTTCCACTTCATCCAAACCTCTAATAGCCTTACTTAAAGTAAGAATACCATTCTGTTCATCAGACATAGCCAGTTTCACACTAGCATTCGGATTACTTTGTGTATTTGTAGTCAATGAAAGATTCTCGGCAGAAATAGTCTGAGAAGGGATTTTTGTCCAAGCAGGATCGTCGTCATCACTACAAGCTGTAAACAAGCTCATTGAGCAGATCAATGCAAACAAATAAAACAAATTTTTCTTCATATCTTTGTTGTTTAGTTAATAATAGCTCCCCATCACTGGGTAACCGTGCTTTTTCTTTTATCACTTTTGGGGTGCAAAATAACCGCTTTTTATCACACCAAACAAGGTCAATACATTAATATTTTTGTCCTTTTTTTAATCTTTTCTCTAAAAAGATCTTTTTACATCACCATTTCCAAGCTCCATTTATATAGGAAATGGGAGGCGTCTCTCCCCTTTATCCAGGGCTACACCATTTACTCTAAAGGGTGTAGCTATCATACCCAAAGGGTGTAGCCATCCGCGGTAAAGGGTGTAGCCCTTTTCAATCGCCCCCACAAGCACTTCTGGGGCACCCTCGCCGTACCCGAGACGTACTTGCTCCGTACCAAGTCCGCAGTTTCTCCGTCTAAAGGTACTTCTGACCGAAGAATGTACGGAGCAAGTACGGTTCAGATACAGTTCGGGTACGATCCTGGTACAATTCAACACAGGGTAAAAAACACCTCATTCCATAAAAAAACAATATTTCTTTCTTTTCATGAGAAAAAATCCATAACTATTTGTTATCTTTAGGCATCCAAAAGCTTTTATTCAAAGGATTTGGCATGAATAAACCTTATACATAAACCATTAAAGCAAAAGATTATGTTCAACTCATTCGGCAACATTCTCCGCCTTACCAGCTTTGGGGAGTCACATGGTAAAGGCATCGGAGGCGTCATTGATGGATTTCCCGCTGGTATCCGCATTGACATGGATTTCGTGCAAGCGGAACTGAATCGTCGCCGTCCCGGGCAATCCCTCATCACAACGGCACGGAAGGAAGGTGATAAAGTAGAATTCCTTTCAGGTATCTTCGAAGGTAAATCGACAGGATGTCCCATAGGATTCATAGTATGGAACGAAAATCAACATTCCAGTGATTATGATAATATGAAGGAAGTGTACCGTCCCTCGCATGCGGATTATACATATAAGGTGAAATACGGCATTCGCGACTATCGTGGCGGCGGACGTTCATCGGCACGCGAAACCATTTCACGCGTAGTGGCAGGTGCGCTTGCCAAACAAGCACTCCGTCAACTGGGCGTACGCATTACGGCATATACCTCACAGGTAGGCCCCATCCGTCTGGAAGAAAATTATACCGCTTATGACCTTGATCTTATAGATACCAATCCTGTACGTTGTCCGGACCCTGTAAAGGCGAAGGAAATGGAAGAACTTATTTTTAAGATCAAAGGAGAAGGTGACACCATCGGAGGTGTAGTGACGTGTGTCATCAAAGGATGTCCTATCGGACTGGGACAACCGGTATTCGGCAAATTACACGCTTCGCTTGCCTCGGCCATGCTCAGTATCAATGCTGCCAAAGCATTCGAATACGGCGACGGATTTAAAGGCCTGAAGCAAAAAGGTTCGGAACAAAATGACGTATTCTTCAATAACTGCGGACGTATTGAAACGAAAACCAATCACTCCGGCGGTATTCAAGGCGGCATCAGCAACGGACAGGATATCTTCTTCCGCGTTGCATTCAAGCCTGTAGCCACCGTGCTTATGGAGCAACATACGGTCAACATAGATGGGATAGACACCACACTGAAAGCCCGCGGTCGCCATGACCCATGCGTATTGCCACGTGCAGTGCCCATCGTAGAGGCAATGGCTGCCATGACCATACTTGATTTTTATCTTATTGACCGTACTACACAATTATAGAAGTGGTAGGGTGTTAAAGTAATTCACCTTATTATATATATTTATGAGCGAAATACAGAAATACATTTCAAAGAATGAACCCAAGATGCTGGAAGATCTGTTCAGCCTCATCCGTATACCAAGTATCAGTGCAAAACCGGAACATCATGATGATATGCTGGCCTGCGCAGAGCGTTGGGCACAACTTCTGATTGAAGCCGGTGCAGACGAAGCATTGGTGATGCCTTCAAAAGGCAATCCGATTGTTTTCGGACAGAAGATAGTAGATCCTACAGCAAAAACAGTTTTGATATATGCGCATTACGACGTGATGCCCGCAGAGCCGTTAGAACTGTGGAAAAGTGAACCTTTTGAACCGGAAATACGTGATGAACACATCTGGGCACGCGGTGCGGATGATGACAAAGGGCAAGCATTCATCCAAGTGAAAGCTTTCGAATACCTTGTGAAACACGGTATGTTGAAGAACAATGTCAAGTTCATTTTCGAGGGTGAAGAAGAAATAGGTTCACCCAGTCTGGAATCTTTCTGTGAAGATCATAAAGAACTATTAAAAGCCGATGTCATTCTCGTATCGGACACCAGTATGCTGGGGGCGGACTTACCCTCACTCACTACAGGACTCCGCGGACTGGCATACTGGGAAATAGAAGTAACCGGACCTAACCGCGACCTGCATTCAGGACATTTCGGCGGCGCTGTTGCCAATCCTATCAACGTACTATGCGGCATGATTGCCAAAGTGGTAGATGCGGATGGACGTATCACGGTACCCGGTTTCTACGATGACGTAGAAGAAGTGCCGCAGGCAGAACGTGATATGATTGCACACATTCCGTTTAATGAAGAAAAGTACAAAAACGCTATTGGCGTAAAAGAACTGTTCGGAGAAAAAGGTTACAGTACGCTGGAGCGTAACAGTTGTCGCCCTTCATTCGACGTTTGCGGCATCTGGGGTGGATATACCGGTGAAGGTTCTAAAACAGTACTTCCATCCAAAGCTACAGCAAAAGTATCCTGCCGTCTGGTTCCGCATCAGGACCACCACAAGATTTCGCAAGTGTTTGCCGATTATATTCGGAGTATTGCTCCGGATACGGTACAAGTGAAGGTAACACCGATGCACGGAGGACAAGGTTATGTATGTCCTATCAGCCTGCCTGCCTATCAGGCCGCTGAGAAAGGTTTTGAAAAAGCATTCGGAAAAAAGCCACTGGCTGTGCGACGCGGAGGAAGTATCCCTATCATTTCAACGTTCGAACAGGTGCTTGGCATTAAGACAGTGCTCATGGGGTTTGGATTAGAATCAAATGCCATCCACTCACCCAACGAAAACTTCCCGCTCGATATTTTCAGAAAAGGTATTGAAGCGGTGGTGGAATTTCATATTAGCTTGTAGCTCGTAGCTGCAACTCATTGATACGTCGTCCTCAACACCTTGAACTCTGTACGACGGTTAATCGCATTACAAATCTCCTGCTGTTCCGGTGGGAGATTTTTTATAAACTCTTCTGTCAACACATCTCCCTCTTTCAGGAAAGGTGCTGATTTCAGCGTAAACTTGGTCACTGTTTTAGGTTGCTGTTCACCATATCCTTTCGGTGTAAGACGTTCCGGATCAATCCCTCCCTTAATAAGATAGCGTACAACAGACTCTGCACGGCGTTGCGAAAGACGAAGATTATAATCGTCATTTCCTTTATAATCACAATGCGCAGAAAGTTCGATAGTAACATTCGGATTGTCATTCAACAACTCTATCAGTTCATCCAGAGCCACTGTAGATTCTGATGTCAGATCAGCCTTATCAAACTCATAAAAAATATTCTCTATCAGTACAGGGCGGGTAATGGAAGATAACGGAAACTCAAGTTCATAGAGGCGATCCTCATTAATATTTTCCGTTGCCATTTCTTCTTTGTCATTCAAATAACCACGGCAGGAAGCCAGCAGGGCATAACGGCATCCCGGTGCGAGCTCTTGAGTGAAAGTACCGTCTTTCTTCACGTTTATCTTTAAATAAGTACCGTCATCCCCCACCAAAGTGACAAGCGCATCAGAGAGCGCATCTCCCTCCTTATCGTACACCAATCCTTTCAAGACATGATGTACCTCAGGAAACTCAAAACTATAAATATGATCCCAACCACGGGCATCTCCACGGTTAGAAGAAAAGAACCCCCGATTGGGAGCACCAGGCTCAAAAGTCATACCGAAATCGTCACCCTGTGAATTCACCGGAGACTGCATATTTTCAATACGCCATCGCCCCGTCAGGCTGTCTGTTATAGCACGGAATATATCCAGCCCTCCCATACCAGGATGTCCGGTAGAAGAGAAATACAAAGTACCATCCGGCGAAAAGGTAGGAAACATCTCATCAGCAGAGGTGTTTATTTCAGGTCCCAGATTGTCGACATAGCCGAAACCATCGCGGGTTATGTTGATACGCCACAAATCCAGCCCTCCCTGCCCACCGGGCATATCAGATACAAAATAAAGATAATCACCCGCAGGAGACAACACCGGATGAGCAACAGAAGAAAGCGTATCATTCAGAATTGCACATTTCTGGGGAGCTCCCCACTCTGCTCCGGCACGCTGAGAAACATAAATCTCGGCATAAGCTGGTGCATTGGGCAAGGTCCGGCAGCGAGTAAAATACATTGTTTTACCATCCGACGAAAAAGAGCAGGCACCCTCTTCAAACTCACTATTCACTTCCGAAGCAAGCGGTTCAGGCTTCTGCCATTGTTTCTTTTCATTCCGTTTAGAATGAAATATATCAGCACTCTTCATCCCGGTAATACCGTTCAGGTCAGTACCTTTCGCTTCATTACGGGTAGAGGTGAAATACAAGATATCGGGATCATCTCCCGCATACATAGGAGAATAATCGCTACGGCGGGAAACAAGAATAGGCACCCGTTTTACAATATACCGGGTAGGCTTCTTTTTCCATTCCTGCGCCAGACGACAAGAGGTGAGTCCGATTTGTATCAGAGAGTCTTTACGTTCTTTCCCGGCAGGCAAGGTCTGTGCGTAAGCAAGGTAATTCTCATAATAAGGTATAGCCGCTGTATACTCACCATTCTTACGGAGCATTTCCGCCAGATAAAAATGAGAGAGAGTATCCGGATAACGATAACGGACAGCATTCATATAAGCGCCTTTAGCCTTCAATGTATAATTGATGCGACGGTAACAATCGCCTTGTTTATAGGCCAGTACGCCCCGTTGCGAACGATCTTTCGGAGAAGTACGGGTATAGGCGGTTTTATAATGACGGGCAGCATCAAAGTATTCACCACGAGCATAGCTTTGCTCTGCATGGCGCAAACTCCGTCCCACTCCACAGGAAGTGAGAAGTAAACCGACAGAAAGAAAAAAGAAAAGAAAACGCCTATATAATCTCATGCTCCATTACTTTTCATAGCTCATTCTAATAAACTGAAAAATCGGCAGATTATTGTATCTTTCATTCCGAACCAAACGCCTGACGAAATGTACATCCGTTCTTCCATTCAGAGCAACCATAAGCGGTTTTACCTTTAATAATGGTTCCTTTGCCGCACAACGGACAAACTTGTCCCTCAACAGAATCTGTTTGGGCAGAACCTGTTTGAGTTGCATCTGTCTGAATATTCCCTGTCTGCGAAGCACCATCAACCGGTGTGACAGGTTTAGCTTCAGCAGCCTTTTTCCGCGGTTTACTCTGACGCTTAGGCTTCGAAGCATCTTTTTCTTTAGCAGCTTTCCCATTCTTACCGCCGGCAGTCGCTTCCTGCACAGCCTGTACAATTGTAATATGCCGGTTACTGTTATCCGAAAGCACGCTCATCACAACTTCGGAAACCATCTGTTTCAGTTCCTCAAGAAATTGTGCAGCATTATATGTTTTCTTTTCAATCTCCCGGAGCTTCTTTTCCCAGATACCCGTCAGTTCGGCAGACTTCAGCAGTTCTTCATGGATAATCTGAATAAGTTCGACGCCTGTGGGTGTAGCAATCAGGTTTTTCTTTTCCTTGCGGATATAATTGCGTTTGAACAAAGTCTCAATAATTGCCGCACGCGTAGACGGCCTGCCGATGCCATTCTCTTTCAGGGCATCCCGCAATTCATCGTTATCCACCAGTTTACCTGCGGTTTCCATGGCACGCAACAAGGTAGCCTCTGTATAAGGACGAGGCGGCTGCGTCCACTTCTCATATAAATCAGGCACATGGGGTCCGCTTTCACCTTTCACAAAAGCAGGTAATACATTCTCTTCCTCTCCCGGGTCTTTTTCTTCTTGCGACTGTGCCCCCGGAGTTCCGAATATAACTCTCCATCCCAGTTCCAGAATCTGCTTACCGGTAGTCTTGAATTCAATCTCTTCAACTACCCCCAACACCGTAGTAGTGGCAAACTTACAATCAGGATAGAACACTGCAATAAAACGACGCGCTATCAGATCGAAAACGCGACGTTCCATATCCGTCAGGTTCTGCGGATATTGCCCTGTAGGGATAATAGCATGGTGATCCGTTACCTTTGAATTATCAAAAACTTTTTTGGATTTCAGCAAAGTAGTGCCATCCAAAGGTGTCGTAAACGTAGCGTAGTCACGCAGTCCTTTCAGAATGCCCGGACATTTCGGGTAGATATCATCACTTAGGTAAGTGGTATCTACACGCGGGTAGGTAGCCACCTTCTTCTCATATAATGACTGAATAATTTTCAGAGTTTCATCAGCAGAATAAGCAAACTTCTTATTACATTCCACCTGTAGGGAAGTCAAATCAAAAAGACGGGGGGGAGCTTCCTTTCCTTCTTTCTTGGTTACATTGGTAATGGCAAAAGGAGAATTCCGTATTTGTTCCAGCAATGCCGCCCCTTGCTCTTGGCTGGCAATAGGATCAATACCCCGGTTTTCTTCTTCCTTTTTGGGCTTCTTCCCGGCAGCGATAGCTTCCTTATTCTTTTCAGCTTCCAGAATCAGTTCTTCCTCACTTTTCCGGATTATGGCAGAAAACGTTGTATCACGATATACAGTCTTCAATTCCCAATATTGTTTGGGCACAAAATTCGCTATTTCCAACTGCCGGTTTACAATGAGTGCCAACGTTGGCGTCTGCACACGACCAATGGAAAGTACCTGTTTATTCTGTCCATACTTCATTGTATAGAGACGGGTTGCATTCATTCCGAGCAACCAGTCGCCAATAGCCCGGCTCAGTCCGGCTTCATAGAGCGGTTGAAACTCTTTCTGATCCTTCAGTTTGGCAAAACCTTCACGGATGGCTTCTTCCGTCAACGATGAAATCCACAACCGCTTTACCGGACAGCGTGCACCGGCTTTCTGCATCACCCAACGCTGAATTAACTCTCCCTCCTGCCCGGCATCACCACAATTTATAATCATGTCGGCTTTCTGCATGAGGGTTTCTATCGTATGGAATTGCTTCTCGTAAGTAGGATTACTGATTAGTTTTATTCCGAAACGGGGCGGTATCATGGGCAGGCTTCCCAGGCTCCATGATTTCCAGTTCGGGGTATATTCATGCGGTTCTTTGAGTGTACAGAGGTGACCGAAAGTCCAGGTAACCTGGTATCCGTTCCCTTCGATGTATCCGTCTCTCCTGTCTTTCGCTCCTAATACATCAGCAATGTCACGCGCCACAGAGGGCTTTTCGGCAATACAAACTATCATTCATCTCTTTTTTAGTCGGGCAAAAGTAGTATAAATCGAAAGCAGAAGCAAATTTATTTGCACTATGCTAAGATACAGCCCATTTTCGGAAAGCAAAGGTACAAAAAAGAGATGAATGATAAAAAATGAATTAATCTTTAAAGAATAATTTCTTCCTCAGTACATTTGTACCATTGGTTGCAATAACGATATAGAAACCTTTTTGCATACCTGATAATTCCAGAAAATTAGCATTGGTATCTTGCAAAAGCAGGCGTCGGCCGGACAAGTCAACAATCTCGATCCGGGTACTCATATCATTCCCTAAGCCACTCCAGGACAATTGGCCGTTGTAGTAAAACATTTCTGCCGCAGACGAGGAAGCATCCGGTAAAATACCGGTTGAAGGATCATCTACGCAAGCGGCATAAAGTTCATGAATCGACCAGTAATTGCCCTTAGTTCCCGTTTGCACAATCTTGAATTTTGAAGTTTCTTCTGCCGGGAAAGAGATAATTTGTACTGATCCCGCATTCTTGCCCGAAGCAACAAGTTTCCATGTGTCGCCTTCACCGGTACTCAAATACAACTCATAACCTGCCGGACCATCATTCGGACTCTTCGATGTGTCCAGAATAATCCGGTTCAGTTTCTGTGCCGCTCCCATGTCCACCATCACCCACTGTCCGGCTTGCTGCGAAGCGCTTGTATCCCAACGTGTGGAGGCATCATCATCAATGGCTTTACCCGCATTTGAATTGTTCGTACTGGCCGTGATCTTCCATTTCAGACGATTTAACAGTGCATCCGTAGTAGTGAAAACAGGTGCAATCGTCAAGTTATTCTCCCACACAGCTATCTTATCAATGGTTCCGGCAGCCACATCGGTTACAGTAGACGTAACAGAAGCCTGCTTCTCGTGTCCTTCGCTAATGAAGGCAACCTCGTCTTTCATATTTACGACAGCATTGTGTAAAACGATAGTACCTGTAGTCTTGGGAAAGTTCATGAAGGAAGTCCCTCCGGACGTACTGAAGTTCACCAGATTCAGATTCATTTTTCCACTTTCCACAACGACACCATGCTTGGCACTTCCCCAGAAATCCGCACCAAAAAGAGTTACCTCACCCGAAAAGCCTGCACGAGTAGTCAGAAAGCGGGTTTCTGTATATGTGTTACTTTGATCCTCAAGGGCTACAACCTGAGAATTAATCATATCAAAGCCAGCCGGATCGAGCGCCTCGTAAACCACGGAATTCCAGGAACCATCAATACCCAATCCAAGGGAGCAACCCGATGCGGCTTTACCCTGGTCGGCTTGAAAGACGATGCCCTCGAAACCACCATAATGGAAGTCATTGTACAAAATCTGATTACGGCAATCGCCCACGGTGATGAAACGTAATTCTGTCTGATTCTGCCAATAAGCCTTGTCCTGATCTGCTTTTGCACTGTTGGGCCATGAACCAAACTTTGTTTCTTCTCCACAAGCATACACTATCGTATTGAACTGCATATTGCAGACCCGCCCACCTTCTGAACCGCCACCGATGCGGATTGCATTCATAAAAACATGCCCTGCCAGATAATCGACATAATGATTGTCACATTTATAAGTAAACAAATCCAGACCGTTGTATGCAGCACGCAAACCTACATTCACTACATACACATCCTTTCCCAGCGCCTGAATACAATAAGGATATTCAGTTACAGTAGGCAATGCGGAAGATACCTGCTCGGGATAGTCAAACGACAATCCACGCACGCCACTACCAGCTGAGAGTTTCAGGAAAGCCTCTCCTTGTGCCTGTCCGCGCCCTGCATAGACTTCAAGAATACTGCCATGCCCACGTGGAATAGTAGCAAAATCAGAAGCGCCCCGCAGTTCCACACCTGTAGGAACTGTCAGATTCCCCAGCACTTTATAACGCCCGCCGGGCAGATATACAATACCTCCACCTTCACTGGCAGCCTTATCCAATGCCTTCTGAATAGCTTCCGTGTTATCCTTAGCCATCTCCAGCCCCGAACGGATATCTATTTGAAGCCACATACTGGTTGAGCTGGCAGTAAATGGTACCACAAAGGGTTCGGCTCCAAAGTCAAGTACATTATACAACGCCATACGCAAAGGCTTGGTTTCCGGTACTTTCATTTCCGGGAACTCCGGCAAAGGCTTCATCTCTACAGGCGTATGATCAATGCGGCATTCAAAGAGGGATTGATTATTGATATCCGCTTTCTTCGCAAAACGATTACCTGTAAGGATTGCACGGGCATCAGAACCAATATATACTTGCGGCGCGTCATTATTAAAGTCTGTATCCGAAACGATGAGATCACCTCCCAAACCTTTTACTTCCCCCTTATTGACAGTACACTGCTGCATCATCAATTTAGAAGAAATGCCTTGTTCCAGCAATACTGCCGCATCCGAAGCAGATATTTCACACCCATAGAACTGTACCGGTCCAGTACTGGCGGATGTCACTACCACACCTTTTTCGCAATCTTCAATGTGGGCCCGTGTAAACATGATACCTGCCGATGAAGTACCATCCACATAAATACCCGTCTCGCAGTTCCGCAAATTGAACTCATAATTATGTCCGTTAGGTGCACCGTCTCCTCCTACGCAAAGTCCGGTACTAAAACCTTTATTATAGCCTTCAATATCCACATAGCATGTATACGACCAGTCGTTACGACGCATCACAATGCCTGTTCCATGCTTATAGATCCAGTCAGCATAGGCTCCACCTGCCTGCGGCGCTCCTTCCAGACCGGAGTCCGCCCAATAATCGGGTGAGAAATGTATCCACTCAAAACGCCCTACATCGGCTATATGGTCAATCTCGATACCACGTGACAGCGGAGTGCCATACACATCATAGATATTGGGACAACCGCCCCCGTTTTTCCTCGACAGCACGATGCCGCTATAAGAATTCACCAATGTCACATGACGCACATTGCAGTAATCGTTTCCCCATACGCCCTCACGCCCGTACAAGATAGTGGGCGGATAAGGTTTTATATTATCAGGATCCTGGTGCGGATACCAGATAGTAAGGTGTGTCAATGCAGTAGACGGTTCCATCGTGATAAATGCACCGGATTCTGTCTCAGATCCACTTTGCGTATCCACCATCAGGATGGTTCCTTCCACTGGCTTGCCTTTCACCGGCCGTTTCCATTCTCCACGCATCGTAACACCGGTAGGAATGAACAACTTTCCGGAAATACGATAACGACCAGCCGGAACAAACAATACACCACCACGGCGATTTTCGCCCAATTTAGTCAATGCCGTCTGGAAAGCATCCAACGAATTTTTCACACCCGTAGGATCGGCATTAAAGTCAGTAGTCACAGTATAGGTAGCCACCCCTACATCTTCTGCCGGATATTCATCCGACGCGATTAATTTCCAGTTACCGGGTTTATCAGCAGACTGCGACCTTACACCCAAAGCCAATAAGGCTAACAAACTAAAAAGTAGTAATTTCTTCATGCGATATTATTATTAGATTATGGTTCTTCTATAAGCAAGAATAATAGCGCAAAGATGTGGTGGGACAGTTAATAAGAGAATTAATCTGGAATTAAAAACAAACTAATTTTCGTGTACACCGCTTAAAAACAAAAAAGCAGGGTGTTTTTTAACACCCTGCCTCTCTAAAATTATCGAAATTATCAATAAAAGCTTTATTCTTCGTCCATCAGGATTTCCAGAATCTGGCAAGCAGCCTTGGCAACCGGAGTACCGGGACCAAAGATAGCAGCTACACCGGCCTTATAGAGGAAATCATAATCCTGTGCAGGAATTACACCACCGGCAATTACGATGATATCCTCACGACCCAATTTCTTCAACTCTTCGATGATCTGCGGAACCAGTGTCTTATGTCCGGCAGCCAGTGAAGATACGCCCACTACGTGAACGTCATTTTCAACAGCCTCGCGGGCAGCTTCGGCAGGTGTCTGGAACAACGGTCCCATATCCACATCGAAACCACAGTCGGCATATCCGGTAGCTACAACTTTAGCACCACGGTCGTGACCGTCCTGACCCATCTTGGCAACCATAATACGGGGCTGACGTCCCTCTTTCTTCGCAAACTTTTCAGTCAACTCGCAAGCACGCTTGAAGTCACTGTCATTCTTACTTTCTGATGAATACACGCCTGATATAGTTCTTATTATTGCTTTATAACGTCCTACAATCTTTTCGCAAGCATAAGAGATTTCTCCCAATGTAGCGCGAACACGGGCAGCTTCCACTGCCAATTCCAGCAAGTTGCCTTCCTTGGTTTCCACGCATTTGGTGATAGCCTCCAATGCTTTCTGCACTTCAGCCTCATTACGTCCTTCTTTCAGACGCTTCAGGTTCTCAATCTGTTCCAGACGAACTGCTGTATTGTCGATTTCAAGGATATCAATCGGAGCTTCTTTCTCCAAGCGATACTTATTCACGCCAACGATAGTCTGAGAACCGGAGTCGATACGGGCCTGCGTACGTGCAGCAGCTTCTTCGATACGCATCTTAGGAATACCGGTTTCGATAGCTTTCGCCATACCACCCAATTTTTCAACTTCCTGAATGAGTTCCCAAGCCTTGTGAGCCAGTTCGTTTGTCAGAGACTCTACATAGTAAGAACCACCCCACGGGTCAACATTCTTGCAGATGTAAGTTTCTTCCTGAATATAAATCTGAGTGTTACGTGCGATACGTGCGGAGAAGTCCGTCGGCAACGCAATAGCCTCGTCAAGTGCATTGGTGTGCAAAGACTGAGTATGTCCCAGTGCAGCAGCCATGGCCTCGATACAAGTACGGCCAACATTGTTAAACGGATCTTGCTCGGTCAGTGACCAGCCCGAAGTCTGGGAGTGTGTACGCAGAGCCAGAGATTTCGGGTTCTTCGGATTGAACTGTTTCACAATCTTCGCCCAAAGCATACGTGCAGCACGCATCTTGGCAATTTCCATGAAGTGGTTTGTACCGATAGCCCAGAAGAAAGACAGACGAGGAGCAAAAGCGTCAATATCAATACCCGCAGCTGTTCCGGCACGCAGGTATTCCAAACCGTCGGCCAACGTATAAGCCAACTCGATGTCCGCCGTAGCTCCCGCTTCCTGCATGTGGTAACCGGAGATAGAGATAGAGTTGAACTTCGGCATCTTCTGAGAAGTATATTCGAATATATCGGAAATAATCTTCATGGAGAATGCAGGCGGGTAAATATAGGTATTACGCACCATGAACTCTTTCAGAATATCATTCTGGATAGTACCGGCCATTTCTTCCAACTTAGCACCCTGTTCCAGGCCGGCATTAATATAAAACGCAAGAACCGGAAGCACAGCACCATTCATTGTCATGGACACGGACATCTTGTTCAAAGGAATACCATCGAAGAGAACCTTCATGTTTTCCAGTGAACAGATAGATACACCGGCTTTACCTACGTCACCTACCACACGTTCGTGGTCTGGATCGTAACCGCGGTGTGTAGCCAAGTCAAAGGCAACGGACAAACCTTTCTGTCCGGAAGCCAGGTTACGACGGTAGAATGCATTCGACTCTTCAGCAGTAGAGAATCCGGCATACTGACGGATTGTCCAGGGACGCAATGTGTACATCACAGAGTACGGACCACGCAGGTAAGGAGGCAAACCGGCAGCATATCCCAGATGTTCCATGCCTTCTAGGTCTTCCTTTGTATAAACAGGCTTCACTTCAATGTGTTCCGGCGTTTTCCAATCAGCATGGATGCCGTTAGCCTTTTGCCACTCAGCACCGTTTGCAGGCTGAAATGCGGCATATATATCTAAGTTCTTAAAATCTTTTCTCATCTTACTTCAAAAGTTTAGCGTTGAATTCCTTTAATGTTTCCAGCACGTTAACGCGAACATGGATAAAGTTCTCGATACCGACAGCCTTCAGTTCTTCCATGTTGGCAGGAGCACCGGCTACGATAAATATGGCACGACCATCCAAAGCCTTGAAGGCAGGAACAGCATATTCTGCATATTCATCGTCACTCGAACACAATACCACGATGTCAGCTTTGGCAGCCATAGCGGCCTCTATACCGGCTTCCACTGTGGGGAAACCAAGGTTGTCAACCACCTCATATCCGGCACAAGCCAGGAAGTTGCAAGAGAACTGAGCACGTGCCTGACGCATAGCCAGGTTACCGATAGTCAACATAAATGCTTTCGGACGCTTACCGGAAGCTTCCGTTTCGAGACGCAACGCTTCAAATTCACTGGCAGCACGGTCGAAATTCAATGTCTGAACATCTTTTTCGCAAGTGTCATGACCACCGCAGCAGCAAGTAGCTTCAAGCGGTTTCTTCTCACCTGCCTTCTCATTGAAGTTCGGGAACTGATTGGTACCCAACAATACTTCGCGACGCTGGGCAACAGCTTTATGACGGGTCTTGTTACTTTCGTTCACAGCAGCCTGCACCTTACCAGCTTTTACTGCTGCATAGAAACCGCCTTCTTCTTCTACCGCAAGGAAGAGTTCCCATGCTTGTTTAGCGATGGATACAGTCAGGTTTTCAATATAATAAGAACCGGCAGCAGGGTCAATCACCTTATCAAAGTGAGACTCTTCTTTCAGCAACAACTGCTGATTGCGCGCCATACGTTCAGAGAATTCATCAGGAACCGCATACGTTTTGTCGAACGGGCTCACAGTCATTGAGTCCACACCGCCCAAAGCAGCACTCATAGCTTCTGTCTGCGTACGCAGCAAGTTCACATGAGCGTCGAACAAAGTAAGGTTGAATGTAGAAGTCTCAGCGTGAACACGCATCTTAGCAGCACATTTAGCTTCCGCATCATAAGAAGCCACAATGTTTGCCCACAACATACGGGCAGCACGGAACTTAGCTATTTCGAGGAAATAGTTGGAACTGATACCGAAATTGAATTTAATCTTCCTGGCAACTACAGCAGCAGGAACTCCGGCTTCAGTCAGTTGATTCAGATATTCATTACCCCAGGCAAGAGCATACCCCAATTCCTGATAGATATAAGAACCGGCATTATTCAGTGTCAGAGCCGTTACATTCAGTACACGGTATTCCGGCAGAGCATCGGTTGCTTCAATCAAGGCTTTGGCTGTTGCCAGCATATCGCCCTTTTCTTTACCTTTGGCCAGCATCTTGTCGAAGAAATCATAGCCGATAGAACCTTGCAATTTCGTCAGGTCATATTCTTTCTTCCGGAAGTAAGCTACCAGGATTTCCGCAAGTTTCACTACATGTCCCTGGCACGTGTAGAAGTTCAACTCTACACAATCAGCGCAGATACCTTCGAGCAATGTCTCGATGTATTCGGCATTGAGTTCTTTCGCCTTCACACGGAACGCCAGTGAATCTACGCCTTTATTCAGAATATCCAGCGCTTTTGTGTTAGCTTCCTTCGGGCATTCCACCTTGATTTCCTGGCGTACCAGCCATTCGTTGTTGTCTTTCTTGGTGCCTCTGAGATAAGGGAATTCACCGGGAAGTGCATCCGTCGTTTTCAGTCCTTCGAGGTCTTCCATGCGATAGAAAGGTTTCACCTTGAATCCTTCGTTTGTTTTCCAAACGAGTTTCTTCTCAAAATCAGCGCCTTTCAGGTCGGCTGTAACTTTGTCCATCCACTGTTCGGTGGTGGTGGGAGCAAAGTCTGAGAAGAGTTTTTCTTTACTGTCTGCCATAGTTTATTTTATAATTAAAAAGATAATGAGTAATCTCTTCACTTGCCTATTTGTCTAAAATAGGACTTGCAAATATACTCAATAACTTAATAACACAAGGTTTTTTAAGTAAAATTCGCATGAAGATATGACATTCTGGAAGCATGATTTCCGTATGTATATGCATGATTGCAAAGTGCACCTTACATTTTAGAGTAAAAACTTATATTCAAGCATACTACTCAATTATCCTCTGCCCATGCCTGTACTCAAAAGAAAAACTCCCGGAAACCCTTTGCTACCTCCCTTTTAATGCCTACCTTTGCGCGAAATTTAATAAGCAAATAAAAAAGATAAACAAAAGTAACTATGGATTGGTTAGAGAGTTTGTTATGGGACCCTGCCTCCGTCGCCCATATCGTATGCTTGTATGCATTCGTAATATCTGTCGGCGTGCTTTTGGGCAAGATCAAGATTTTCGGGATATCGCTGGGAGTCACATTTGTACTTTTCACTGGTATCCTGATGGGACATTTCGGCTTTACGGGTGAGACACACATTCTGCACTTCATCCGCGAATTCGGATTAATTCTATTCGTATTCTGTATCGGTCTGCAAGTAGGACCGTCGTTCTTCTCTTCCTTTAAGAAAGGAGGCATGACACTGAATATGCTTGCAGTAGGTATAGTTGTACTGAATATTGCAGTAGCTTTGGGCATTTACTTCATCGACGGAGGAATCGACCTCCCCATGATAGTAGGTATCCTTTACGGTGCAGTCACCAATACTCCGGGTTTGGGTGCCGCACAGGAAGCATTGAATCAACTGAACTACACGGGTGATCCCATCGCATTGGGATACGCCTGCGCTTATCCGCTCGGTGTTGTCGGTATCATCGGTTCTATTATTGCTATCCGCTACATCTGCCGGGTGAACCTGAAAAAGGAAGAAGACGAACTCTCTACACAGACTTCTGATATGAAGCACATGCCGCACATGTTGCATCTGGAAGTTCGCAATGAATCTATCGATGGAAAGAAGCTCCTCCAGATCAAAGAGTTTATGGGACGTCCTTTTGTATGTTCACGCATACGCCACGATGGACACGTCAGCATCCCCAACCAAGATACGGAATTTCATATCGGAGACCAGGTATTCATCGTATGCTCCGAGGAAGATGCCGAAGCGGTAATCGCTTTTATCGGTAAAGAAATTCAAGTGGACTGGGAAAAACAAGATATGCCAATGGTTTCACGCCGCATATTGGTGACTAAGTCCGAAATCAACGGTAAGAAACTGGGTAGCCTGCATTTTCGTAGCATGTATGGAGTGAATGTAACCCGCATCAACCGTTCCGGTATGGATTTGTTTGCCGATCCGAATCTGATATTGCAGGTAGGTGACCGCGTTATGGTCGTGGGTCAGCAAGATGCTGTAGAACGGGTTGCCGGTGTATTGGGCAACCAGTTGAAGCGTCTGGATACACCGAACATTGTGACTATCTTCGTGGGTATTTTCCTGGGTATTCTGCTAGGTAGTCTTCCTATCGCTTTCCCGGGCATACCTACTCCGGTAAAACTCGGTTTGGCCGGTGGTCCGTTGGTGGTTGCTATTCTTATCGGACGGTTCGGACATAAATTGAAGCTGGTGACTTATACAACCATGAGTGCTAATCTGATGCTGCGCGAGATCGGTATTGTACTTTTCCTTGCCAGTGTAGGCATCGAAGCTGGTGAACACTTTGTACAGACCGTAGTAGAAGGTTCCGGACTATCATATGTAGGCTATGGTTTCCTGATTACCGTAATTCCTTTGCTGATTATCGGTATGATTGCCCGCTTTTATTGCAAAGTGAACTATTTCACTTTAATGGGATTAATTGCAGGTAGTAATACCGACCCTCCTGCACTAGCGTATGCCAACCAGGCATCCGGTAACGATGCTCCGGCAGTAGGCTATTCTACGGTTTATCCGCTGACAATGTTCCTGCGTATTCTGGCGGGACAAATGATATTGCTGACAATGATGTAATACAAGTTGCATTTTAGCAAAAGAGGTTGTGTCAAAACGTTGGCACAACCTTTTTCTATAATTTATAGTCCTG
>OKSL01000634.1_pt1 | contig 19066 bp, 18 predicted proteins | sample 1606251 | NCBI WGS metagenome assembly OKSL01 (sample SAMEA3879543, study PRJEB24766) | human gut metagenome | biome: human-associated habitat; feature: feces | place: USA | collected 1985/1987 | reverse complement strand
ATAAGCCCGCCGCCGAACGGGTGCATATCGGCTTTTTCGGGTTGCGCAATGCGGGAAAATCCAGCCTTGTGAATGCTGTGACGGGACAGAATCTTGCACTTGTTTCCGATATAAAAGGGACTACAACCGATCCTGTTCAAAAAACTATGGAGCTGCTTCCTATAGGTCCCGTTGTCATCATTGACACGCCCGGCATTGATGATGAAGGTGAGCTTGGCTCAATGCGTGTTGAGCGTGCTGAAAAAATGCTGCAAAAAACTGATATTGCCGTCCTTGTTGCGGATGCCGCTGCGGGTCTTGGCGAACACGAAGGCAGGCTTATGCGCATTTTTGCCGATAAGAAAATTCCGTTCGTCATTGCCTTCAACAAGTGTGACCTTTTGAGCGCGATTCCGAAGAGCAAAAGTAACAGCCTTTACGTAAGCGCAAAAACAGGGTTTGGAATTGACGAGTTAAAAAATCGACTCGGGTCACTTCTGCCTTCCGCCAAACACGAAAGAATGCTCATCGGAGACTTGATATCGCCGAATGACATTGTTGTTCTCGTAACGCCGATTGATGAATCTGCGCCAAAGGGACGACTTATTCTCCCGCAGCAGCAGATGATACGCAGCATACTTGATTCAGCCGCTGTCAACATTGTTGTTAAGGACACGGAGCTTGAAGCTGCTCTCGCCGCAATCGCACGCAAGCCTAAACTTGTTATCACCGATTCTCAAGCGTTCGGAAAGGTCAGCAAAATCGTTCCCGAAGACATATTGCTGACGTCGTTCTCAATCCTGTTTGCCCGTTATAAAGGTGAGCTTGAACCTTTCACGGCAGGCGCAGCAAAACTCAACATGCTCGCAGACGGCGACAGGGTGCTGATTTCAGAGGGCTGCACTCATCACAGGCAGTGCAACGATATCGGAACGGTTAAAATGCCGGGATGGATAAAAGAGTATGCAAAAAAGGAGTTGTTCTTTGATTTCACCTCCGGCGGAGACTTTCCGAGTTTTGATGAGCTTCGTAAATATGCCTTGGTTGTTCACTGCGGCGCATGTATGCTTAATGAGCGTGAGGTTCATTCAAGACTTGAAAAAGCTGAAAAAGCAGGTGTCAGCATTACAAATTACGGCATTGCGATCGCTCAAATGCACGGAATTCTGCGGCGTTCACTTTCGCCTTTTCCCCAATTGCTGCAAAAACTGCGGGAGCGTTAATCTCCGCACAGATTGAATTGCTGCTGCATCAGTTTGCCCCAATTTAAAAACGGATAGGCCGTAAACACTGTGTTTGCGGCCTGTCCGCTTTCTGTTTAGAGCAAAAACCGTGACTGTGCCCGCACGAACGGTCGGAACACAATCCTCAAAAATATTTTCCAAAGCCTATTGAATTTTTCGAATTCGGCGTTATAATGTATTGTGATGAATTATGCGAATTGTGACAACAACACCGATCTGGTTTCCGGGGTACGTCAAGCGACGAAATGCACCGGAGCAAAGTATCCGAAGGATCCAAAGCAATTGGGACCGCTTGTGCTTGCATATATCGGCGACACGATATATGACCTTTTTGTGCGCACGGAATTAGTTGATTCAACAACACTTACGGCACACGGGCTGCACATAGGCGCAGCAAAACGCGTTTGTGCCAAGGCACAGGCCGCAGCATTTCGCCGTATCGAGGCGCTGTTAACGGATGATGAATCCGCAGTTTTTCGGCGCGGCAGGAATGCGCATATGGGGTCTGTGCCGAAAAATGCAGCGATCATTGACTACAGGATTGCAACAGGAATGGAAGCTCTTGTCGGATACCTCTATCTGTCCGGCAAAGATGAGCGGCTTTCGCAGCTTATGCGCATTGCGCTGCACGATACAGCTGAGATTGCAGAACAGGCAGAGAAATAGAAAAAGATTAATTAACAGGAGAGAAAGATGGCAAATTACAACGATCGCGGCGGCAGGCGCAGCGATGATTACAAGCGTCCCAATCGAAAGAACAGCGATGGTTTCCGTTATTCGGACGACAGGAAACCTCGCTTTGACAGCGACAGAAAGCCCCGCTTCGACGGCGATAGGAAACCTCGCTTTGACAGCGACAGAAAACCCCGCTTCGACGGCGACATGAAACCCCGCTTCGACGGCGACAGAAAGCCCCGCTTTGACAGCTTTGACAGCGACAGAAAACCCCGCTTTGACAGCGACAGAAAGCCCCGCTTTGATGGCGACAGAAAACCCCGCTTCGACGGCGACAGAAAGCCCCGTTTCGACGGCGACAGAAAACCCCGCTTCGACGGCGACAGAAAGCCCCGCTTCAATGATGACAGGAAGCCTCGCTTCGACGGCGACAGGAAACCGCGCTTTGACGGCGACAGAAAGCCCCGCTTCAATGATGACAGAAAGCCCCGTTTCGACGGCGACAGGAAACCTCGCTTTGACAGCGACAGAAAGCCTTTCGAGTCAGACTTCTTTGAAGATGAAGTACTTGATGTTGAATTCAATGCATTTCCTTCTCCCGAAAGCGTTGAAAATGACGAGCAGGAGCGTGATCTGCCCAGCATAATCATGGGCAGAAATCCCGTCAAGGAAGCAATCAAAAGCGGACGAAGCATCGACCGTATCCTTGTAACAAAGGAACACGATGGTTCTTTGGGCGAAATCATCGGTCTTGCCCGTGATGAGAATCTTGTTATTCGAGAAGTGGATCGTTCCAAGCTGGACGAAATCTGCATGCCGTTCGGCCATAACGGCAAACCCGGAAACCATCAGGGCATCGTTGCAGAAATCCCGGGTGTTGAATATGCCGAACTCGAGGATATACTTGACTATGCCCGCGTTCGCGATGAAAAACCCTTTGTTATTCTTCTTGACGGCGTTGAAGATCCGCATAATCTCGGCTCAATCATCCGCAGTGCGGAGTGCGCCGGCGCACACGGAGTTGTTATAACAAAGCGTCGCAGTGCACCTGTAACGGCAACGGTTGTGAAGACCTCTGCCGGAGCGGCGGAACACATGCGAATCGCCCGTGTTGTGAACCTTGTTTCTGCAATTGAAACACTGAAAAAGGAAGGCCTTTGGATTGCCGGCGCGGACATGGCGGGCAACAGTATGTATGAAGCGGACATGAAGGGCGGCTTTGCACTCGTTATCGGCAGTGAAGGAAGCGGGCTCAGCAAACTTGTAAAGGAAAAATGTGATTTCCTTGTTTCCGTACCGATAAAAGGCAAGATCGATTCTCTTAATGCATCGGTTGCGGCAGCTATCATCATGTTTGAAAAGAACAGACAGGACAGCGTGAATTAAAAATGAAAACTCTCCCGAACGACGGAGTTTCCGCCGATATTGAGAATCTTGACAGCCTGAACGATGAGGCATTGGCTCGACTTGCCCAGAACGGCAGCAGTGATGCCGAGCATACACTTGTTGTTCGTTTTATGCCTCTTGTGCGTATAAAGGCGCGTCCCTATTTTCTTATCGGTGCAGATCATTCCGATCTTGTTCAGGAAGGTTCAATCGGTCTGTTCAGCGCGATTCGTGATTATGACTGCAAAAAGCATACAAGCTTTCGAACCTATGCAGAGGTTTGTATAGGCAACAACATTATTGCTGCAATAAAACGCGCAACACGCAAAAAGCACTTTCCGCTGAACAGCTATATTTCGCTCGACAAGCCGGTTTTTTTCGATAATCCCGATGACGAGGCGCGCTGTCTCGGCGACTCGATCCTGCTTGCTGCCACAATCGACCCGGAGGAGCTTGCCATTGACCGCGAGGCGGAACTTCACATCCTGCACGGGCTCAAAGCAGAGCTTACGGAACTTGAGCTGAGTGTTTTACGGCTTTATATCTCCGGAAAAAGCTATGCGCAGATCGCCGAAAGCATTGGCAGAAGCACAAAAACAGTTGACAATGCATTAACTCGAATAAAGAAAAAGGTATCAAAGCTTATTCGGGCAAATAACCCCGAACAGTCATAGAGCATTGGATACAGTTCAAGCCGACTTCCGATTTTTGTCTCGGGAGTCGGCTTTTTGTTTTGCGTGCAATCAACAGCCCACAACAAAGTGTGATTCGCCGCATCAGCTCAGTTTCTGTCGCTTTTTAAACGCCCGAGCATTACAAGATCATAGAAAACCCCCTTAGGCGAGCGAAATCTCTCCCGCATTATTCCTTCATGTATAAAGCCGCATTTCTGCGCCACTTTTCCTGAAGCAGGGTTTTCGGCTGCATGACAGATTTCAAGCCTGTTGAATCCAACCTCATCAAAAAGATAGTTGCAAACCGCTTCAAGTGCTTCGGTTGTTATGCCTTTGTTCCAGCAATCCCGTGCAATGCAATAACCGATTCCAGTGCGTTCATCGCGCTCAGTTATGCTTGGTGCACCGATGCTCCCGATTAGTCTGCCGTTGTATTCAATGGCCCAGTTGTAATAATCGGGTTTTTCGTACTCCTGAACCCATTTGTTGAGAAGCTCGCGGGTTACATCGGGTGTTGCATGCGGAGGCCAGCGCATGAATTTCGTTACCTCCGCATCACTCGCCCAATTGTTGAACATATCCTGCGCATCCTCAACGGTGAATCTGCGAAGTTTTAAGCGTTTTGTGGTCAGTTCTTTTGTTCCTTTGTGCGTAAGCATTTTTTGAATTCTCCTTTGCTGCTGATGCGTTATATATGCAAACAAGCGGTACAGCTTATCATCTGCACCGCTTGAATTCATCCTTATAAGGTTAACCGCTGCTCAGTGAGCTTTGCAGCGATTTTGAAGAGGCGATGCTTGACTGTGCAAAAGTTCGGGTACGGTAAAAACCATTCCGACGACTGCTTTAAGCACGGAATTGATGAGAGTATTCTGCTGCTTTTTGCTGCGCTTTTGCATCGCTTTATCTCCTTTTCTGATATTTTCGAGATTATACACATTCATGTATGTATTGTCAATACAATTCGGACGGTTGCAGGTAATATATTTGTGTTTTTTCTGTTTAAAGCTCGCTGTTAATTCTCACCGCAGGCTACAGAATACATCCAAAACGCATAAACACCGTAACCTCTGTTAGGTTCATTAACAAAAACATGGGTTACAACGGCCGCAATCCTGCCGTCCTGGACAATCGGGCTTCCGCTCATCCCCTGCACGATCCCACCTGTTTTGTTAAGCAGTCGATCATCGGTTATTTCAATAACAAGCCCTTTCTGACTCGGCACGGATTGCGCTGCATTTTTTATAATTTTGCAGCTGTACGGCTGAGGTTTCTCACCGTCAATCTGAGTTATAATATAAGCTTCTCCCTTATGCACTTCATTCGGAAAGGCTATCGGCAAAGTCTCTCCCGCTTCGCATGTATAATCCGCAGAATCCGCAATGCCGAAAATCCCGAGTTCCGTATTAACATCAATGCTTCCTATGCGCAGGCTTTTCGCACCAAATGCCCCGCGCAGCTCGCCCGGAAAACCGCTCGAACCCTTTGTAACTCCGAGAACATCCGCTTCAACCATTTCACCTTTCCTGACATTCAGCAAACTGCCCGTGTCCGCATCCAAAACCGCATGGCCAAGTGCAGCCGAAGCTTTTTCTTTTTCCGTAACAAACGACAGCGTTCCGATGCCGACCGTGCTGTCGCGCACCCATGCGCCGATTTTCGCCTTGCCGTCTGTACCCATTTCGGGTTTTACGGTTAATGTCTGCCGTCGGTTGTTTCGTTCAAAAACTATTTGTGCACTGTCCGGATTTGCGTTCAATGCAAGCTGCATCTCTTCGCTTGTTGATACCGCAGTGCCGTTAATGCTTAAAATAACGTCACCTGCACGAAATCCCGCCCGTTTTGCCGGGCAGCATTCCCGACCGTCTCTGTTTCGGAACGAACCGCTGCCGACAATAAGCAGTCCCCGAAGATTAATCGATATCCCGACAGCGCGTCCGCCGGGATACAGCATTGCACGTTCTTGGTTATATATCGGCACGTTTGCGAGTTCGAACAGATTAAACAAACGCACCGAGATCCGTTTTGCGCCGAGTGTTTCGTCCCCCGATTCCGTGACATTCAGTGCGCCTTCCTGCCCATGCGCCGTTGATTCCAATTCAAATATTGAAAGAGTGCTTTTTAAATAATCCAAGCATTGAGCTCCCCCCTTTTCAGCATCATTCAATGTGCTTACACTGTTTATGAAAACAGCCTTCGGCAGAGCCCTCACCGCACGCATACGCGGAGAATAGTTAAAAAAAACAACCAACGCAGAAAGTATGATGCCGAAAATTTTAATGCCGATATTCCCCCGCGACCCTATATCCATATTGCTGCGCACGGAATTATTTTCGCCTGCTCTGTATGCGCAGCAGTTTTTCACCGCGTTATTTAAACAATCTTTTTCTTTCGGCATATTCGTTCCTTTTGCTGTAAAACAATGCCTTCTTTTATTACCCATACGTACAACACCCCAATTTATCATTTGCCGAACATCAGCAGGGTTATTGTTTGTATGTTGGTTGTCGATTATTCGCAGAGAACCGTGCGCCTGATGCAGGCTTCGGAACAATATGTGCCGCATAAATGAGGCTTTGTTCGCAAAAACCGACATGATATCTTCATGTCGGTTAATGCTTTAAAATGAATTGTCGCGTCGTCAGTCAAGCTCATTGACTTTTGACAACTTGAATCTGTTGGCAGATTCGATAAGTTCGCTTGCGTACTTCTGTGCGGATTCATCCGCCGCCGATGCACCCATAATTCGTGCAAGTTCTGCGCTGCGTTCCGCATTGTTCAATTCACGGAGCGATGTTTTCGTTTTTTCACTTTCGGAATGCTTTTCGACAAACAAATGGCAATCGGCAAAAGCCGCGATTTGCGGAAGATGAGTGATTGAAAGCACCTGCCTTGAACGCGCAACGCTGTACAACCGTTCGCCGACAATCACGGCCGTTCTTCCGCTTATACCCGTATCAACTTCATCGAATATCAGTGTAGGCGTTCCGTCCGCACCGGCACAAACAGTTTTGATCGCCAGCATCACGCGGGAAAGTTCGCCGCCGGAAGCCACCTTTGAAAGAGGCTTAAGCGGTTCTCCTTTGTTTGCAGACAGCATGAATTCAACATCATCATTGCCGTTTGCGTGGAGTTTTCCGTCTTCCGGCAGGAATACAATGCCGAACGCAGCCTTTGCCATTCCAAGTTCCTGCAGCTGTTCGGTTATTCTTCGGCACAGATCTTCAGCGGCTTCTTTGCGTTTTTCAGTCAGTTTCGCTGCTGTTTTGCAGTAATCCGCTGCAAGCCTGTTCCGCTCCGCAGTCAGCTTATCCCTCAGTTCCTGTGAACCGGTGAGCTCGGCCAGCTCGGCCGAAGCTTCGCTGCGGTATTTAAGGATATCTTCAATAGTCCTTCCGTATTTTCTTTTCAACGAATTGATAAGATCGAGCCTTGTCTCCAGTTCGTCAAGCCGTTCCGGAGAATACTCATATCCAAGCCGCAATTCGCGAAGCTGATATGCTCCATCCTCAAGCTCATAATAGGTATTATTCAAAAGTTCATATAGCTCAGCGTATTTTGAAGAAATTTCAGCAATCTGAGCAAGCGAATTCACGGCAGAGCCGAGTTTTTCCAATGCGCCGTCGTCGCCCGATATGTTTTCACCGCTGTTTTCGAGAGCTGAATTAATCTTTTCGGCATTGGAAAGCATGTTCAGTTCCTCTTGAATCGTCGCTTCCTCTCCGACAGTCAGCGCAGCTGCCTCTATTTCGTTTATTTGATATGAAAGTATATCGATTCTTCTTTCACGCTCCGCCTCTGACAGGAAGCCCGAATTCAGCTTGTGAACAACCTCAGAATGCTGTCGATAAAGATTTTCCGTTTTTTCTTTGAGCTCCGCAACCGGCAAACCCGCATAATTGTCAAGCATTCCTATATGTTTCTTTTGCGAAAGAAGCGACTGATGCTCATGCTGGCCGTGAACATCAACAAGCGTATCCGTCACGGTTTTCAGTGTTGCAAGCGGAACTATTTCACCGTTCAGTCTGCAAGTGCTTTTTCCCGAAGCGGTTATCTCACGCATCACAACAAGCGTATCATCTTCATATTCGATGCCGAGCGCATCAAGTTGTTTTTTTACTCCATCCTGTCCGTTAATGTTGAAGAAGGCTTCCACTCTTGCCTTTTGGCTGCCTGATGAAATCAGCTCGCGATTTGCCCTTTCACCGAGAATAAGGTTAACACTGTCAACAATAATCGACTTTCCCGCACCGGTCTCACCTGTTAAGACGTTCAGTCCTGCACCGAGCTCAAAGTCAAGATGCTCAATAAGCGCAATATTTCGAATTATCAACCGTTCCAGCATATTGCCTTCCTCCCGAGCCGGTTCAATTCAGCCTCTCTCTGATGAGGCGAAAAACATTTCTCTTTTTTGTTCTGATGAATCCAACTTGTTTATTGCATCCGGACACAGTGAACCCCGTTCCCGCCGGAACCTGAACAGTGCTGATTCCGTCTGCATACATAACACAGTCGCTTTGCGCATTGATTTCAATTACGGAATCAAATGCAGCTGCAATCGGACGGACAGTCAGCGAATGCGGACAAACGGGGGTTACGAGAATCACATCAAGATTCGGCGCAACCACGGGACCTCCGGCAGAAATTGAATAGCCGGTTGAGCCGAGACGTGAGGAAACAATTATGCCATCCCCGTGTATCATTCCGACATCCGCGCCGTCAACTCCGAGTTCAATATGCGATACGGACGAAAATCCGCTTTTATATGCAAGAAAATCATTTAATGCAAAGAACTCTCTGCCATCCTTAAAACTTGCCTTGAGCATTCTGTCCGTTTCTATTGTATAGTCTCCCTCCGAAAACTGCTTCAAGGTCTCTTCAAAGCCCTCGATGCTGGTTTCACTGAAAAACCCAATTTTGCCAAGGTTGATTCCAAGAATCGGAGTAATGATTTCGATCCCCTGATTCACCGCATGGGACACGGCGCGGAGGGTCGTTCCGTCACCGCCTATTGTAACTATACAGGCGGGTTCATCCTCATCTTCTTCAATGCAGTCGGCAAACATGCACGATGCATCTTCATATACTTTGCACTGATACCCGCTGCGTGCAGCAATTTCAGTCGCCTTCCGCAGAACACCGTCAGAACCTGTTTTTGTAACATTTACATAGAAAAAAATTCTGTGATTCATTTTTATCCTCCGCCGCACCGTCAAGCTTATGCAAAGTTATTTAAGAGTCGTATGCGCATCGCTTACCGTTTTTTCAACCGCTTCCGCAAGCTCTGTTTCGCCCATGCCGCATTCGGCCGCATTTTCCTCATGTCCGAGATACAAGAGAAATTCGATATTGCCTTTCGGTCCTGTGATTGGTGAAAACTCAATTCCGTGAACGCTGAAGCCGTTGCTCCGCACATGTTCGATTGCATTCGTCAGAACCTCAATATGTGTTTTTTTGTCACGCACAACGCCGTTTTTGCCGATTTTATCGCGGCCTGCTTCAAACTGCGGTTTAACAAGAACAGCCGCAGCTCCGCCTGTGGAAAGGCATTCGTTAAGGCGCGGAATAATAAGACCGATAGAGATGAAGGATACATCTATCGAAGCAAAACTCGGCTGCTCATCGAACCAATCCAAATTCATGAATCTTGCATTATGGCGTTCCATGCAAACAACGCGTTCATCGTTGCGCAATTTCCAGTCAAGCTGCCCGTAACCGACATCAACTGCAAAAACTTTCTTTGCGCCGTGCATCAGCATACAATCCGTAAATCCGCCGGTAGATGCCCCTATGTCAACGCAGACGCGGTCTTTAAGCGAAATTTGATAAGTATCGATAGCTTTCTGCAATTTCAACCCGCCGCGGCTGACAAACGGAATCGGATTCTCTTTCAGTGAAAGAATTTGCCCGTCGCGAATCGTATCACTCGGCTTCATAACGCGAACACCGTCCAAAAGCACAACGCCCTCGATAATCAGTGCGCGCGCTCTTTCGCGGCTTTGTGCAAGCCCTAATTCAACCATTTTGCTGTCAACTCTGTTTGCCAATTCATTTCTCCATCCACATAAATATTTCACTAATCAATCATCGCGAACCGATTCAACAGCCTCAAGAATAACCTTGCGCAGTTTCTCAGTTGTCAGTCCGCAAAAATCATCCTGTTCGGCAATACTTGCCGCCTCTATCGGGATGTTCGGAACGCCGAGATTAACAACACGCATCTTCCCGTGTGCTGCCGCAAGCCTTGACATTTGTGCGCCGAAACCGGTGTCGGCATTGCCATCTTCAACAGTAATCAGGCATCGTGTGTTTTCGAATAATTCGATATGTTTTTCTTCGATCGGACACAGAAGTCTTGCATTCACAAGACCGACGTCCAATCCCTCACATGCTGCCGCTGCATTCTGAAGCAGTCTTCCCGTCGCTGCAACAGTGACGCATTTCGGCCGTTTTATAATCTCCCAATCCTCAAGAGAAGTACCGTGGCTGCATTCCCTGCTCGGCAAAAGTCCTCGATTATAGCGAATTGCGCACGGCATATCAAGGTTCAATGCGTAATCCAGCATTGCACAAAGCTCGTTCGTTGAAGATGGTGAAAACAGCTTAATTCCTCGCGGTAATGTCGAAAAATAAGCAATGTCGTAAACGCCTTGATGCGTCTCCCCGTCCGCACCGACCAGCCCTGCCCTGTCGATTCCAAACACGACTGGAAGTTTTTGAAGGCATACATCATGCAGCAGCTGATCATAACCGCGTTGAAGAAATGTTGAGTACACCGCAAAAACAGGTTTCAACCCCTCTGCAGCCATGCCTGCGGACATTGTGACCCCGTGCTGCTCTGCGATACCGACATCAAAAAATCTTTCAGGAAAACGTTTTTTAAACTCCGTCAGCCCTGTTCCGGAAGTCATTGCAGCAGTAACAGCAACAATGCGGGAATCCTTTTCGGCAAGTCGACAAAGCTCGTTCGCAAACACAAGCGAATTGTTATTCCCGCTTTTTGTTGCGCCGTCTGCAACATTAAATTTTCCGACACCGTGAAACTTTTCCGGATTCTTCTCAGCCGGCGCATATCCCCTGCCCTTCTGCGTTACAACATGGATAAGAATCGGTTTATCCTGAACATTATGCTTTGCATGTTCAAAGATCTCAATGAGGTCTTCGATTTTATGTCCATCGAACGGTCCCGCATATGTAAAACCGATTTCTTCAAACAGCACATTCGGAAGCACAAAATACTTAATCCTGTTTTTAAATCGTTCAAGCGTGTCGCTTATGCATTTGCCGACAAGAGGGATTTTTTTAAGTCTTCCCGAGAACTTGCGTTTGAAGCGTTTATAGCTTTTGCTTGTCCGCAGTTTTGAAAGATGTGCACTCATGCCTCCGACGTTTCCTGCAATGCTCATTTTGTTATCATTTAAAACAACAATAAGCGGCAGTTCTTTTTCGCCTGCATCATCCATTGCTTCGTAAGCAAGACCGCCTGTCAGAGCACCGTCACCGACGAGTGCAACCGCTCTGCTTTCAAAATCGCCTTTCAATCGCATTGCACGGAGCATTCCGAGTGCAGCAGAAATCGCTGTGCTTGAATGGCCGACATTAAATGCATCGTATTCACTCTCACTGCGTTTCGGAAAACCGGATATTCCACCCTTTGTTCGAAGAGTCGGGAACTGCGGAGCGCGTCCCGTCAGCAATTTGTGAACATAGCTCTGATGACCAACGTCAAAAACAAGCCTGTCCTTTGAGAAATCGAAACAATAATGCAGCGCGATCGTAAGCTCAACAACGCCGAGATTTGACGAAAGATGTCCGCCGTTCTGCGAAACAACCGAAATAATATAGCTGCGTATATTCGACGCAAGCTCGTTCAGCTGTTCAATACTCATCTTTTGTAGCTCCTGCGGAGACTCAAGCCCAACTATTGTTCCCGTCTGCGCTGCTGTTTCACTGTGTTGCACCATTATTACTTGTTCCTATTCAATATATAGTAGATTACATCGTAAAGATATTTGCAGTTTTCACCGAAAGTTGTAAAGAGGAGCCGTTCGGCTTCCTGCGCAATCTGCTGTGCCATATTTTTGGAGCGTTCCACACCGTAAAGGCTCACATATGTAAGCTTTTTATCCGTTTCGTCCTTGTGCAAGGTCTTTCCGACAAGCGTTTCATCGCCCTCTGCATCAAGGATATCATCCGTGATCTGAAAAAGAATTCCGATTTTCTCCGCATAGCCTTCAAGCGTCTTAAGCTGTATATCTGTCGGATTTGCGCATAGTGCGCCTGCAATTACACTTGCAATAAGCAGATCGGCAGTCTTGTGCCGATGGATATAGTTCAGCTCGTCTTCATTCTTAATGCCTTCGGTTTGGCTGATAAGGTCAATGGATTGTCCAGCAACCATGCCGGAAACGCCTGCACGTTTAGCGATTTCCGCAACTGCACGATAATAATTAAGATTATTGAATCCAATTCCCGCCTCAAGCATCCATTCAAAAGCATATGTTAGGAGCCCGTCACCCGCAAGCAATGCCTGGGCTTCCCCGAAAACCATGTGATTCGAAGGTTTTCCGCGCCGCATGTCATCGTTGTCCATACAGGGCAGATCATCGTGAATCAAAGAATACGTATGAATCATTTCAATGCCGCTGCCGAGCCGAATTGCGTATTTTCTGTTGCCGCCCAGAATATCGCACACGCCGAGCGTCAGGCACGGGCGAATGCGTTTCCCGCCCGCGTCAATACTGTATTTCATTGCGTCATGCAGTAATTTGGGTGTATTTGTCATTATAAAAGCATCATTCAGTGTGTTGTTAATAATGTTTGAATACTTTTTTGTTCGTGCATCAAAATCCATCATGTGTCCCTCCACCGGTTTTGTGTCGCACCGACAGTTAAATCGTCAGTTGCCGATTAGGTTTTTGAACCTGTTGTTCAGTCAGCTGCATTTAACCCTCGGTCCTCGTGTTACGCAAGAAAAGCCTGTTCTTGTGTTGCAGTCAGGGCAGCATATACGCTGTCGAGAATTCATTTTTAAATATCTTTTTCCTATTCGCCGCAGTTTTCATAAGTGCTGCGGGAAACTTTTTCAATTCTGCCGTCATAATCCGCAAGCAGTTTCATGCAGTAATCCGAGAGCGCGATTCCCTGTTCATATAGTTTTACCGTCTCGCCGAGAGGTGTTTCTCCGGAATCAAGTTTTTCAACTATCTCTTCAAGTCTTGATGCCGCTTGTTCAAAGGTCAGTTCCTCAAACACTTCTGCGGCACCGCAGTTTTTATTCGTATTATCGATATCGTTCATACTGTTGCCTTTTTAATTCCTAACCATTTTCTGTTGTATGCTTTTCATTTAAGACAGGCTGAATACCCGTTACGGCAACCTTTAACACTCCTCCGAAAAGTGCAACCGTAAGTTCCTGTCCGATACGGACATTTTTAATACTGTCCACCGTTTTGCCGTCAGCGTCATTAAGAATTGCATAGCCGCGCCGTAAAATTCCGTTTGGGTTCAGTGAGGACAAACGCTGTGCAGCCGAATCGATACGCATTCCCGCATTATTCACAATTCCCGAAACAATACGTCGCAGCAAATCCGTTTTCTCCTGCACAGAACGGCGTTTCAGTTCCGTTACACGCAGTGGAGATGTCAGAGCGCGGCTCTTCCGGCAAGCATCAATGCGCATTTTTGCTGCCGTTAACATATCATCTGACGCTTTGTGCATCGTCTCACGCTGCCGCAGAAGCATGTTTTTCAGTGAATCAAATTCCGGAACACAAATTTCGGCAGCTGCCGAAGGAGTGGCGGCCCTGCAATCCGCAGCGAAATCGGCAATCGTATAATCGATTTCATGCCCGACCGCACTCACGACCGGGATCTCACTTGAATATATCGCGCGGGCAAGGCCTTCGTCATTAAAGCAATTCAAATCTTCAAAGCTTCCTCCGCCCCTGCCGATTATGATAACATCAGGCTTTTTGGTTTCGTTCAGCAGCCGCAGTGCAGCAATAAGTGACTGCGGCGCATCTTTTCCCTGTACATTTGCATGAGCAAAAATGAAGTTCATCAACGGGAACCGACGCCGTGCAACGGTGATGATATCATGCAGTGCCGCTCCGGACTCACTTGTTATGATTCCAATGCATTTCGGCATAAACGGCAAAGTACGCTTTCTCGAAAAAAGACCTTCTGCTTCGAGTTTTGACTTCAACTCCAAAAAACGCCGAAACAGCTCGCCTTCTCCCGCTTCATGCATTGACGTAACATAAAACTGAAATTTTCCGTCTCGCGTATAAAGTGACGGACTGCCGTGCAAAACAACCGACATACCGTCTTTAGGTGCAAACCTCAGCCTTTCCGCGCTGCTTCTGAACATCACACACGGCACAGCGGAGCTTTCATCCTTGACAGAAAAGTACAGATGTCCGGATTTATTGTAGCATTTAAATCCGGATATTTCGCCCGAAACATCAATTGAGCGCAAGCGCACATCCTTATCAAGCAGACCGCTGACATATGTATTGAGTGCAGTTACAGTCCAAACAGGCTTTTGCGGACGATTGGATCCGGCCGATTCATCCGCCGCACCCGTGATAAATCCGCTGTCAATCCAATCCATTCAGCTTCTCCGCCGCTGTAAGCGTGTTTGCAACAAGAATTGTGCGTGTCACAGGGCCTACTCCGCCGGGAACCGGGGAAATATAACCCGCAACAGGTTCGGCAGATGCAAAATCAACGTCTCCGACAGTTTTTCCCTCAACACGGTTTATGCCTGCATCTATCACGATTGCGCCGGGTTTAATCATATCACCCGTCACAAGCCCGGGGACGCCGACTGCTGCAACAAGAATATCCGCATTAAGAGTATGTTCCTTCAGGTTTGATGTTCTTGAATGGCAAATCGTTACCGTTGCACTCTCGCCGAGCAAAAGCATCGCCGCCGGGCGGCCCACAACATTGCTTCGTCCGATAACGACCGCATTCTTTCCGCTGATTTTAACACCCGTGCTTTTGATAAGCTGCATAATGCTGCTCGGTGTGCAGGGCGCAAATGCCGGTCTGCCGGAAACAAGGCTGCCGACATTCAGAAGGTGGAAACCGTCAACGTCCTTGTGCATCGAAATATGTGAAATAACTTCATCGGAATTCATGTGTTTCGGAAGCGGCATTTGAAGCAGAATGCCGTGAACATTTTTATCGGCATTGAGCGATTCAATCAATTCAACAAGCTCCGCCTGCTCCGTTTCCGCAGGGAGCGCATGAACACAGCTCTCCATTCCGACAGCAGCGCAATCCTTAGCTCTGCTGTTAACATATTGCTGTGAGGCAGGATCACTGCCGACAATTATAACATCAAGCCTGGGCTTAATTCCTTTTTCAAGCAGCCGATTTGTCCGAGCAATGCATTCCGCTCTCAGGTCAGCTGCAATCTTTTTTCCGTCAATGATTATTGCCATTGTTATTTCCTCCGTGAGATTAAAACTATTTCAATTTAAACTTGAATGTATGCGCTTCCTGCACAACTGCGCCGGCAGTTAGGTGCCGCTCGACATTGCAGTCCGGCCGTTGAAAGCATCTTCTTCCGCCGCTAATGCCGCAATTCCGACAGCATTGTCGCTTGAAAGAACCGGCCTTGAAAAATGCAGTTTAACAGGTACTTTTTGCAGCCTGTCAGCAAGCATTTCTCTCAATACTGTGCTTGACGCCACTCCTCCGGCAAAAAGGAAACTCTTTGTTGAAGCAGTTTCGTCTCCTGCGCTGCATTTTGAATCCACGGATACTTCTCTTGCTGCATTTTCCGTTTCGAATTCAATTGCATTTTTTACAAGCTTCGCGAGCGTTCGCGCAATGCAGTCATAAACGGCGGCAGCAACCGTCCCGTGCTCCTCCCCGTTTTTCAGTGCGTTCGCGGCTTTTGTTTCAACACCGGAGAACGAGCAGGAAAGGTTCTTTACACTTGAAGGAAGGACGAACCCGCTATCAGCATATGATTTGTTTTTCAATGCCTCAGCCGCAATTTTTTCAAGTTCTTTTCCCGCAGGAAATCGCAGACCCATTGCGACCCCGAGCCTGTCCACAAGCTGCCCTGCGTTGATGTCGGTTGTGCCGCCGATTTTTTTGATATCGGAAAGTGAGCTGTCAATATGAAGCAGTTCACTTGTTCCTCCGCTGAGATGAAACGCAAAAAAATCCTTGCCGAGCAATGATTCGTTGTCGAATGCCGCGGCACGGATATGTCCCTGTTGGTGTGTGAACTCGTACACAGGCACACCCAAAGCCGCAGAGACCGACAGTGCATGTGATTTGCCCGCAAGGAAAACAGGCATATAGCTGCCTTCCCTGCCGCTCGGACACACGCTGACGCCGACACCCGCAACATCTTTTCTGTCAATCTGCTTAAAGATTTTAGGCAGGATCTCGGTAAGATTGCGGACATGTTGAAACACGGCATCGCTTTGCCTGAGTCCGCGCTCACCCGCTGCGACTTTCAGAAGAGTTCTTTCATCGCAAACGATCTCCGCTGAATTTCCGTTTACGCAAACACAAGCTGCGGATGTTGTGTAGCAGCTTGTATCAATGCCGAGAAATATTCTTTTTTTGCTTCCGCAGCTCATCATTTTGCCGCAGAATTCGCAATTCTGCCGAGGCAGCCGTTTATAAAGCGCGGAGAGCCTTCGTCGCAGTAAATTTTTGCAAGCTCAACCGCTTCGTTAATAGCGACAGCTTTCGGAATGTTTCTGTCGAAAAGGATCTCATATGTTGCATTGCGCAAGATTGAAAGATCAACCTTTGACATTCGTTCCAAAGTCCACCCGATCGCCGCCTCTGAAATTGTTTCATCAATTTTGTCGATGTGTTTTTGAACTCCGTCAACCAGATTGGTTGCATACGCAACATCTGCCTTAACGGGCTCTCCGGCGATGCCGGACTTTTCGAGCACCTCATGATAAGTATCATCACACCCGAAGATTTTTTCATAGGTGAGCATCATTGCCACCTCACGCGCTGTTTTTCTGCTCATTGGTCACAGGAAGGGGCAGGCGACTCCGTTGAGCAGCAACCCCCGCACCCTTTTCCTTTCTTTTATGTATGCTGTATGTTATGTATCTTAAATACTCCGAACAGCCTTTCTTTCGTGTTGAATCGATTACACGTTTTTTAAAAAAAGCTTATTCTGTTTTGAAAATCCGTAGTCTGCAAAGTCCACCTGCTGCAAATTCATCGTTTGCGCCTGAACAGGTTCGCAATTGCCTTATTCGCACCCCTGAAACCGAGCTTATCGATAAAGTAGCCGTACACACCGAACAGGAGTGTCAGAACAACAAGAAGAAGCGTTCTGAAAAAACCTATAACGAGCATCAAAAACGCAATTTCAAGCCCAATCGCCCCCAAGCCCAGCATGGCTTTGTGCTTTTTGATAAAAGCAATAATGTTTTCAAAGGTCATTATTTCACCCGCCTGTTTCCTGCCTTCCCGTCATCCCGCGGAGCAGCAACATCAACAATCGCAACAAGCACATTGCTGACGGGAATCCCGGTTGCGTTTTCGATGTACGACTTGACATCCCGCTGCAGTGCAGCGCAAAGTGTGGGCAGACTTTCGTCCTGAAAAACCACAAGTTTAAGATCGATATTGATCTGCCCGTCTGCGGCCGAAATAGTGCTTACACAGCTTTTTATTGAAGCAACTTTTTTGACGCAGTTTTGAACAAGGCCGTCAACCGCACTGCTGCTGATATAGGTCGTTCCGTTCGGCTCTCCCGAAAGCATGTTCAGACTTGACTTCGAGTTGCCGGTTCTGCCGATCTTTGCTGTGCAGACAAGCGCGAAAACACCCGCTGCGGAAAGACCGCCAAAACCGATGCCTGCAAGTATGCGCAGGAAAATCCTGTCTCCCGTCATGAACTCTGCAAAACGGGCAAATGCCTTAAGTCCCCACGCTGACGCTGTCATGAACAGCATCGCAATGCTGAACAGGCAGAGAACAGCAATTATAATCGCTCTGCGCGTACCGTCGGATTTCATAAACTAAGACCACTCTTTCTTTTGTTGATAATAACACAGTTTCGCACCGCGCATCCGCAGGAAAACAGCGCAGTCCACAAATACAGGCTGTGTTTAAAACACGTTCCGGATGCGGAATGCAGCTGTCGCCCCTTCGGATGCACCGTGCAGCTTCCGTCATAAAGTACAACGGAATTACTTTACCCTGGGTTCTTCGGGCTTTTTCTTTTCGTCCTTATCGTTTTCGAAAGTTACAGACTGAACGCAAACGTTGACTTCAACAACGCGCAGTCCCGTCATCATTTCGATCGCCTTCTTGACTTCCTGCTGAACTTCTGCACAAACGAGCTGGATTTTGCTGCCGTATTTCACATTAATTACAACGTCAACAGCAGCTTCTTCCTGGCCGACTTCGACGCGAACACCCTTTGTGTAGCTCTTCTTACCCCCGAGGATTCCCGTAAGGCTGTCTGCAAAACCTCCGCCGAGGCCGGTTACACCTTCAACATCCGATGCGGCAAGGTTTGCAATCGTTGCAATTACGTCGGGAGCAAAGGACACTTTGCCGGTTTCGTTGACCTTAATGTCGGTCATTACGGTATTCTCATTTTCCATGATATGGACTCCTCCTTATAATTAGTCAACATAATTATACCAAACTTCTTCGGGAATGTAAACAATTGACGTTAATTATTCTGAAAAAATCTGCAGGAAATCCACACAGAAAACAAATTTCGGAGGTTTAAGCAATTCTTGCCGTTCCGGTTCAGCCTCTGCTGAGAGATATTTTAATCTTTGATGCCTCCGCGCCGGTTTCGGTTTGAACAATGTCAAGAATCCTTGCAACCTCTTCATCGCTCAGTGTCTCACCATCGATGATAACGCTGATTGCATCACTTCTCAAAGTTACGGCTGCATCAAGAAAACCTTTTGCCCGTATAAGGCTCTCAATCGCAAATTCCTGTTCCATGTTGCTGACAAGTTCCATCAGTCTCTCTTTTGCGTTTTGAACCGTTTCTGCATCTGACCCCTCCTCTGCAAGTATCATACGCAGGTATTCGATCTCCTGTGCACGTACAAGATTTCTCTCATCGCGAAAATTCGCGAA
>OKSL01000586.1_pt1 | contig 20645 bp, 14 predicted proteins | sample 1606251 | NCBI WGS metagenome assembly OKSL01 (sample SAMEA3879543, study PRJEB24766) | human gut metagenome | biome: human-associated habitat; feature: feces | place: USA | collected 1985/1987 | reverse complement strand
CTCCGCAGGCACGAAAACAGTGTATTCACATTTCAAGCAAAAGGTGAATGCAATGACCGCTTTTACCCAAACCGAACGCCGAACCGAGGCTGCTTTTTGAAAACAGCCTGTTGAATCAATTCATTTTATGCAAAAGCACGAACTGTTCGGCGTGCTGCTTAATTATAGCACATAATTCGCCGGCGGCAAGAACTTTTCGAAAGAAATATGAAAAAAAACTGCCCGATTCTTTGACTGCTGCCGCAGGCGGAAGGAACGGTGCGGAACATAACGTTTTCATGTTTTTTACGCAAACATGTCCGAATCGGTAAACGAACAAAAAGTGTTCGGCAGTTTTGCTCGGTATGTGTTGACTTTTTGCCGCAACTCTGCTACAATACGAGTCGCAGAGGGGGATATCCTTTCTGTTAAAAATAAATATCAGCTATGCGATGTAATCGATTGCTGCAAAGATCAACGTTCGGAACAACGGAAAAAGAACTCATTAAAGGTTCGAATCTTCGACATTTCAATGGGAGTTTTCGTGCGGAACGGGCGTTGATAAGGCATCGACTCAAATGAACGAGGCATTTTGCCCACGCGACCGGCACTGTGAGTGTGAGGGTGCGCCGAACCGAAGTTTTTGAAAGTCCTTTTTGAGAAAGTCTTTCGGGGGAACAAAAGTTCGCCATTACGGTGTTCAAACCGTGAGAAGGCAGGCGTTATCCGCAGGCGTTGAATTCATTCGTATGGTTTTTGCTCAAAAATTCGGCTCAGGAGAGCGGTTCGAAAACGTTTTGTGTTCAGCAGGACGGTTGTTCGCAGCTGCTTTGCGGATTTAAAAATTTCCGCTTTGCTGTTCGATTTTTGTGCCGAAAATCAATACGGGTGAACATCAATTGCCGCAGCACAAGTCAGGATACTTGCACCGCATAAAGCGCAAGCTTCGGGCGGTATCTCCGTATGGCTTATTTTTTGTGCGGTTTCGGCAAAGCAGAAGCTGCTTCAAAACATTGAAATTTCAGTCATACGCAAGAACTTTTCAAGTGCGCAGCGGGATCTGTTTTTTGATTCCGTGTGCGGCCTTTCCGGTCAGTTTGTTGATTCCACCGTGCTCATATTAAAATCAGAGGTTTGCCGAACAGCTTTTTCGCAGAACAGGTCTTGGCTTAAGAGCTTTTTGCAGGGAGCATATTTGTTCGGCGCAAAAATCGGAAGTTTCGGAGGTATTTTTGCTATGAAGAAAACAATTGCACTGTTTGCAGCGGTTTTGATGCTGCTTTGTGCAGTTCCTTTCGCCGCAATCGGCGAGATGAACCTTGCTGCGGCGAAAACAGCGGGCGATTTTCCCGATGCCGTTTTCGATCCGCTCGGTGATGCTGCATCCGTTGAATACAGCCATAACACGAATTTCACCGGCGAAAGCGGCACGGAGTTCGTATCCGACGGTGAAAACGGAATTAAATCCGCCAGCGGCGGCATGAGATCATCCGTTGTCACAATCACGATAACGTTCGGAGAAGCTGTTTCGAATGCGCGCCTTTCTTTTGATTACAAGGTAAGCTCGGAAGCACGCTACGACTATCTGTCCGTTAACGGAAGCACGGAAAAAACTCTCAGCGGGGAGATCGACTGGACAAATTACTCTCAGACGGTCACTGCGGGGAGCGTTGTTACGCTTGCTTATGTTAAAGACAGCTCCGGCGACAAAGGAAGCGACTGCGTTTGGTTCAAAAACTTTGCGCTGCAGAGCCTTGGCACGGTCACGTTTGAAAATGTTGATCCGCTGGCGGTGCTGACGGTGCGCAATGCGGAGGGAAATATCGAAAATCCGACGGCGAACAGCAATGTTTATGCGCTTGCGGCGGGAGATTATTCCTATACTCTTACCCGCTTCGGCTATCAAATGCAGAGCGGCGAATTCACTGTCTCCGGAGATATGAGCATTGAGCTTGGTGCGATGACGGAGCTTGAGACCTGCACGATTAGTTTTTCCGTTACTCCTGCGGAAGCGAGCGTCACCCTGACGCATCCGACCGGCGGCGAGATGCAGGCTGATGAGAACGGAGCGTTTGTGCTTCCGAAAGGCGAAGTTTACAGCTATACGGTTTCGGCGGCGAATTATGTGACGGCAAACGGCAGCTTCACGGCTTCCGCGGATGCGGTTATTGAAGTTGAATTGACGTATGCGGGCGAAGCGTGGGACGGCACAACCGTAACTCAGCCGGCGGAGGAAAACGGCGTGTACATGATTTCCGATGCGGCGGAATTTGAATGGTTTGCACAATTCGTGAATGCGGGCAACAGCACGGCAAATGCCGTATTGACTCAAAATATCAACTTTAACGGAAAAGCGAGAACCGCGTTCGGCATTTATGATTATGCGGACAACAACTCCGGCTATAACGGCACTTTTGACGGCCGAGGCTTTGCCGTTACGGGAATTGCGGGAGAAGACGGAATCCTTGACTGCATAGGTCCGGACGGCGTGGTGAAAAACATAATCGCAAACGTGAACATTGCAAGCGATGCAAACATCGGCGGCATTGCAAACACAAGCAAGGGTCTTGTTGAAAACTGTCTTGTTGCGGGTTCCGTTTCAACAAGTGCGAACTATTGCAGTTCGGCAGGCATCGTCGGACGGGCAATGACGGGCAACACCGTTCGCGGCTGCGTCAACAACGCTGCAATTTCAAACACGACAAACAGCTATGCTTCAACCTTGAGCCTCGGCGGCATTGTCGGCTATACTTACGGCACGGTTGAAAACTGTTATAACACCGGTTCGCTTTCTGCAAAACAGGACCGCACCACGAACAAGGGAATCGGCGGCATTGCGGGGCAGATTCACGCACCCGCAATCGTTCGCAATGTTTATAATGTCGGCAGCGTAACCGGCCCCGAAGCAGGAATCGGCGGCATTGCAGGCGTCCTTAAAGGAACGCTGCAAAACGCATATTTCCTTGAAGGCACCGCTTCAAACGGCGTTTCTTCCACGGAAGGAACTCCGACGGCGGAGTATGCATCAAAAACAGCTGAGGAAATGCGCTCTGCGGAGTTTGCGGCAATCCTCGGCGAAGCGTTCAACAACGACACGGACGGCATCAACGGCGGAATGCCCGTGCTGACATGGCAGGGCGGGAGCGCCGAACAGCCGAATGAAATCGAGATTGCACTGCTGCAATATCCGGAGCTTATCCGTGATTTTGTTGACAAGACGCAAACGGTGGATATGAATGCGCTGATGAACGATATTCAGCTTCCCCGCCCGAGCACGCTTGAGGATGCAGGTATCCTTACGGATCGTTCCAATCAAAAAGTGCTGATGGAAAGCATGAATACGGATGCATTTGAGTTCTACGGCTATCACGGCATTGTTTATCGTCCGCTGCCCGGAAGCCCTGCCGTCACGGTTCAATACAGGATTTCCGTTCAGGACAGGAACACGGAGGAAATTCTCGGTTCCCGCGTGTTTGAACTCACCATCCTGCCTTTGACGGAGGCGGAGCTTGCCGAAGCGGAGCAGGTGATGCGGAGTGCTTGCACCGAGGAAGTGTATTGGAACGGAATAAAGGGCGAAAATGCGAACAAGGACAGTGTCACGGCAAACCTTGCACCTTTCTCCGAATTGGTACTGAACGAGAACGGCGGTTTTGACTATATTCGCGGTGCGGTGAATATCACTTTCGGCGGCATCGATGTTGACGATCTGCCCGGATACGATCCGATGTCCTACCAGCCGTGGCGTGAATTCCGCTCAAGCCATCCTTCAATTATCACGTGCGAGAACCTGCTTGTGACAAGACCGGAATACGATACTCTTGTTACGATAGACAGTGTTTTCACATATACGAAGTATGCAAAGTATTGGGAGAAATTCGGTGAGAATTCCGATTATGCCCGTTTCGAAGTTTTCTTTAAGCAGCCTGTTTCGGTCACCGTTAAAGTTCTCGGAACGTCCGGCAGCGGAACGGTTGAGGATATCACCGCAACCGTTCGCATCAACGGCAGGAACTTTGCGGGATTCACAAATCCTGCAGAATTCACATTTACTGCGCCCGGCGATGCGGACAGCACCGTTTGGGATGCAATTTCGGCTGCACTTGCGGCAAGCGGCTGCACTTTCGACGGCGACGGTTATCTGCTTCGCTCCGTGACAGATGTGAACGGGGTTACGCTTTCCGTGGGAACCTACGGTGAGGCCTGCGGATGGTTCTACAAGCTGAACGGGGAGGGTAATCAGCCCGCTGCCGGCACGAATGCGCTTGCAGACGGTGATGTGATAGAACTCTTCTACACCGACAACAATGAGGCGGAAGGAATCATTACCCTTGTCGGAGATGTTAACGGAGACGGCATTGTGACTGTTGTTGATGCATTGATGCTGCTTCGCTGCGCACTCGGCACCGAACCCACAACCGCTGCCGCACTTGCAAACGGTGACATTGACGGCGACGGAGTGCTTTCCGCTGAGGAGGCACTTGCCGTGATGCGCATGGCAATTCAAATGTAATAAAAACTGTTTGAATGCGAACACAGCGTGATATGAATTAAACTGAAGGGGAAAGCTGCCGCACTGCGGGCTTTCCCTGTTTTTTACACGAAGCGGGGGAGGAAGCGAGCGAACAAGGGACGAAAAGCGACTGCGGAAAGAATATATCGAAACAATTTGCGGCAAATGCGGAGTACGGAAAACCTTTTTGATTGACAATTCGCTCTTTCGGGGATATAATAAATATTTATAATGGGAATACTGTTATTTAAAGGAAAAAACTCACGGAGGTATACAAATGGGCCTTATTGACCGACTGTTGGGCAACACGAGTGCGCAGCAGATAAAGAAAATACAGCCTCTTGTTAAGAAAATAAATGCACTTGAGGACGGAATAAAAAAACTTTCCGATGCGGAACTGCGTCACAAGACGGTGGAATTCCGCGAAAGACTGGCGAAGGGCGAAACGCTTGATCAGCTTTTGCCGGAAGCTTTTGCGGTTGTTCGCGAGGCTGCCGTCCGCACCATCGGGCAAAGGCATTATGATGTTCAGCTCATAGGCGGCATCGTGCTGCATCAGGGGCGAATTTCCGAAATGAGAACGGGCGAAGGCAAAACACTTGTTGCAACGCTGCCCTCTTATCTTAATGCACTCCCGGGCAAGGGCGTGCATGTTGTTACCGTCAATGAATACCTTGCTGCGCGTGACGCGGCATGGATGGGCAAAATTCATCGTTTCCTTGGTTTGACCGTCGGCTGCATTGAGCGCGATATGTCGCCCGAGGCACGTGTTGCCGCATATAACTGCGATATTACATACGGCACAAACAGCGAGTTCGGATTTGACTATCTGCGCGATAACATGGTCGTTTCGATTGACCATGTTGTTCAGCGTGATTTGAATTACGCAATCGTGGACGAGGTGGACAGCATTCTTATCGACGAGGCGAGGACGCCGCTTATCATTTCCACAAAAGCAGAAAAATCCACCGATATGTACAAGCGCGCGAATGAATTCGTGCGCAGGCTGACACGGGGCGAAGACGTTAAAAAGCTCACCAAATCGGAGCTTATGCAGGGCATGTCACAGGAGGAGAGCGGCGACTATATGTGCGACATAAAGGCGCGCACGGTCGCTCTTACCGAACAGGGTATGCGCAAGGCTGAGGTTTATTTCAACATCGACGATATTTCCTCGGCGGAGAATACGGAGATAAACCACTATATCAAACAGGCACTCAGAGCCAACGCACTGTTCACCGTTGATAAAGATTATGTTGTTCAGGACGGACAGGTCATTATTGTTGATGACTTCACGGGACGCCTTATGATAGGCAGGCGGTATTCGGACGGCCTGCACCAGGCACTTGAAGCAAAGGAAGGCGTTAAGGTTGAAAACGAGAACCGAACGAGTGCAACGATAACCTATCAGAACTTTTTCCGCATGTATCACAAGCTTGCCGGCATGACGGGAACGGCAAAGACCGAAGAAACGGAGTTTATGGGCATTTACAACCTTGACGTTGTTGAAATCCCGACAAACAAACCCGTAAAGCGTGTGGACTATAACGACGTTGTCTGCATTAAACAGCAGGAAAAATACAACGCCATTATCGAAGAAATCATTCGCGCGCACGCAACGGGGCAGCCGATTCTTGTCGGCACCGTTTCGGTCGAAAAATCCGAATACCTGAGCCGTCTGCTTACAAAACGCGGAATCAGGCACGAAGTTCTGAACGCAAAGCAGCACGCTAAAGAGGCGGATATTGTTGCGCAGGCAGGTAAGTTCGGCAATGTTACAATTGCAACGAACATGGCGGGCCGCGGCACGGATATTCTTTTGGGAGGAAACCCGGAATACCTCGCAAAGCGCGAAATGCGCCGCGAAGGTTATGACGATGATATGATAGAGTGGGCAACAAGCCACCAGGAGACCGAGGACGAGGCGATACTTGAAGCAAGGCGCAAATACGACGAAATCTACAAAAAACACAAGGCTGTTACCGATGCCGAACACGATAAAGTTGTTGAAGTCGGCGGTCTGTACATAATCGGTACGGAGCGGCATGAGTCAAGGCGTATTGACAACCAGCTGCGCGGCAGAGCCGGACGACAGGGTGACCCCGGTGCAACACGATTCTATGTTGCAATGGATGACGAGCTGATGTTGAGATTCGGCGGAGATCGTGCGGGCAGCCTTATGAGCCGTTTCCTTCCCGAGGGTGCGGACACGGGCTTTGAACTGGGTGCATTGACAAAGGCGATCGAAACAACTCAGAAGCGCGTAGAAAGCCATAACTACGAAATCAGAAAGAGCGTTCTCAAGTTTGACGACGTAATGAACAAAATGCGCGAGATAATCTACACTCAGCGCAGGCAGGTGCTCAGGGGTGCGGATGTTCATTCGGAAATTGCGCAGATGCGTGACGAAGCCATTCTGTCGATTGTTGATTTCTATTGCCCCGAAAAGCAAAAGCGCGATGCTTGGGATTACGGCGGATTGGATCACGAGTTCTTCAGAATGTTCGGAATCAAGGCGACGGACCGCATTACGGCGGAAACGACTCACGGCGGAATGCTGAAGCTTTTGACCGAGCTTGCGGACGAACGATATACGGCTATCGAAAACCTGCTGAAGGAAAAAGGTTTCGATATGCGCGAAGTGGAACGCCGGTTTCTGCTGCTGACGGTTGACAAGCATTGGATGGATCATATCGATGCAATGGATCAGCTGCGCGAGGGTATCGGACTGCGTGCAATGGGCAATCAGGATCCCGTTGTGCAGTACCGCAACGAGGGCTTTGATATGTTCGAAACCATGACGGCCGAGATACGCAACGAGACGGTTATGAACCTCTACCACCCGGTAATCAGGGTTCCCGAACGGAGGCAGCCTGATATGATTCCGAGGCAGCCCGGCGCGGCGAGTGATCCTGCAAGGAATGCGGCAACGAATGCAGGCAGCCCGGAAAAAGCGAAACCGTTCCGCGTTGCGAAAAAAATCGGACCGAACGATCCCTGCCCCTGCGGCAGCGGCAAAAAATACAAAAAATGCTGCGGAAGAACCGCAGACTGATAACGGAGGCTCGGGTTTCGCCCAAACTCGACCGAAACCCGAGAAGCCGGTTTAAGCTTTTTTGAAAAATATTCTTGTTTTTAAAAAAGCAGATAATTCAGAACTTTAAAAAACAACGGGCGCAAAGCCACAAGGAGAAAACAATGTTAGATATTAAGCGAATCAGAAAGAATCCGGAGGAGCTTGTTGCTGCAATGAAAGCGCGCCGCAGCAAGGGGGCGGATGTCAGCGGCATTCTCGAACTGGACGAAAAACGCCGCGAAGTAATTCAAAAGACGGAACAGCTCAAGGCAAAACGCAATGAAGATTCCGCAAAGGTTCCCGCGCTTAAAAAGCAGGGACAGGATGTTTCCGCACTGCTTGCGGAAATGAAGCTTGTTGCGGATGATATCAAGGAGCTTGATGCGGAGCTTGCGCAAATCGATGCACAATTTGACGACCTTCTGATGAAAATTCCGAATATCCCGCATTCCAGCGTCCCCGACGGTGCGGATGATCGCGACAATGCGGAGGTACGCAGGTTCGGAGAACCGACAAAGTTTGATTTTGAACCGAAAGCACATTGGGATCTCGGCGAGTCGCTGAACATCCTTGATTTTGCGGATGCGGGCAAGATAACGGGTGCAAGGTTCACGGTCTATCGTGGACTCGGTGCAAGGCTTGAGCGTGCGCTTATAAACTATTATCTTGATGTACATACCGAAAACGGCTATACGGAGATTCTTCCGCCCTATATGGTCAACAGAGCTTCCATGACGGGAACGGGTCAGCTCCCGAAGTTTGAGGATGATGCATTCAAGGTTGCGGGCACGGACTACTTCCTTATCCCGACGGCAGAGGTTCCCGTTACAAACATTCACCGCGGCGATATTCTGAACGGTGAGGAGCTTCCCATCAAATATTGCGCTTACAGTGCATGTTTCCGCAGCGAAGCGGGCAGCGCGGGCAGGGACACAAGGGGTCTTATCCGTCAGCATCAGTTCAACAAGGTTGAACTCGTGAAGTTCGTAAAGCCCGAAGACAGCTATGATGAGCTTGAAAAGCTTACGCATGATGCGGAACGCGTCCTGCAGGGTCTCGGTCTTCCCTATCGCGTTGTTTGCCTCAGCACGGGCGATTTGGGCTTCAGCTCTGCAAAAACCTATGATATCGAGGTATGGATGCCCAGTTACGGCAGATACGTTGAAATAAGCTCCTGCTCAAATTTTGAGGATTTCCAGGCGCGCAGAGCGCAGATCCGTTTCCGCAGGGATAAAAAGAGCAAGCCCGAACTTGTTCACACACTTAACGGCAGCGGCGTTGCAATCGGAAGAAGCGTTGCGGCAATCCTTGAGAATTATCAGCAGGCCGACGGCAGCATTCGCATTCCCGAGGTGCTTGTGCCCTACATGCACTGCGATGTAATCAAATAAGCCGCATATCTAAAGGCAGCTTTGCTGTCGGCATCGAAATTGAAAAAACATTGCAGCAGAATTTGATATCAAAAAGCGTTCCGCACAACACGGGACGCTTTTAATTTTTGATAATCAGCTTTAAGCCGAACTGTTCGCTTTTATGTCTGCGGGCTTGTACGTTCACGGACTGCGGGGGAAGTGAACAGCCCGCGAACCCGATGCCGAACGTAAAGGGCCAGAAATCGGCTTTTGCTCTGCACTTGCAGAAAAGCGCAAAATGCGGTATGATAAGGATGGAAAATTGTGCGCCGATATGCGCACGGAACATTAAACCCGGACGGTTTTAACGAAATGAAAAATATCTATCTTATATCCACCGGCGGAACAATTGCATGTGTGCCGACCGATAACGGGCTTAAGCCCGAGCTTTCGGCAAGGGAGCTTTTGAACCTTGTTCGCGGAGAAACTTCGAATTGCGCAGGCAGCACTTGCGAGGGTGCAAAGCAGTGCAGCGTTTTCGGCAATGTTCATTGTGTTGATCTTTTCAGCATGGATTCATCCAATATTCAACCTGAGGAATGGATCACCATTGCGGAAGCGATAAACCAATATGCGGACAAATGTGACGGAATTGTTTTGACACACGGAACGGATACCATGGCATACACTGCAAGCATGCTCAGCTTTATGCTTGCGGGGATTCGGATTCCCGTTGTGCTGACGGGTGCGCAGTATCCCGCGGTTTATCCGGACTCCGACGGAAGGCGCAACCTTGAAAATGCAATCATTGCGGCAACGGCGCTCACGGGCGGGGTCTATATCTGCTTCGGCAATTCGCTGATGCTCGGCTGCCGCGCCGTAAAAACGCGCACAACATCGCTCAATGCGTTTGAATCGATTAATTACCCATATATCGGCACCGTAAGCGACGGCAGAATGCTTGCGCTGCACAGTCCGCAGGTTCGCAGCGAATACAGCTTTTCAACCGACATTGATCCGCGGGTTGCGCTCATAAAGCTTATTCCCGGACTCAGCCCGAAATTGCTTGACTGCTGCCTCGACTGCGACATTAAGGGAGTTGTTGTGGAGGCTTTCGGTTTGGGAGGAATGCACAGCATTCGCCGCAATCATCTGAAGGCAATTGAAAGGCTGATGGCGAACGATATTCCCGTAATTCTGACTTCGCAGTGCCTGTATGAACAGAGCACGCCTGATATTTACGAGGTCAGCCGTCCGCTGAAGGAACTCGGAATCATTTCTGCCGGTGATATGACAACGGAGGCGGCAATAACAAAGCTCATGTGGGTTCTCGGACACACGAGCGGCATTGACGGCGTGCGCAATATGATGCAGACGAACCTTGTGGGTGAGCTGACTCAAAAGGATTGAGATTGCGGGATGCTTCGAATCGTTTCGAACATTCCGAAAACGGCAAAGCCCCGAACGGGGCGGAAAGGAACATAGAAACATGAAAAAAAGCATTAGACTTTTCACCTTTATGCTTGCGGCCGTTCTTGCGGCCTGTGCTTTTGCGGGCTGCGGAGGGAACGAACAGCCCGCAAACCCGACTCCGGATGCAAACGAAGTTTTGGTATCTCCGAATATTTACAACGAACTTCTGAATGCTTCTTCCGCGCAATTCCTGCGCATAAACTCTGACGGACAGCAGAACGGTGAGCCGATTGTGATTCGCGATGAGGAAACGTTCAAAACCGAAGTTTTGCCGCTTATTCCGGGCGCTCAGGCCCGCGCGGATGCAGAGGCGACATATAATGCGGAATTCTTTCAAAAGTACTTCGTTGTTGCTGCAAAATTCTATGTTTCAAGCGGATCCACAAGCTTCAAACTCAGCGGAGTAACAACCTTTAACGGAAACATCAATATCAGCATCGCGTCGGGCGTGAACGGCGTCGGCACGGGCGATATGGCAACTTTCCTCGGAATAATTTCACTCAGCTTGGATAAATACGATCCGGAAATGCCTGTGAATATTCTTTCGGTGCCGCTGATGACGGATAAGGAAAAAGAACAATAAGCGCGTTCGGGTCTGTTTTGAAGCAGCTGCCGGTCAGCGAAAGAACAATTAGGCAAAATGAACAGCCCGAAAACGCAGATGCCCGATGCGGAGATTTGCAGCGGGTTCAGCGTTTTGCGCAGTTTTAAAATGATGATGCTTCAGCCGGCGCATCCTGCATATGCTTACTTGATACGTTTTTCATGCTGGAGACAAAAACAGATTGAAATGTAAAATTTGCTTCGGAGGCATTCGGATGAAAAAACAACTGAACAGAAGTGAACTGCTCGGCAGTCTGCCTGTGAAGCGTGCGGTGCTGATGCAGATTCTGCCTGCAATTGCAAGCCAAATGGTTGCATTGGCTTACGGCATTGCGGATACTTATTTTGTCGGCCTGCTAAACGATCCGGACAAAACGGCGGCGGTCACGGTTGCCAATGCTGCGTTTTTGATGCTCACAGCTCTCAGCAACCTTTTCGGCATCGGCGGCGCAAGCCTTATTGCGCGGCTGCTCGGTGCGGGAAAGCCAGATAAGGCGCGGGAGGTATCCGTATTCTGCTTTTACGGCGGGCTTTTGAGTGCAGCCGTTTTCGGTGCGGCGGTCGGCATTTTTAATGAACGGATCCTGCTCCTCTGCGGTGCGCGCGGTATGACGCTTGAATACGCAAAGGGTTATGTTTTTTACACACTGACGCTCGGTGCGGTGCCGACGGTGCTGACAACTTTGCTGACGAACCTTGTTCGCTCGGAGGGCGCGGCAGCGGTTGCAAGCTTCGGCGCGATTCTCGGATGCATTGTGAACATTGCACTTGACCCGATTTTTGTTCTTCCGTGGGGATTGAACATGGGCGCAGCGGGTGCGGGTGCGGCAACCGCAATTTCGAATGCGGTAGGGCTTGCATTCTTTATCTGCTACATCATTAAACAGCGCGGAAAAACCGTTTTGGGATTAAATCCCGCACTGCTCAGTCATTCGCGTGAACATGCGGGCGCGGTACTGCGCATAGGTGCACCGTCCGCTTTGCAATATGCTTTGACGGTCGTTGCCGTTTCGGCGCAGATGAATTTTGTTGCAAAATACGGCAATGAGGCGGTTGCTGCCGTCGGTATAACGAAAAAGCTTGATCAATTGCCGCTGTTTTTTTCAATCGGCGTTGCCAACGGCATGCTGCCGCTGATAGGCTACAACTATGCTGCAAAAAAGTTTAAACGAACAGAGGATTCGTTCCGCTTCGGATGCATCATCTCACTGTCATTTGCGCTTTTTTGCGTTGTGATATATGAAATTTTTGCGCCGGGACTGGCATCGCTGTTTATCAAAAACGAGGTAACGGTGAAATACGCGGCAGCCTTCCTGCGCAGGATGGTGCTTGCAATGCCGCTGATGAGCCTTTGCTACCCGCTGATAATCAAATTTCAGGCGATGGGCAAAGCAAAAGAATCGATAACGGTTTCGATTCTTCGCAAGGGAGTTCTCGATATTCCGCTTTATTTCATGATGGATGCACTGTTTCCGCTGTACGGCTGCATGTGGGTTCAGCCGATTGTTGACACGTTGTCCCTCGGGGTTGCGGCGATGCTCAACAGGCGAATTGTGCGGCATGATGAATCAACTCGGCTTGAAGCGGAGAAAAATGCGGAATGATGCAGCTGCACCAAAATGAGCTGTCAACAGTAATATATATACAAGCCCGCCGGAAGTATTGCTTCCGTCTGCGGGAGAATAAGCTGCCTTCAGCGGGCAGAAAGGGGAATTTATGTCAAAATGCATTATACTGACGGGAGGCGGCTCCGCCGGTCATGTGACGCCTAACATCGCGCTGCTTCCGTACCTTCGCGCACAGGGGTGCGAAATTCATTATATCGGACTTGCCGGAAGCATTGAGGAGAAATTGATTTCGGAACAGCGTGATGTCAAATTTCATGCTATCGAATCCGGAAAACTCCGTCGTTATTTTTCGCTGAAAAACCTTTCAGACCCGTTCAAAGTGCTTAAGGGAATATCTCAATCCAAAAAGCTGATGAAATCGCTTCAGCCCGATGTTGTGTTCTCAAAGGGCGGTTTTGTGAGTGTGCCTGTTGTTATTGCCGCGAAAGGAAAAACAACAGTAATTTGTCATGAATCGGATTATACTCCGGGGCTTGCGAACCGAATTGCGGGCAGATTTGCCGACACGATTTGCGTAACATTTGAGGACACGCTGGAGCACCTCGGCAAGAAGCGCAGCGCCGCAGTTCATACAGGAACGCCGATTCGCCGCGAGCTTTTCAGCGGCAAGCGTGAGCGCGGACTTCAATTCCTCGGTTTTGACGGCAAAAAACCTATTATACTTATTATGGGGGGAAGTCTCGGAGCGGCTGCATTGAACGACGGAGTTCGGGCAGCACTGCCGAAACTTACAAAGCAATTCGATATTGTTCATCTTTGCGGGAAGGGCAAGCTGGATGAAAGCATCAACTGCCCGGGTTACAGACAATATGAGTATATCGGCAGAGAGCTTCCGGATCTGCTTGCAGCGACCGAGCTTGTTGTAAGCCGCGCAGGTGCAAATGCCGTGTTTGAATTTCTCGCGCTCGGCATTCCCGCGCTGCTTGTTCCGCTGCCCCTTGGCGCAAGCCGCGGCGATCAAATCCTGAATGCGGAATATGTTCGCAAAAAGGGTTATGCGGCCGTTCTTCCGCAAGAGGAGCTGACCCCGGAAGTGCTTGTTGACAGGGTGAACGAGCTGTATGCTTCTCGTGAGACCTATCGCGCAAATATGAAAGCGGACCCGACATTGGACGGCACTCAAAAGGTTATGGCTGTTATTATGAATGCAATTAATAAAAAGAACACGCATTGAATTCAAAAAAATGCTGAAATTTCTTGCAAAACTGTTTATTAAGACTCCGAGGGAGTATGATGATCCCGCAACGCGCCGTGCATACGGCGTGCTTTGCGGTGCCATTGGCATACTGCTGAACATTCTGCTTTTTGCAGGAAAATTCATTGCTGGCAGCCTTGCAAAATCCGTTGCCGTGACTGCGGATGCGTTCAACAACCTTGCGGATGCGGGCAGTTCGGTAATAACCATGATTGGGTTCAGGCTTGCGGGACAGAAACCGGATAAGGAACACCCTTTCGGACACGGCAGGTTTGAATATATTGCGGGTCTGCTGGTTTCGGCTGCAATAATTCTCATGGGCGTTGAGCTGCTTAAAACTTCGGTTGAAAAAATCATTGCGCCTCAGGCAGTTGAGTTTTCGGTTCTGACAGCAGTGATACTGGTTTTTTCCGTTGCCGTGAAAATCTATATGGCGGTTTACAACGGTTCTCTCGGCAAAAAACTTGCATCGCCCGCACTCGCCGCAGCGGCCAGGGATTCACTTTCCGACAGCATTGCAACGGCAGTCGTACTCGTTTCATCGGCTGTCGGTCACTTCCTCGGAATTAATATTGACGGCTGGTGCGGTGCGGCGGTTGCTGTGTTCGTGCTTCGCGCCGGAATAATGTCAGTTCGGGATACGCTCGCGCCCTTGCTTGGGACTGAGCCCGATCCGGAATTTGTAAAAAGAATCAACGACATTGTTCTCTCTTACCCGGAGATTTCAGCGATTCACGATCTCATAATTCACGATTACGGCCCGGGAAGACAGATAATTTCGCTTCACGCCGAAATGCCGACCGAATCGGGTTCGGATATTTTTAAGCTGCATGATATCGTTGACAATGCCGAACGCCGACTTAGGCAGGAGCTTGGCTGTGATGCAACGATTCATCTTGACCCTGTTGCGGCGGAGGATGAGCAGACACAGATGCTTCACGAGCGTATGGAAGCGGCTCTGTTTGAAATCAACAGCGGGTTGACGATGCATGATTTTCGAATTGTTCCCGGTCCGACGCATACCAATCTGATTTTCGATGTTGTTGTGCCGTATGACAACAAGATGCCGCAGGCAGAGATCCTTGAAAAAATCGAATATGCCGCAGCGGAACTGCCTTCAGGGAAAAACGGCGGAAAATACTATGCTGTCGTTCGTTTCGACAGACCGTTCACGTGATGCTTCAGGAAATATCTTGGATGAAACAGATCGGCTGCACGGCATTATTTCCCGGGAAATTTATGCATATTGCGCAATAAAGCCGAGTAACGGTTCGTTATGCAACAAAAAAAGTAATATGCGGCGCAATATATAAATACGGATTTTTTTTGCTGTCAAAACGGCTGAAAAAGTGGTATAATCCATGTATGCGTGAATTGGATACGCGAAAAACATAATGTAATTTTAGGAGGTTTACAAATGCCCGAAACGAGACCCTATATCCCGTGGGATGTTATCACAAATTTCATGAAAGATGCGTTCATGGGCTATGGCGTTCCCGAAAGGGATGCGGAAATCTGCACCGATGTTCTTGTTGAAAGCGACAGGCGGGGGATTGAGAGCCACGGCTGCAATCGTTTCAAACCGATTTATATCGACAGGTTCGAACAGGGAATATTGAATCCTGTCACAAATATTGAAGTGCTGCGCGAAACGCCCACAACGCTTGTTTATGATGCTCATAACGGCATGGGCATGGTTGCGAGCCACAGCATGATGGAAAAGCTCATCAAAAAAGCGAAAACTTACGGAATGGCAGCCGGTGCAATCCGCAACTCCAGTCATTACGGTATTGCGGGTTATTGGGCAATGATGGCAACTCGGGAAAACATGATCGGCTTCACCGGAACGAATGCAAGGCCGAGCATTGCGCCCACTTTCGGCGTTGAACCCATGCTGGGAACCAACCCGTTCACAATTGCAATGCCGACTGATGAACCGTTCCCGTTTGTGATTGACTGTGCAACATCGATCACCCAACGCGGCGAAATCGAAGTTCTTGCAAGACAGGGCAAACCCACACCGGAAGGGCGTGTTATCGGGCGGGACGGAAAGTTTATGACCGACAGCGATGAAATTCTTGCGGCACTTTTGCGCGGCGAAGCAAGCTTCATGCCCGTCGGCGGATATAAGGGATACAGCTATGCAACCGTGGTTGAAATCCTTTCCGCTGCGCTTGCACAGGGCAACTACATGAAGATGCTCACCGGCATTGCGGAGGACGGTTCCAAAAAACCGCATGGGTTGGGGCATTATTTCATGGTTTTCGATCCGGAAGCGTTTATGGGAATCGATGCGTTCAAAAAGACTGCCGGGGATATTCTGCGCGCTTTGCGTGCTTCGAAGGTTGCGCCCGGGCGCGAACGCATATACACGGCGGGAGAAATGGAATATCTGAAGTGGCTGGATCGAAGGGACAAGGGCGTTCCGGTCGGCGAATCGGTTCAGCGCGAACTCGCCGCCGTTCGCGATAAACTCGGTCTTTCGCAGTACGTTTTTCCGTTCGAAAGGGAAACTTCGGCCGAAATGAATCCGGATAAATGAATTTGAGCATTAAAAGGGAAATTCACGACACTCTTAACCTGCTCCTGCTTAAAACTTAACCTGCCGCCCGAGGGATGAAGCCCGAGCGGCAGGCGGAGGTTGATTCAATTCCGGCCGCAAAGGCGGGGGTTACTCCGAAAAAGTCGCACTCTTCGGCCTGATCAGGCGGATCTTGCAAGCAGTTTGACCACCATTATTGATTATAAGATCTCTTAGAGATCGATCCAGAAGGTGATCTGTATGCTGCGATACAAGGATGTTATTAAGCCACATATCCTTATTGTTTACGGTAAGGCTTGTGGATTGGACCTGCGTTACAATAACGGAGTGAGAGTATCTTCCTTTGGTTGCGTTATAGACTTGGAGTATATCCCCGGTACGCGGAACGACGGTAAGCTGCGTCCAAACCTTGTTGTTATTGTATCCCGTTGCACGCGGACCGTGCCCGGTGTTTGTTGTTACATAATCCCAAAAATCAACGACCCTGATAAACGCACCGCTTCCGTACTGATACGGTGAATCGGCATTCCTGCCGTACCAAGTCGATGTCTGCCGATAGTTTGCAGCGACCCGCGCCTTCAATGCGGCGGTGTTGTCCAAAGAATAACCTTTGGTGCCGCCGTAACCCGACCACATGCACTGTGAAACAAAGTTTGTGCAATCCAAACCCATGCTCTTGAATATGCCGTTATTTTTTACTTTTGCAAATCTCCTCGCATAAGCCACGGCAGCGGCTCTGTCATAGCTTACGGTCACGGATTTTGTGCCTTCGGGCAGTTCATCCGAGGCGGCAGCTTCGTTTGCAAGAACCGTATCAAAAGTTCCTGCGCAGGCAAGGATTATCGCAAGGATAACAGATAAAAACCTTTTCATTTTTGATCCTCCGTATATTTAAATTATTATCGTTTTTTGTTGTCGGAAACGACTTAACCGAAACTTAGGTTCAAATTGTTTTACGATCAAGGGTGAACGCATGATTGATCAGCCCTGCGGGGTTTGTCTCGGATACGCGGTTGCTTCATATACATATCCGGCATAAATCTCTTCATATGCCTTTTTATTTGCCTCCTGCCAGGTCATCCCTTCCTTACGATAGTTTGAGGCAAGGTAACTGAGCCAATTGTTATAGCGGCTTTCGCACGCATCGGGTTCCGAGTAGGCGATAATCACCATCCTCTCTTTATCAACTGTGATCCGAAAAGACTTACCGATGCCGCTCAGAGGTTGATCAGAAGAAGGGTGACTCGCGCAGACATACACATCTGCGGTGATTGCGGTTTCTGTTTCGTTCACGATATTCTCAATTGCGGTTTCCTCAACAGTTACGTTAATGTAATTGTCTTTCAAATCGAGCATCATTCTGTCGATCTCAAGCTGATTATCCCAAAAGAACAGATCCGTATCCTCGTTCCTGTCCATAATGTCGGAAAAATCCATAAGCTCAAGGTTCATACAGCCGACGTAATAGCGGCGCTGCATTTCCCCTGCAAGCCATTCGACGGTTACGGGATCGGGTCTCGGATTTGGGTCTGCCGTCGGGGCTTCGGTTTCCGGTGCGGCGGCGGGGGTATCCGTCGGCGCGGCGGTTTCGGAAACAGCCGAATGCGGCGGGGCGGTGTTCTGTGCGTCTTTGTCGGTTCCCTTGCAGGATGCAAGAACAAATGCGGACAGCAGCGCAAGGATAATCGATAAAAATCTTTTCATTTTTTGATCCTCCGTATTTTGAATTTGCTATCGCTTTTTTTGTTGTCGGAAACGATTTAACCGAAACTTAGGTTCAAATTGTTTTGCGATCAAGACTGAACGCATGATTGATCAGCCCTGCGGTGTTTGTCTCGGATAGGTAGTGGCAAAAATGACAAATTCGGCATAGATTTCTTCATATGCCTTTTTATTTGCTTCCCGCCAAGTCAGTCCTTCCTTACAGTAGTTTGAGGCAAGGTAACTGAGCCAACTGGCATAGCGGCTTTCGCACGCATCGGGCTCCGAATAGCCGATTATAATCATTCTTTTCTTATCGATTGTAACTTGAAAACGCTTACCCCTATCAGTGCATAACTCGGGATCAGTGGACGGAAGCGTCATGAAAACGTACATATCTGCCGTGAGCTCAGTTTCGGATTCACTTACTATGTTTTCAACTGTGATCTCATCCGGAGTTGCGTTGAGATAGTTGTCTGCTTGATTGAGCTTTATTAAATCGATCTCAAGCTGATTATCCCAAAAGAACAGATCCGTGTTCTCGTTTCTGTCCATGATATCGGAATAATCCATGAGTTCAAGGTTTATACAGCCGACGTAATAGCGGCGCTGCATTTCCCCTGCAAGCCATTCGACGGTTACGGGATCGGGTCTCGGATTTGGGTCTGCCGTCGGGGCTTCGGTTTCCGGTGCGGCGGCGGGGGTATCCGTCGGCGCGGCGGTTTCGGAAACAGCCGAATGCGGCGGGGCGGTGTTCTGTGCGTCTTTGTCGGTTCCCTTGCAGGATGCAAGAACAAATGCGGACAGCAGCGCAAGGATAATCGATAAAAATCTTTTCATTTTTTGATCCTCCGTATTTTGAATTTGCTATCGCTTTTTTTGTTGTCGGAAACGATTTAACCGAAACTTAGGCTCAAATTGTTTTGCAATCAAGGCTGAACGCATGATTGATCAGCCCCGCGGTGTTTGTCTCGGATAGGCAGTGGCAAAAGCAACCGTTTCGGCATAGAGTTCTTCATATGCCTTTTTATTGGCTTCCTGCCAAGGCAGCCCTTCCCTGCGATAGCTTGAGGCAAGCGGAAGCAGTCGAGCAGTATATATGGTAGAGCACCCAAAGGGCTCAGAGTAGGAGATTATGACCATTCTCTGTTTATCAACTGTGATCCGAAAATCCATGCCGATGCCGCTCTCGGGAATAGAGGGAGTTGGATGCCTCGTGAATACAGCCACATCCGCCGTGATTTCGGATTCTGTTTCATTCACAATCTGCTTGACATACGCCTCCTCAATGGTTACAGCGGTGAATTTGTCATCCGGATCGAATTTGATCCGGTCGATCGCAAATTGATTATCCCAAAAGAACAGATCGGTATCCTCGTTTCTGTCCATAATGTCGGAAAAATCCATAAGCTCAAGGTTCATACAGCCGACGTAATAGCGGCGCTGCATTTCCCCTGCAAGCCATTCGACGGTTACGGGATCGGGTCTCGGATTTGGGTCTGCCGTCGGGGCTTCGGTTTCCGGTGCGGCGGCGGGGGTATCCGTCGGCGCGGCGGTTTCGGAAACAGCCGAATGCGGCGGGGCGGTGTTCTGTGCGTCTTTGTCGGTTCCCTTGCAGGATGCAAGAACAAATGCGGACAGCAGCGCAAGGATAATCGATAAAAATCTTTTCATTTTTTGATCCTCCGTATTTTGAATTTGCTATCGCTTTTTTTGTTGTCGGAAACGATTTAACCGAAACTTAGGTTCAAATTGTTTTGCGATCAAGACTGAACGCATGATTGATCAGCCCTGCGGTGTTTGTCTCGGATAGGTAGTGGCAAAAATGACAAATTCGGCATAGATTTCTTCATATGCCTTTTTATTTGCTTCCCGCCAAGTCAGTCCTTCCTTACAGTAGTTTGAGGCAAGGTAACTGAGCCAACTGGCATAGCGGCTTTCGCACGCATCGGGCTCCGAATAGCCGATTATAATCATTCTTTTCTTATCGATTGTAACTTGAAAACGCTTACCCCTATCAGTGCATAACTCGGGATCAGTGGACGGAAGCGTCATGAAAACGTACATATCTGCCGTGAGCTCAGTTTCGGATTCACTTACTATGTTTTCAACTGTGATCTCATCCGGAGTTGCGTTGAGATAGTTGTCTGCTTGATTGAGCTTTATTAAATCGATCTCAAGCTGATTATCCCAAAAGAACAGATCCGTGTTCTCGTTTCTGTCCATGATATCGGAATAATCCATGAGTTCAAGGTTTATACAGCCGACGTAATAGCGGCGCTGCATTTCCCCTGCAAGCCATTCGACGGTTACGGGATCGGGTCTCGGATTTGGGTCTGCCGTCGGGGCTTCGGTTTCCGGTGCGGCGGCGGGGGTATCCGTCGGCGCGGCGGTTTCGGAAACAGCCGAATGCGGCGGGGCGGTGTTCTGTGCGTCTTTGTCGGTTCCCTTGCAGGATGCAAGAACAAATGCGGACAGCAGCGCAAGGATAATCGATAAAAATCTTTTCATTTTTTGATCCTCCGTATTTTGAATTTGCTATCGCTTTTTTTGTTGTCGGAAACGATTTAACCGAAACTTAGG
>OKSL01000583.1_pt1 | contig 20912 bp, 9 predicted proteins | sample 1606251 | NCBI WGS metagenome assembly OKSL01 (sample SAMEA3879543, study PRJEB24766) | human gut metagenome | biome: human-associated habitat; feature: feces | place: USA | collected 1985/1987 | reverse complement strand
GCTGACTTCCTCCTGTACCGGGAAGAGAATGCCGCACTGGTTCTGGCTGTTGTTCTCCTCCGCATTGGTTGCATTGCCGTAGCCGGCGTCATCCGTGCCCCCGGACTTGCTGTTCTTCTTATTGTTGCCCTTCCCCTTACCGTTGCCGTTTCCATTGCCGTTATTGCCGGAATTTCCTTTTCCATTATTTCCGCTGCCGGAGTTGTCCTTGTTGTTCCCGTTGCCGTTGCCGGAATTACCCTTCCAGTCATCATCGGTATGGAGATTATAGTTCAATAAGAATACCCGGTTGCCGTCACCGTCATAAGCCGCAGCAAGGAGCAGTTCATCCCCGTCATGCACTGCCGCCAGACGATTCTCTACGGAGTATTCATAAGTCCTGTTCACCTTGTCCGTGCCGATCCGCCCGGTCTCACTGATCCGGTTGCCATCTGCATCATAAGTATAGGCAAGGCTGGTGGTCTTCTTGCCATTGTAGAGCTTTTCAGAGATCAGCTGGTTACTCTCATTATACTCATATCTGTGCCACTCCACAACCGTCCCGTTCAAGGTTTTCTCCGTATAAGTACGGTTACCCATAAGGTCATACTCGAACGTGTAGACGCAGGTGCCATAATTGTCCTCGGTCTCCGTAGCGGTCAGAAGCTTTCCGGCTGCATCATAGGTAAATGTCCGGTCGGTCTCCACGATCTGGTACGCGAAGGTGGCGTCCTTGTCATGCTTGCCATTATGGCGGTTGCCATGAGGATAGAGGTCGTCATGTCTGCCGTCCTCATGCCGTCCGTTATGCTTGTCATCGTAGGCATAACCTGCCAGAGATTCGATGGCGGTCTCCCCTGCGATGAATCCCCTGTCGTCATAAGTATAGAGATAGTCACTTACCACCCACTCACAGGTATCGCAGACATTCTTAAGCTCCACGATCTGATTCCTTGCATTGTAAGTGTTATAGGTGCTGATGCCGTTCGGGCGGTGGATCTGGGTCACCCGGTTAATGGCATCATAAGTATAGGTGGTAACTTTTCCCTCCCTGTCGGTCACTTTGATGAGATTGTCGTTCTTGTCATACTCATAGCTTACTTTTGTGCCATCCGCATAGGTAATGGCAGCGAGATGATCCGCTTCGTCATAGGTATAGCCTATGGTGTCCCCCTTTGCCTCCTCATGGGAGAAGCCGTCCTCTCCCGGTGCACGGTAAGTGGTCACGGAAGTGATCCGGCGGAGTCCGTCATAGGTGTACTCCGTGTCCCCTGTGGTATCCTGCATGGCTACCCGCTCTCCCAGAGCATTGTAGGCATAGGTAACACCTTCTGCACTCTGCTCTCCGGTGCTGTCGCTGTAGCTTTTTTCTACCAGATCATCCAGCTTGTCATAATCATAGCTGATCCGGTTTCCTCCGTTGGAGGTATAGGATGTGATCCGTCCTGCGATATCGTAGGTACACACTTCCTTTCGTCCTGCGGCATCGGTCACGCTGGTCACATTTCCTTCGCGGTCGTAAGTAAATTCCGTTCCTCTTCCCAGATAATCAGTCACGCCCGTCACTCGGTCCATCACATCGTAGGTATAATATGCCACACTTCCCATCGGGTCGGTCACAGAGGTCAGACGGTTCTTGGCATCATAGGTATAGTCTGTGACCAGACCATCTGTTGCGGTCTTTTCCAGCACATTGCCATGGGCATCATACAGATAGCTTTCTGTTAATCCCATCTTGTCCCGGTATGCAGTAACGCGGTTCACAGCATCGTAGGTATAGCCGGTGGTCTGCTCCAGAGGATCGGTCGTTAACGTCAGACGGTCATCCTTGTCATAGGCGTAGTTATAGATATATCCTTTCGGATCGGTCACAGCAGTCGTATTGTAGTTGCCGTCATACGCATAGGCTGTAGTGCGTTCTCCGGGTCTTTTGATGCTTACGATATTTCCGACCTTATCATAGAGAATGTCTGTTACTTTCTCCTCCGGGTCTGTCACAGTGGTCATCCGGTCTACCTTGTCATAGGCATAATTCCAGGAATAGCCCAGTGCATCCGTGACTTCAGACTGGTTGCCACGCTCATCATAGCCGTAGGTGGTCACTCCGCCTTCGGGATCTGTCACAGAAGTGAGACGGTGCATGATGTCATAGGTATATTCCGTGGTACGGTCCAGATTATCCTGTTTTACGAGAATATCATTGCCGTTGCTGTAGGTAAAGGCAGTCTCATAGCCCAGAGGTGTTGTAATACCCGTAAGCCGTTGTACAGCATCATAGGTATAGAGATAGCTTTCGCCGTCCGGCTGTCTCTTTTTTGTCACCTGACCGTTGGCATCTACAGTATAGAGCGTAACGTTCCCCAGCGCATCGGTGACACTGGTAACTACATCATGTTTGTCATAAGTATATTTCTCCACAGCTCCCATGGGAGAGGTGGTGGTGATCATACGGTACAGCTTGTCATAACCGTAGGTCGTGGTCTGCCCCAGGGCATCGGTAACGCCGGTCAGGTTGCCTGCCGCATCATACGCATAGCTTTCCGTCAGCCCTTCCGGTGTGGTAATGGCAGTCAGACGACTCAGAGCATCATAGGTATAGGCAGTCGTGCCTCCGTTGCCGTCCCTGTATGCAGCCAGCCGGTTCAGAGCGTCATAGGTGTAATCTGTGGTCACACCGTTGCCGTCCTTTAAGGTAGTCAGATTACTGTTCCTGTCATAGAAAAATTCCGTGGCAGCTCCTTCCGGATCTACTTTCTGTGTCAGCCGGTTCAGGGCATCGTAAGTATAGGCATATTCCGCCTTGCCCGGCTCTGTGGTATGGATCAGGTTCCCTTCCGCATCGTAAGCGTAGGATGTTACCTTTCCTTCCCCGTCCGTGACAGTAAGCAGTCTGTCGGAAGCATCGTAAGTGTAACGTGTGGTCACGCCGTCTATGCCTGTCACAGCGACTGCTCTACCGAAATCATCATACGTTACAGCGGCTGTTCTGCCCAGCACATCGGTCTGGGAAGTCAGATTGCCTGCCGCATCATAGGTATAGGTCATCTCGTTGCCTGCCGTATCGGAAGCTTTCACGATTCTGCCACAGGCATCCAGGGTAAATGTGGTCACGACACCGTATCGGTCGGTAAAGGTTGCCACATTTCCGTTCTTATCATAGGTATAGCGTTCTGTCTCCCCGTCAGGATAGGTCTCCTTTAAGAGATTCCCCTCTGCATCCACGGTATAGGCATGGGCATTCCCCAGGGGATCCTTCGTAAGCGTAAGGTTGCTGTCCGCATCGTAGGTGTAGCCGGTCTCACCCTTCAGGGCATCCGTCACGGTCTGCAATCGGCTGATCCGGTCATAGCTGTAGGTAGTCACATTTCCCAGAGCATCGGTCTGTGCTGTCAGCTGGCCGATGGCATCATAGGTATTTTTCAGCGTATCTCCCTCCGGTGCCGTCACCGTGAGGACTCTGCCCTCTTTGTCATAGGTGTATGCCGTAGTACCGCCGCAGGCATCGGTCACAGTCGTCAGTCTCGCCAGTGCATCATAAGCATAAGCGGTGGTATTTCCCCTGCCATCCGTCACAGCGGTCAGGCTGCCGCAGGCGTCATAGGTATAATGGACAGTGTTCCCCAGCGGATCCGTACTCTCTGTCAGAAGATTTCTTGCATCATAAGTGTAGATATACTCTCTTGCCAGGTCCTCTGCGCCGGTCTGGCGGATCTTCGTGACATTGCCGTTGCCATCGTAGGTGTATGTGGTTACGGCTCCCAGCGCATCGACCGTCTCCGTGAGTCTGGACAGATGATCATAACGATAAGTCTCCGTGGCACCATCCGCATAGGTGATTTTCGTGATCCTTCCGTTAACGTCACTTTCATAGGAAGTCACGTTACCCTCTCTGTCAGCAGCCGAAACCATGCTCTGCTTCACCGGGTCATAGGTATAAGTCTCTGCATTGCCCAGACGGTCCGTGACGGTAAGGATCCGGTCTGCTCCGTCGTAAGTATTCTTCTGTACCGCACCCTTTGCATCCGCAGTTTCCGTTACCCGGTTCATGGCATCGTAGGTATACTGTATGGTCTGCTGCTCCGCATCGGTCTGTGTAAGGCGGTTCCCGTTACTGTCATAGGTATAAGTCAGGGTATTGCCCAGCGGATCCGTACCGGACAGCATCCGGTTCATGGCATCATAAGTAAAGGTGCTGGTCTGCCCCTCTTTGTCGGTAATGGCTGTCACTGCGCCTGCCGGATCATAGGTATAGACGGTCACTGCACCGGCGGCATCCGTCTCCTTTATTACCCTGCCCAGGGCATCGTAGGTATTGGCGGTGGTCCCTCCGGTGGGATCCGTGACTGTTAACAGCCGGTTCATGGCATCATAGGTATAGTTCCATGTATTACCGGCACCGTCCGTCATGGATGTGACGCAGGCACCGTCATAGGTATAGGATGTGGTGTTGCCGTTCGCATCCTTTACCGCCACAAGCCGGTTTTTCTCATCGTAAGTGTAAGAGGTCTGTCCTCCCTCCGCATCGGTCACAGAAGTCAGGCGGTTCTGTCCGTCATAGGTATAGCCGGTCTTTCCTCCGTCATAGTCCGTAGACTGCGTCATTTTGCCTGCGGTATTGTACGCATAGGTCCTGGTGGCGCCGTCCTGTCTTTTTTCCTGTGTTACCCTGCCTTTCCCGTCATAGGTATAAATCGTCTCCACGCCGGTGCGGTCCAGACGGCCTGCCAGATACCCGGCGGTATTATAGCTTCTCTCTTCGAATGTGCCGTCCGGATATTCGATCTTCGTGGTACGGTAATTGTCATCATAGGTATAGACCGTCACATTGCCTTCCGCATCCGTGGCAGTGGTCTGTCCTCCTCCGGCCGTCTGTTCATAAGCCAGCGTGACCACGCCACCTTCCGCATCCGTCTGCTGTATCACACGGCCTTCCCCGTCGTACTCATTGGCTACGACTCTGTGTCCGTTTTCATCGTACCATGCGGTCATGCGGTGGCTGTCATCGTAAACATAACGAACGACACCGCCTGCGGGATTCGTCACCTGCGCCAGATTACCGGCTTCATCGTAGGTATAGGTCACACCGTGGCCGTCCGGCAGAGTAATGCTGCTTAAGCGGTTCTTTTCATCCAGTGCGATCCGGAATTCCTTTCCGGAGGGTGTGGTAATGCTTTTCAGGTACAGATCCACATCATAAGCCAGTTCTGTCCGGTTACCGCAGCTGTCTTCCACCGCACGGAGCAGACCGAAGCTGTCGAATTCATGACGGCTTCCGTCATCCAGGATCTCTACCACATATCCGTTCTCTGTCTCTGAAAGTCCATAGTCGCATCCGACCGGTGCAAGGTATCCCTCTCCCGCCGGGGTAAACGTGATGATGCCGCCGTTATTTCTAAGCCACAGGACCGATCCGTCGGCCAGTTCTCCCATACGTTCATCATAGGCAAAGGTCCAGCCGAAGCCCAGGCTTCCCTCATACGCCGCACCCTTTGCATTGTACTGTCTGGTCAGGGCAAAATCACCGCCGATGTCCGCAATCGTGGCATCGGCCTGTTCCATGTAGAAATTACCGGTATTCAGGTTCACCGGCTCATAGCCGAATTCACAGTTCTCCGCCCTGCCTAACAGCAGTCCGTCGATGATCGCCTTATAATATTCACTTAACACGCCGGAACTGTAAGCTGTGGTATTCTTCGGCTCCCTGATGAAAATACGGTTGCCCTGTCTGGTCAGGCAGTCCTGCATCCGCATGTCGGCAAGGATCGTATTCAGTTCCACACCGTAATGCTGTGCGATCCTGGGCATCAGGTCGAAAGCACCTTCCTCATAGATCAGGAAGCGGTCGGATTCTACGGTCTTGCCGCTTTTCCCGCCGAAGGAAGCAGTCGCCGTCACATAGTAGACCTGTCCGGGCTGTAATCCGGAAAACACCTCGCTCTGCCAGTTGGAAAGCCTCCGCTTATAGGCGATCGCCTCCGGATATTCCCCTGCATAAGCATCGGAATCCGGATAGAGAAGCTTTGTCTGCGCTTCGGTCTCTCCGGTGCTGCCGTTGACCAGTTCGTAGGTCACGGTACTGCCGGGCTTGGCCAGTCCATGGGCTGCCACTCCCAGTGTATCACAGGATTTGTCCCCATTTCTTCTTACGACCGGGTAAACATCCACTGTAGTATCATCCAGCGTAAGCTTCGCCAGATCCGTCAGATCTCCTGTCCATGAGACGATCAGCTTCGGTGCATAGGATGCGGAGGAATTGTTGTAGAATACCTCACACTGCATGGAGGCACCGGCATCGCCCGCTGTCTCGTTGGGTGCTTCCACCAGTGCTTTCATGACCAGTCCGTGATTCTCTGCGGTTCCGTTGATCCATGCACTGACTTCTTCCGTTACATCGAAGGATAATGCCTCTCCGCGGGTAGTGGAAGCCGTTCTGCTATCCAGAAAATAATGGTTGTAATTTAACTGATTGTTCCAGGTAAGGCTTCCCACCTGCCAGGGCTCTTCCACTCCGAAAAGTCCGAATTCAGAACTGCCCTTGCTCCAGCGGGTCTTCTGGGTCACCTGAAATGCCGCACTGACGATCTCCGGCTCCTCCGCCAGCGCTGAGAAATCATAATCAATGGCAAAATAAGATCTGCAATTTAAATGTTTGCTGTGGAAGCCTGCCAGATTTCCGGAGGTGATACCGTCATCATAGCCCACATAAGGATATGCATTATCTCCGATCACGGAATTCGGGCTGCCCTGCTCAGCGCAGGCCACATGGATCGCACTTTTACCTACCTGAATAGCGGTAGGATCGATCCGTACCGGATAGACGCGGTCATCTGCATCCAGCCAGTCACTGTCCGCGGAAACGGTAACCGCATAGGTGGATTCTTCACCGCTTTCCTCCAGCTGAAGTTCCACGCCGAAAGAGATCTCTCCCGCCGCGTCCTCCATCTCCGGAGCCTCCAGAACGAATACTGCGTCCTGTTCGGGATCTGTTCCCTCTTCATAGAGGTACAGCGTGTTGCCGCTCAGGGTGGCTTTCAGTCCATAGGTGTTCAACAGATAACGGAAACTGTGGGCAGTGTCTCTCTGCAACAGGATGATGTCCTCTTTCACACTGTTTCCGAATACCGTGTACTGATAATCCACATCCGGCAGTACATTGTTGTAACGAATAGCATTGTCCTTTACGATACCGTCAGTGAAATCTCCCCAGGCAGGAGTCAGTGTCAGCAGATGGTCGTCACTTGCAATGGTCAGTAGCTCTGTACCTTCCTCCGCTCCGACTGTAAGCATCGCCTGATAGCTTCCGGCACTGTTCACGTAGCTTTTTGCATCTCCATACAGGGAATAGGTGGAGACCTCACTCTCTACCAGAGTATTGTCTGCCTGCTGCAGATTGCCGTCCTCATCAAGATAGCTGTTACCATCGTAGCCGATCACTGTCACATACCGGTCACCGTCTACATGGTAGGTTCGGCTGTACGCATCATAAGCTGCCAGCGTACCATAATTTTCCGGTTCCGGATCCTGATAATAGTTCTCCGGCTGTCTGGGCGGAACGTTCCCGGATACGCTAGCCGGTGTCGGCACAGGCTGCGGAGTCGGTGTCTGCTCCGGCGTCTGTTCCGGTTCCATGGTCTGTTCCGGCTCCGCCGACTGTTCCGGTCCTGCCGATTGTTCTGGTTCTGCCGATTGTTCCGGTTCTGCCGATTGTTCCGGTTCCAGTGTCTGCTCCAGATTGCCGCCGGATACGGAAACCTCTGTTTCCACCCGGTGCTCTGTTATTTGGGTCTCTGCTGTCCCGGTCTCTGCCGCCATGACGTGCTGCAATGAGCTGTCTCCAAAGAGCAGTACCAAAACAAGCAGAAAGCTCAGCCTTCTGTTCCACTTCTTTCCTTTTACACTATGCATTTGTCCTCCCTCATTTGTGCTTCTGCACCGCAATTAAAGTTTGTTCCGGTTGCTTCTTTAACACGTTGTTTCTCTGTCGTGATAAAGTGTTTTGAAATATTTTATGATATTGATTATCAGTTGTCAATAAAAAGTTTGTTTTTTCGATAAATCGAGATGTGTATTTCGGTTTATCATCACAATCACAGATGTACTTCCACCTCTATGTTGTTGCGTCAGCTATCGGAACTCCATTTTTAAGCGTTAAATGCAACAACGGATGAATAGACAAATCATAAGCTGACACTCATAATTTATTCAAAAACAAAGGAGCGTCTGCTTATGAACACCTTAGGAAATTATATTACTGAATATCTGGAATACTGTGAATACCGGAAGCATCTGAACGTCAAAAGTCTAAAAGCGTACAAAATAGACCTGAAACAATATGATACCTTTTCCTGTGATCTGTCGGAATATCTGTCTCGTAATACTTTAGATTCCTTTCTTACGAATTTGCATAAACAATACAAGCCTAAGACTGTCAAAAGAAAAATAGCCAGTCTGAAAGCCTTTTTTCATTATCTGGAATACAAAGATTTATTGGAAGAAAACCCTTTTAACAAGCTGGATGTGCATTTCCGGGAAGCAAAACTGCTCCCTAAAACAATTCCCTTCCATTCTATTCAAAAGTTTCTATCTGCGCTTTATGAGCAAAAAAATACCGCAGCTTCTGCGTACCAGCTTCGTTGCAGTATCCGGGATATCGCTGTTATTGAACTTCTATTTGCTACCGGTATGCGTATCTCTGAATTGTGCTCATTGAAGCCGTCAGATATAGATTTGGAGAATAAAACGGTGTTGATCTATGGAAAAGGAGCAAGGGAACGCATTTTGCAGCTTGGAAATCCGGAGGTACTTTCTGCTTTGACTGCATATCAAGATACCTTCAGGGAAGACATTGCCTGCTGCGGATATTTTTTTGTAAACAAGCTTAAGCACAAATTATCTGACCAGTCCGTCCGTTTTATGATAAACCGCTATGCCAAACTGGCCGGTATGGAACAACATATTACCCCACATATGTTCCGCCACTCTTTCGCTACCCTTTTGTTAGAACAGGATGTAGATATACGATATATCCAAAAAATGCTGGGACATAGCTCCATTAGTACAACAGAGATTTATACACATGTATCGAATAATAAGCAGAAAGATATATTGATGAACAAGCATCCTCGGAATTTGATGAAGGTTAATGTAAGGTGATCTTCTACTTGTTTGCTTATGATTAGATGCTCCGTTATAAGTAGGGTCTGTTAGATTGCCTCAGTTTATCAGTCAATAAAGAATAATACACAATTATCTAATAAAGAAACGATGGATAATTTTTAGTTACTTATTTTACAAATAAGCTACAGTGTTGAGGCAATTAAAATGGGATTTATAAATACGGATAAAAAGAGAACCAATCCTAGGGTATTTTTGGATCGTGAAGATATTTTAGACTTGATCGAAAAGAATGTATGCATATATAATGAGCAAACAGCTTTTTTTAAGCTGTTTGCTTTTTATGGGATGGGGGGTATTGGAAAAAGCCAATTAATCCGCAAAATTTATCGCACTTATTCCGGTTCAAATTTATCGCTATATTACTATCCCTTGGAAATATTGAATCAGGAAACAATACCGTCTATATTGTTGCGCATTAGACAGGAGTTTGACTATACACCTCATTTTGATTATGCTTTATTCAGATATTGGGATTTTATTTCTTATGATAGGGTGGACAGAGAAAATCTGTATTCTATTTCCAAAAAGATTTTTACCGGACTTGGAAAGATTTTTGATGCCACAATTGGGTTGGGGCTAATCGATACCGGACAGCTTGTAAGAAAGGCTATAATATTATATGAAGAAAAAGTAATTACAGAGGAAGAAGATCAATTAGTATCAGAAATATTACAAGATAAGATAGAGGATTTATATACCTATTTGGTTGAAAAATTAGCAGCGGATATTCAAAAAGAGCTTGGTGGCTTGAAATATATGTTCCTTTTTGACGCATATGATTTGGGAAAATCCAATTATAAATTTGATTGGTTAAAACTTTTCATTAATTCTTTTCAAAATGGACTCTTTTTTGTAACATCAAGGGAAGAGTTAGATTGGTTTAACAATTCTAATATAGACAAGTGTGTCATAGAAAACCGTTCCTTGGAATGTATTCCCAAAGATGAAGTGCAAAAATATTTATTAAAGCAAAATTATACACAGGAACAAATTCGTTTGATTATTGAAAAAACGGATTGTATTCCATTATACCTAGATTTGGCTATTGCCATGGATAAACAAACGTTATTTTCGCCAAATATGATGATAGGTTTTGACAGTAAAGAAGATCTAGTAAAAAACTTACTCAGTCATTTGGAGCTCGAAGAGCAGTTGATTATTCAATATCTTTCAGTAGTAAATATTTTTAATGAAACAATATATGATTATGCCGTAAAATTTAACAATTTTTCTTTGCAAAATAATTCTTTTTCGGATTTTAAAAAAAGCACAATTGTACGATATGTTGAACAGTTTAACGATTTGTATAAAATTCATTCTGTTCTTGCAAATAATATCTCCTTTTTTGTCGAAGCTTCTATACGTGCCCAAATAATTGATAACTACTTAACGGTGATACATGCCAGAATTCTTCCTGATGAGAAACTTTATGATGATATAAAGTATAACCTGATTGTCAACATTTACCATTTGATAGGAACTGAAAATTTGAGTATTTCAGAGGCGCAGTCTGAAAAACTAATAGACTTATTTTTTTACCTGGCTGACAGAAGTTACAGCAACGATTTTTACAATTATATTCATAGCATAAAAAATAAGAAAAAAAGCAATCTGTTTTACATATATGAATATATTAGTGGAAAGACAACAAGGAGTTCTGACATTGTAGTAGGACTTCAGCGATTACAAAACATTCCATACAGTGGGTGTAATTTCGGTAAACATAGAAAATCACTCATATGTGACATCAATTATTTGCTTTCCATATCGGGGAAATACTCTGAAGCCGAAAAGCGAATGAATGCATTTGTCACGACTTTGACAAATGATGAAACAAAGGAGCGGTATTATATCAAGGGAATGATTTATTATTGTGATATGCAAATGCTTCGTGGAAATTTCAAGACTGCCGCTATAGACCTAACATTATTATCTGATAACGTATTTAATAACGTATCTAACGAAAAGCTTTTTTATGAAATTCAAAAAGCCATTGGGCATTGCTATAGATTTAATTTTATGTTTGATGATGCAATAAACTATTACTCAAAAACAAATGCAAGTCCGCATAACATGGCATATTATCTTACAGTATGTTGCGAAACATACTGTTATTACAAGCCGGAAAAAGTTTTTGATTTTTTTGAGAATGCCATTGTAGAAAACGAAAAATATAATAATCATAATAACCTGGGGAAAATATATTATTCCATAGCAATCGCAATGCTTATATCACATAAAACATATCAAGCAAAGAAATACCTGCAAAGGGCGCATTCTGAGTTTAAAAGCACGAAATATTCTGCAGGAACTTTCTTTACAATGATCGCAGAAGCATATTTTGAATACTCTGAAACAAGGAATGTATCTTCTGAAACAATTATAAAAATGAAAAAGCAGTTAAGAAAAATAGATTTCATCTATGAATATCTTCTGCTTCCATTTTATGTAATGAAAGGAAACCATGAAAAAATTGAAGAGTTCCGATTGAAATACGAGTGGTTTTCTTTTGACACTACATTGAAAAATATTAAGAGTTTTCTTGCTTTGCTTTAAAACGTATGATTTGTTTTGGCTTGATGCAATTCCCTTTGGCTTCAAACGCTATGTTCAAATCATCCGTCTCATAAATTTGAAGCAATTCATCTTCACAAGTCGTCCAGTTATTCTTAATAAATTGTGCGGCTTGTGAAAGATTATTTTTAGAACCATTTCTTAAAGGAAAATATATATTTATTTCTTTTTTTACCAAGTTAGTATAGATCATTTCTGTTTTTTGTCCGTATAGATGACTAAACGAACAAATTTTCTGATTATATTCGCAACGCATAATGCATTCCAAAAGGCCAGAGGCGGTATTTGTAGCTTCAACGATTAGGTCATACTCAATATCAAACTTTGCTATATCACATCCTAAAATGTGTCCAACGAGTTCACATTTTTGATGAATTACATCATAAACATACACTGTCTTTTTTTGACAAGTATGTAAATAAAATGCACATAACATTCCAATATTTCCTGTTCCATAAATTAAAACAGTGTTTATTTGAGATAAATCGTAATTATTCATGGCATGGATAATGCATGATAAAGGCTCGATGGCTGTCGCACGATAAATGGAATTAATAGATGAATCAATTTTTACCAAATAGCTATAATGAATATCAGCGTACAATGAGAAAGCTCGATTTGTAAAAAGTTCTATATCGTTTTTTTGACATAGATGGCTTTTCCCTTTTTGGCAATAACGACATTTCAAACAACGATAATTAAAGTCCGATACAACGAAGTTTCCGATTTCAATTTCCATGGCACTAGAGCAATTATGTTCAAGTACTTGTGCGACAAATTCATGCCCAAGAGATAATGGATATTCTTTTCTATATCCTAAATAGCGAGAGTAATCTCCGCCACATATTCCGCAAAACAAAAACTTGACCCTGACATAATCGGTAGGGATTTCATCTGGTAAAAGTGTATTAAAATTAACAAATTTATGTGGTGCAACAAGATAGGAAACGATATTGTCAAGCATGATTGCGCTCCTTAATCTTTATAATAAATTCTTCTGATAAATGCTTCAGCCTTTCACTGTATTCTGTACTGTGATATATCTGTGCCAACAAATTCGCAAGTTCAGGAATATCTGTAGGTAGTAATCCACTAACTGTAGCCGCTGATAATCCCATACGAATCCCATACCCTAAGTGATAGGGTAAAAGTCTATAATTCGTTAAAAATCCATATTGTTCCCAATGCTTGTACAATTCAAAAGCGTTTGTCTTATCAGAACACTGAATCCAAATATGATGTGTAATAGCTTCATTGACAGATAGTGCCTGCTGCTCGTAAACCATTAGCTGATGACTAAGTAATTCTCTCTTTAATTGTTCGGTATTGACTAACATATTATGAGAAAGGGCTTTATAGTTCTCCAAATTTTCCAACATCATTCCTAACGAATAAATAGAATAAGAATGCATATTAGATACATATGTCCCTATTTTTGAAAAAAGCTTTTCCCACATAGAATCTTTTTGTTTTGTACAATATAATGCACGTTGAGGTCCCGGAAAATTTTTATGTGTAGTCGATAATATTGCATCAAACCCCATATCAAATGGTGATATGTAATCATTTGCAATGATGTTCGTGAGATACTGGGAAGCATCAAATATTTTATATATATCCTTGTATTTGGAAAGCCACGAAAAATCTTCATAAATCGTTCCTTCACTACGATCAACAAATATTACTTTCGGATGTACTTTTTCAATTAACTGTTCGCTTTTGGCAATATCGATATGTTTTGTTTCGTAATTAATTTCCAACTCATATACGTTAAGCCCTAGCCGTTCTAGAATTGCTTTCGTTGCCATGTGTCCTCCTGCTTTTTCGGGCAGAATTATTACAGAATCGTTGATTTCTGTAATAGCCATGAAAACAGTTGTATGGGCATGCAGACCAGAAAAAAAACGCATAGATATAGCTTCCGCATTTAGAATATGGCACCATGCATGGTATATCTGATTTATATCCTTAGCAATGGAGGTACGATTCGCAAACTGTATTTTTGTATTTATCATTTCATTTTCTGAACGCAACTTATCACTATTATAGATTCCATGCAAAAAGCCTGTACTGCAAGAAAGATATTTCGGATCGGGAATATTTTCTACTGGATTAAGGATTAACTGCTTATGAAAGATTTCATTCTGCTTTTCAAGTGAAGTTGTCAAAGAATTAGAAAGCTTAGAGTAATTAAGTGACATCTATATCCCCCCTAAATTAGACATTTCTGTCAAAAGACAATTAAAAACTATCCATCGTTTCTTTATTAAATAATTGTGTATTATCCTTTATTGACTACTATTATACCTGTTCCTCGTCTGTAATTCAATTCAAGATTTCTGTAAGATTAAAAAGCACAAAAGCAAAGAAGCATCTAGCCTTTTATTTTAGTGCCATCCGCAGCTTACAATATTGCTCTACAGTAGATATCGTCAGGGAAAAGAGTTCATTTAACCCCTTATTCCATCTATTCTTCCCTATTCTTTGATTCCAAAATAGGACTGTTGGTTTTATTACGAACCAGCAGTCCCATTCATGTATTTTCAATATTTATTACTTTGAAAATATTGCATCATTTTTTGAAAGAAGGTATACGCAGTACTGGTTCATACTGATTCCCTCTCTCTGCGAGTGCTCTGCTAAAGATCTGCGCCTGCTCTCTAGTCATTTTTCCACCTTCTATACGTGTTACCAATTTATCCCATTTGGACAGTCTGTATTCCTCCTATATTATGCATGGTGTCATATATGGTGTCAATTATGCAAGAATCATCGTTTCTTGCAAAACAAAACTGCAGCCCCTCATCCGTCGCCACTTCGTAAATCTCGGTCCTCTCTGCCATGCGACCTTTTCCCGTGCATTTTGGAGTTAATGATTATATTTTTTAACTTTTCTTGTTTTTTATTCCGGAAATGGTATAATGAAACATAGATGTAACAATTTTTCCGTGCTTCGCACTCGCGAAAATGTGTTATTATGTGATAAGAACAAACCTCGTAAGAAAGGGAGTATGCCTTATGTTTATGCTTTTAGCCGGTGGGCTTTTAATCATCCTTTTAGCGGTAGTGATCGCAGTGGTATCCTCCGTGGTATCCGCAGTGGCAGCAGCTACCGACGATGCAGAAGACTGACAGCCTGATTTTTCTGACTGTCAGTTTTCTTCTCCCCGTTCAATTCTCGCCGCCAGGTCTTCTAAGTACATCCAGCGTTCCATTTTTTCTTCCAGCTGCTGTTCCGCAGCCTCTTTTTCCTGTGTTAATTCATTCAGCTTTACAAAATCACTGGCGTATTTTGAGAAATCCGCTTCCAGTGCCGCGATTTTTTCTTCTAACGCCGCCATTTCCCCTTCGATGGATTCATAATCCTTCTGTTCCTGGTAGGTGAATTTTAATTTGCGTTTCTGTCCGCTTTTCCAGTTCTTAGAAGTATTTTCCTCATCGGCGTTCTTCGGCTGGGATGTTGCCGCCGCTCCCGTGCTCTCCGTGATTCCTTCTGCGGCTTTTCTATTGGCATAATCCGTGTAGCCGCCCTCGTACTGCACCATGCGGGTATCCTCCAGTGCGAAGATCCTGCGGACCACGCGGTCGAGAAAATACCGGTCATGGGACACTACGATAACGATGCCCGGGAATGTATCCAGATAATCCTCCAGTACCTGCAGGGTGGCAATGTCCAGATCGTTAGTCGGCTCATCCAGGATCAAAACATTCGGTGCTCCCATCAGTACCTTGCACAGTTGCAGTCTGCGCCGTTCTCCACCGGACAGTTTTCCCAGCTGTCCATACTGGTCTTCTCCGGAAAACAGGAACCGCTCCAGCATTCTCGCTGCCGTGATCTGTCCGTCCTCCGTGGTGATATATTCCGCCACATCACGAATGTAATCAATAACTCTCTGCTCCGGATGCATCATGGTGTCGTCGATCTCCTGGGCATAATATCCCAGCTTCACGGTCTGTCCGATCTCAATATGTCCGCTGTCCGGAGCCACTTCACCCAGGATCATTTTCATTAACGTCGTCTTGCCGCTTCCGTTGGGGCCGATGAATCCCACTCTGTCATCCTTGCCGAACAGATAGGTAAAATCACGGATCAGAACCTTATCCCCATAACTCTTGGACACATTCTCGATCTCCACCGTGGTCCGGCCCAGTCTCGATGCCGCGGAGGTCAGTTCCACCTTACCGTCCGTCACAGGACCTTTCACATTTTTCAATTCCTCAAAACGCTGTAATCTCGCCTTCTGCTTCGTAGAACGGGCTCTGGCACCGCGTTGCACCCAGGCAAGCTCATTGCGTAAAATATTCAGACGCTTTTTCTCACTTGCCTGTGCCATCTCTTCCCGCTGCATTTTCAGTTCCAGATAGCCGGAATAGTTGGCATCATAAGAATAGATCTTCCCCTTGTCCAGCTCCAGGATCCGGTCGGTAACGCTGTCCAGGAAATACCGGTCATGAGTGACCATGATCATGGCACCTTTTCTGCGGCGCAGCTGGTCCTCCAGCCAGTCGGACATGGAGTTGTCCAGATGGTTGGTTGGCTCATCCAATAATAAAATCTCTGCCGGAGACAACAGTACCGATACCAGTGCCAGACGCTTGCGCTGTCCACCGGACAGCTGCCCGCAGGGCTGGCCAAATTCCGTAACGCCCAGCTTCGTCAGCATGCTTTTGGCATCCGCCTCAATGGTTCCGGCGTTTTCCTCCACGCGGTTGCCCCGAAGCACCGCTTCCAGTACGGTCTCTTCCGGTGCAAACTCCGGATTCTGGGGCAGGTAACGCACCAGACAGTGATTTGCCTTGATCACGGTACCGTCATCGGCCTCCTCCAGCCCGGCAATTATTTTTAACAAAGTAGATTTTCCGGTTCCGTTAATACCAATGATTCCGGCCTTTTCCCCTTCCTGCAGGAAAAAGGAGGCTCCGTCAAAAATCTTGCGTACTCCATAACTTTTGGTAATATTGTCAACAGTCAATATATTCATCTGTACTACCTCATATTTTCAGAATTAATTCTCCGCATAGCTTATCCAAACTTTTTTCTCAAAGAATCGTATCATTTTTCATGTGCTATGCTTTCCAAATGTAGTATACTATAAATAATCTATTTTAGGAAAGAAGGTTTTCGCATGAACTTAAAAGATGCTGCTGCGAATCTGAATCAGGCACACCCGGAGGATACCCTGCATCCCCTCTATACTCCCTGGGGGGAATTGCTGATGCGATCCGGTTCTTATGATGATATCCTGTCCGAATATCCCCGGCCGCAGATGAGACGTACAGATTATCATATGCTGAACGGTCTTTGGGAATATGCCTTTGTGCCCGCAGATGGGAGCAGTTCCTCGGAGGATCCTGCACATTTTACCGCTCAGGGGATCATCCGGGTTCCTTTTTCTCCGGAATCCCTGCTTTCCAGAGTAAACAGACGGCTGGAGCCTGAAGAATACCTGTGGTACCACCGGGAACTTTCTTTTTCCACGGAAGAGCTTTCCCAAAAAGAGGAAAATATGCGCTGCATTCTGCATTTTGACGCGGTAGATCAGGAGGCAACCGTCTTCCTCGGCACAAAGAAGCTTGGCACTCACAGCGGCGGCTACCTTCCTTTTTCTTTAGATATCACAGCATATGTAAACGCAGATCCGGTATCTCTCTATGTAAAAGTCCGGGATCTGACCGACACCGGTTACGCCACCAGAGGCAAGCAGACCCTGAACCGCGGCGGCATGTTCTACACCGCCCAGAGCGGCATCTGGCAGAGTGTCTGGTACGAATGGGTCCCGGAAAACTATGTGATCAATTATAAGATCACTCCGGAGTACAACAAGGCTTCCGTAACCTTCGTTCTGTGTTCTCCGAAGTCTTTTCAACATCTGGAATTCCAGGTAAGTGCCCCCTCCTGCGACGGAACCCTCGCGCAGAAAAATGTCGGTTCACTCACGCGGATGCGTGTACATAAAATTTGTGAACAACAGGATCCCTTTGGACTCACGTATACCACGGTAGTACTTTCTTTTCCCGCCAGTATCACCTATTCCGCTACGGTTCCCGCGTATGCACCGGAGCCGGTGAATTTCAAGCCCTGGAGCCCGGAACACCCCTGGCTGTATCCTTTTACCTTGAACGCCGATGAGGATACCGTGGATGGTTATTTTGCCATGCGATGTTTCTCCGTTGAAAAGGATTCCAAGGGAATTTTGCGTTTTTGTCTGAATCACAAACCCTATTTTCTCCACGGGATCCTGGATCAGGGCTACTGGTCCGACGGGCTGATGACTGCTCCCTGCGATGAGGCCTTTGTCTATGATATCAGCCTCGCAAAAGGGCTGGGATTCAACATGCTCCGGAAGCATATCAAGGTCGAACCCCTGCGATGGTATTACCACTGCGATCGTCTGGGAATGATCGTATGGCAGGATATGGTCAGCGGCGGCTCTACCTATCATATGCCCTGGGTATGCTATATGCCAACACTGTTCCCCCACATGTCCGCCCACACGAGGGACAATCATTACGAACTGTTCTCCCGTAGCTCCGAAGAAGGCAGAAAAAGCTGGGAGCAGGAGTGTCTGGACACTATTGACCATCTGTACAACGTACCTTCCATAGCCGTGTGGGTACCGTTTAACGAAGGCTGGGGGCAGTTCGATGCCGCCCGTATCGCGAAAATGGTGGCAAAAAAAGACCCCACCCGTCCGGTAGACCATGCCAGCGGCTGGTTCGACCAGAAAGGCGGGGATTTCCGCAGTATTCATAATTATTTCCGTCCGTTACAGGTGAAGCCTGACGGAAAGCGGGCTTTCGTCATCTCTGAGTACGGCGGCTATGCGTGCCACATCGACGGGCATTCCAGCGTGGACCGCGTCTATGGATACCAGAAATATGACACTCCGGAGGAGATGGCTGCTGCCTTGAAGCAGTTATTTTCCAGACAATTATTTCCTCTGATCTCAAAAGGATTGAGCGGTGCGGTATACACGCAGCTCTCCGATGTAGAGGAAGAGGTCAACGGTCTGGTGACTTACGACCGACGCATCGTCAAACTGCCTGTGGGGCATCCGTTTGCGGCGCCATCCTCTTTTGCAGCACCTTACTCACATGAAAATAAGCCGGAATAAGAAATGCATCCGCCATGATCCAGGCAATGGGGCTGCCCAGACATACCCCGGTGAAGCCGATGATGGGCACCAGCCCAAAGCCTGCCAGGGATCTGGCGATCATTTCGAAGACACCTGCTAAAATGGCGAATTTCGGGAAACCCATACCCTGGATCAGGAAACGGACAATGTTCACCAGTGCAAGTGGAATGTAGAATGCCGTATTCCATAACAGGAAAGCACGCACGTTGGCAATGATCTCTGCCTCGCCGCTGTCCACGAACAGCTGTGCCAGCGGGCCGCCGAAAAATACGGCGATCAAAAATGCGATCACAGAGTATCCTACCCCCAACAGTACACAGGATTTAAGGCCCTTGCCAAGACGATCCAGTTTGCCGGCTCCCACGTTCTGTCCACCATAGGTCGCCATAGTAGAACCCATGGCATCAAAAGGACAGGCTAAGAAGTTACCGATCTTGCCGCCTGCGGTCATGGCCGCAACTGCCGCAGAACCTAAGGTGTTGGCTGCAGTCTGTAAGATCACGCTGCCGATGGCGGTAATGGAATATTGTAATCCCATGGGCACTCCCATGCCGCACAGCACCATCATCATATGCCCGTCCGCTTTCCATTCTTCCCTGCGGATCCTCAGGATCTCGAACTTTTTCACCATATAGACCAGACACGCCACACCGGAGACGCCCTGGGAAATCACCGTAGCCCAGGCTGCCCCCGCCACGCCCATGTGCAGGGATATGATAAAATACAGATCCAGCACAATATTAATAATGGAAGACAGCACTAAAAATACCACAGGAGTCTTGCTATCGCCGGTAGCGCGGATCACACCTGCCACGATATTATACAGATACACAGTAGGGATACCGATGAAAATAATAAAAATATAATCATAAGCCCCATCAATAATATTGGAAGGGGTCTTCATCCATACCAGAATATCCCGGCACAGAATTGCCGTCACCACCGTCATAACCACGGAAAATGCCAGTCCCAGCCAGGCGCAGTTCGCCACATATTTCCGCATACCTACATAATCTCCGGCACCGAATTTATGAGATACGGGGATCGCAAATCCGTTGCAGACACCCATGCAGAAACCGATCACCAGAAAGTTGATGGAACCGGTAGAGCCTACTGCCGCCAGATCATCCACACCAAGAAACCGTCCTACGATCATGGTATCTACCAGATTATAGAACTGCTGGAATAAAAATCCGAATAATAACGGCACAGCAAAGCTGATGATAAGTTTCATGGGGCTGCCTTTTGTCAGGTTTTTTGTCATGGTAATATCCTCTCTGATTTTTTGTAGCTACGGTATTTATCAAGGTTTTCCGGTAACTTTCATAGCTCTTTATTTCTATCGTTGAGAGTATATACGCAGCGTTTCAAAAATGCAATATCTTTTTCGCAGATTTTATCATTTTTTGCTATACTATTTTGTTCTATTTTGCCGAGCGTTCCGCATAATATAACGCCTCCGCCGAACAAACCGGCAGAGGCGTTTATTGCATATATCAGCGTCTATTTGCTTATGTAATGGCTCCTTATGCGAAAGGGTTCTCGGTAGGATACAGCATTCCCTTCGGTTGGTTAAAGTTCAGATCCTCTACGGGTACGCCGATGTACTTGAATACTTCGTACAGAGCCTTGCCGAAGTGTCCGAACGCAACGGCACCGTGGTGAGGGAAGTTCTTCTCAATCAGTACGTGACGATAGAAACGTCCCATCTCGGGGATAGCGAAAATACCGATACCACCGAAGGATCTGGTAGCTACGGGAAGGACTTCTCCTTGTGCAATGTATGCGCGCAGCTTGTTGTCCGCGGTAGACTGTAAGCGGTAGAAGGTGATGTCCCCGGGAACAATATCTCCTTCCAGAGTACCCTGGGTCACCTCTTCAGGAAGGGTTCTTGCCATGATCATCTGGTACTTCATGTCGCAGGAGGTCAGCTTCTTAGAGTTGGTATTGCCGCAATGGAAGCCCATGAAGGTATCCTTGTGCGTATAGTTGAATTTGCCCTTGATGGACTCTTCGTACATGTCATCGGGAACGGTGTTGTTGATG
>OKSL01000561.1_pt1 | contig 21859 bp, 20 predicted proteins | sample 1606251 | NCBI WGS metagenome assembly OKSL01 (sample SAMEA3879543, study PRJEB24766) | human gut metagenome | biome: human-associated habitat; feature: feces | place: USA | collected 1985/1987 | reverse complement strand
GCCTTCGGCTTTGGCGCTGCGGGCGGTTCCTGCGCAGCCTGTTCCGGCTGCGGCTCCTCGCCCGACAGATTGAACGTCAGTTCAAATTCATCTTCGTACAAGAGTATGGTCCTCCTGTCGTGTTCTCTGCACAGCAGCTGTGCGCCGTGCAGGAGATGTTCTGCCGCCCATTGCCCCCGGTCAACGTCCATTTCTTTTCCGGTCAAAGTCCGGCGCTTGGCGTGACAGGCAGGTGCGCAAGATGGGTTTCGACAAAACACCATTAAATAATATAGCACAATTTGCCGAAAAAAGAAAGTGGGAACCCGTGCTTTTTTCACGCAGTTCCCACTTTTTTCATCATTTGGACTTGTTTTGTCCCTGTACCGGCGGTTTCCACTTCGGCCTTGCAGCCCGCTGCTCCCGCAGGCGGAGGAAAAACGCCTGCAAAAGAGCCTGCGCTTCCTCGGCCCGGAGGCCCCGCTCCACCGCCGGGTGGTGGTTGAACGGCAGGGCAAACAGGTCTGTCACCGAGCCGCAGCAGCCCGCCTTGGTGTCGGCTGCGCCGTACACCACCCGCTTGATGCGGCTGTTGATGATGGCGCCGCTGCACATGGGGCAGGGTTCCAGCGTCACGTACAGGGTACACTCCCACAGACGCCAGCCGCCCAAACGCCGGCATGCTTCCCCGATGGCTTCTATCTCCGCGTGGGCGAGGGCGGACTTGTCCGTCTCCCGGCGGTTGCGCCCCCGGCCGACGACGGTGTCCCCCCGGACGATCACGCAGCCCACCGGCACCTCGCCGTCCGCCGCGGCCTCCCGCGCCAGAGCAAGCGCTTCGTCCATAAAATACGTGTCCTCCATGACGATCCCTCCTTTTGGGATAATCATAGCGAATCCGGACGGGGCAGTCAACAAAAAATACTTATTCCTCCATCAGCATAGCGGCAAACAGGACCGCCAGCTCTTCCCGGGAGAAGGGACGCTCTCGGCGCTGCTCCAGCCGCTGATCCGCGGCGCGGATACGGCCCAGCAGCATTCCTTCCAGTTCCGCCCGTTCCTTTTCCGCCGGGGTTCCCGTGAGCAGATAGTCCGTGGTGACGCCCAGCTCCCGTGACAGCTTCACGAGGGTCTGCATGGACGGCTCCCGCCGTTCCTGCTCGTACATCCCCAGCGCACTTGGACTGACCTGCAGCCGCTGCGCCAGCTCCGCCTGACTTAACCCCGCCTCCCGGCGCAGCGCCGCAATTCGGGTTCCCAACATATGACCACTTCTTTCTTGTTATCTGGTTAGCGCAAGGATACCACAAAAAAAGTGAAAAAACAGGGGAATAAAGACGCCTACACATTTCGACGGACATTACACATAGCGTGTGGTATGCTGTTTCCATGGAAATAGCTGGGAAATTATGCGAAAAAAAGAATGCCAATTTCGACAGGTTATTGCCTAGATACCCTACATTTCTTACGAAAGAGGTCGATTCTTATGATCCGATTCCTGGAACCCATGCTGTACATAGACGATCAGGCGCAAGTGCCTGTGTGTCTGTGTGAAAAATGCGGCGGCGAATGCTACGCGCCGGACGGCGTCTGCCGCTGCTGTGAAGGAGACGCGCTATGACGCTGGCAGAGCTGAGCGTGTGCTACGAGGAAGCCGCCGTCCCCCTGCGACGGCGGCTGCGGGAGCTTCGGCTGCTGCTGGCAGCAACGGAAGACCCGGAGGAAATCTGGCGCTGTAAGCGCCGCATTGCGGAACTGACCCCCATGCTGACCCAAATGAACGAACTGGCGGAGCTGACGGCCCACTACTACGACAGGGGGTACTACCGGAATGAAAAATATACTGTATGAGGGCTACCTCGGCCCCCGGCTGCCCCGGGAGGTGCAGCTGAAGCGGGTGCAGCGGGTGATGCAGGAGGAACTGACCCCCTTGCAGCGGGAGACCCTTATCGCCTTTTATTTTCAGGAACAGACCCTGACCCAGATCGCCGCGGACCGTGGCGTGAACAAAAGCACCGTCTGCCGGACGCTGAAACGGGCGGAGGCCAAGCTCAGACGGTATCTGAAATATTAGGGAGAGACGCCAGCTTCTGGAAAACCACCGGAGCCGTACTGCGCAGGGCAGTGCGGCTCCGGCTTTTGCGTCCGAACCGGATATGCAGCCGAAAACCCCGCAAAATCCGACTCCCCCGCCGGTAGAATCCCCGGTAGAGCCGCAGTTTCCCCATTCTACCGGCGGGGTAGGCCGGGACGCGCGGGTAGAGCGTGGGGGAGCCGAAGCTCCTTGACTTTCGGAGATTTTGGCGATAGACTATGACACACTCTGAAGATTTGGATGGAGCACCTTATGAAAACGCAACCCCCTGCGCCCATCAGAACCGTATATTACACCGACGAGCGAACCGACGAGTTTTCCTCCGCCGAGATCGAGCCCCGGCGCATTGACGAGAGCTACCGGTACATTGACCCCCGCCCCGGGTGGAAGGCGGCAAGATTCATCGCTTACCGCCTGTTTGCCATGCCCGCGGCATTCCTGTACTGCAAGCTGGCGCTCCACGCGCGCTTTGAAAACCGGCAGGTGCTGAAAGAAGCCGGCAAGACCGGCTGCTTCGTCTACGGCAACCACACCCAGCAGGTAGGCGACCCTTTCCTGCCCAATCTGGCGCTGTTCCCGAAAAGCGTCTACATGATCGTCCACCCCAACAACGTCTCCATGCCGGTGCTGGGAAAGATCACGCCGTACTTAGGCGCTCTGCCGCTTCCCTCCAACATAAAAGCCATGCGTTCCTTTCTGGATGCCATCCGCACCCGGATTGAGGAAGGCAGCTTCATCATGGTCTACCCGGAAGCCCACATCTGGCCGTACTATACCGGCATCCGGGATTTCCCCGCCACGTCCATGAAATACCCCGTGGAGCTGGACGTTCCCAGCTTCACCCTGACCACCACCTACCACCGCCGCCGCTTCGGCCGGAAGCCCCGGACGGTGACGTATCTGGACGGCCCCTTTTACCCGGACCGCAGTCTCCCTCCCAGAGCCAGAGCGCAGGCGCTGCGGGATGAAATCTATAAGACCATGGTCAGACGGAGTCAGGAAAGTGACTACGAATACATCCGATATGTGAAGAAAGAGGAGAAGACGTGACCGATATCCTGTATTGCGGCAACGACAAGGTGTTTGACGGCGTGCTGACGTCGGGCCTGTCCATTGTGCGCCGGCTGGACGCGCCGAGACCGCTGACCATCCACATTTTCACCATGGCGCTGACACGGGTTTCCCCCAATTACCTTCCCATGACCCGGCGCCATGCGGACATCATTGAGACGGCCCTGCGCCGCCACAACCCCGACACCCACGTAAAGCTCTACGACGTGACCGCGCTTTACGAGCAGCACCTGAAGCAAAACGCCAACGAGGGCTGCTACTGTTCCCCCTACACCCTGCTGCGGCTGCTGGTGGATCTTCTGCCCATGCCGGACAAGCTGCTGTATCTGGACGCGGACATCATGGTCTGCAAGGATATCGGCCTGCTTTACGATCAGGACGTGGAAACCGTGGAGTACGCCGCCGCCCGGGATCACTACGGGAAATACCTTGTTAACCCCAACTATATCAATGCCGGTGTGCTTCTGTTCAACATGAAGCTGTGCCGCGAGACCGGGATCTTTGAAAAGTCCCGGGAGCTGCTTCGGACGAAAAAGCTGATGTTTGCGGATCAGTCCGCGCTGATCCGCTCCACCACATCCCGGCGGCTCCTGCCCCAGCGGTTCAACGACCAGAAGTTCCTCCACGGTCATACCGTAATCCGGCATTTTTCCAAGCGGCTGTTTTACACCCCCTACCCCCACACGGAGAACATCAAGCAATGGCAGGTGGAGAAGGTACATAAAAAATTCGGCTACACCTGCTTCGATGACATCCTGAATGAATATCTGTCCATAAAGGAGAACCTGCAATGAACCCCGTCAACTTATTTTTCGCCTGTGACAACGCCTACGTTCCCTTCCTCGCGGTGACGCTCACGTCACTGAAGGAAAACTGCAATCCAAAGCGGGACTATGCCCTGCGGATACTCCACACCGGTCTTGACCCGGAGAACATCCGGCGGCTGACGGATTCCTTCGCCTCCGACGGCTTTACCATGGAGTTTATTGACATCACGCAGGCCGTGGAGCAGTTTGCCGACAAGCTCCACACCCGTGACTACTATTCCAAATCCACCTATTACCGCCTGTTTATCCCCGATCTGTTCCCCGGGCTTAACAAGGCGCTGTACTTGGACAGCGACGTGGTGCTGCTGGGCGACGTGTCCGAGCTGTACGACGTGGACTTGGAGGACAACCTGGTGGGCGCGATCCCCGACAGCGTGGTCGGCTCCATCCCGGCGCTGGCGCTGTACACGAAAAAGCGCCTGCGGGTGGCGGCGGATCACTACTTCAACGCCGGCGTACTGCTGATGAATCTGGACGCCATGCGCAAATGTGACTTTCTGAACGTGTTCCTCCGCCTGCTGCAAAGCGTCACCTTCCAGATTGCCCAGGATCAGGACTATCTGAACGTCATCTGCAAGAACCGGGTGGAGTACGTGGGCTTCGAGTGGAACACCATGCCCTGCGACGTCCACACCAGCGCCCCCAAGCTCATCCACTACAATCTGGACTTCAAGCCCTGGCACCGGGACGACGTGGCCTTCAGCGACGTGTTCTGGGACTATGCGGAACGTTCCGGCTATCTGGAGGAAATCCGCAAGGTTCGGGAAGGCTACACCGAGTGGCACGTTGCCCGCTCCGCTGAGGAGACCACGCATCTGATCGCCATGGGCAAAAAGCAGGCCAGAAAGCGGACGGCAAATATGCTGATCCGCTGGAAGATCAGGCGGGTGGTGAACGTATGACGTCTCAGGAGATTCCCAAGTCCCCGGAACGTCTGGCCATACTGGAAAAAATCGCCCAGTACGAGCGGGAGGGACGCTTTGACGAGGACGTGGAAAACGATCCCCCAAGCCGCGTCCTGCTGCCGGAGGAGATCGAGTACGCGGACAGGCGCTTTTCTGCGGAATGCAGGCGGACGGCGGCATTTGGCGCGGCGTATCTGTATTTCTGGAATCTGCGGCGCAAAAAAGAGATCATCCTGTGCAAAACCGAGGGGCTGGAGCATCTGGCCGGGGTAAAGGGTGCGGTGATCACCTGCAACCATTTTCACCCCATGGACAGCTTCATCATGCAGAAGGTGTTTGACGCGTCGAAGCATCCCAAGCGGATGTATCGGGTGATCCGGGAGGGGAACTACACCAGCTTCCCCGGCTTTTACGGCTTTCTCATGCGCAACTGCAACACCCTTCCCCTCAGCTCCAACATGCAGACGATGAAGAAATTTCTCCGCGCGGTAGATCAGGTGCTGTCGGAGGGCAACTGCCTGCTGATCTACCCGGAACAGAGCATGTGGTGGAACTACCGCAAGCCCAAGCCCCTGAAGCCCGGCGCCTTTGACATGGCGCTGAAGGACCACGTACCGGTGGTGCCGTGCTTCATCACGATGGCGGACAGCGACTTGGTCGGCGCCGACGGGTTCCCTGTGCAGGAATACACGCCCCATTTAGGCGCGCCCATCTGGCCGGACGAGACCCTGTCCCGCCCCGCCGCCCGGGAGCAGCTTCGGCAGAAGACGGAAGATTTCTGCCGGGAGACCTACGAGGCGGTGTACGGCATCCCCCTGCGCTACGAAACGCGGGAGAGCCGACACGGACGTATTTGACCAACAGAACGAAACCTCCGGCGAAAGCCGGAGGTTTCGTTGTGTACCATATTACCTTTGCACCCTGCCGGTGCCATCGCCGCCCATGAGCCTGGTCACATCGGAAACACCAACACGGTTGAAGTCTCCGAGGATCGAATGCTTCAGGCAGCTTGCCGCCACGGCGAACTCCAGCGCGGACTGCCTGTCGGCATAGTGGTTCAGACCATAGAGCAACCCACCGGCAAAGCTGTCGCCGCCGCCGACCCGGTCTACAATGTCCCGTATCTCGTATTTTCTGGAAACGTAGAAGTCCCTGCCATCGTTCAGGCAGGCTGCCCAGCCGTTCCAGTCGGCGCTGTGGCTCTCCCGCAGCGTGATGGCGATCATTTTCATGTTCGGATATGCCGCGAACACCTTATCGCCAAGGGCCTTGTACTTTGCACGATCCAGATTGCCGGACTCGACGTTCATATCGTCCACCGTGATCTCAAGAGACTTCTGCACGTCCTCTTCGTTAGCGATGGCAACGTCCACGTACTTTGCAATCTCGCGCATGACCTCGCTGGCCTTTTTGCCATACTTCCAGAGGTTCTTGCGATAGTTGAGATCGCAGGAGACGGTGATGCCGCGCTTCTTCGCTTCCCTGACAGACTCGACGGACAGAGCCATTGCGCTTTCGCTGATGGCGGGCGTGATGCCGGTGATGTGGAACCACTCCACACCGTCGAAAGCCTTGTCCCAATCGATTGCGCCGGGTCCGGCCAGCGTAATGGCAGAATTGGCACGGTCATAAACGACCTTGCTCGGGCGCTGGTTCGCGCCGCTCTCAAGGTAATGCCGTCTATCACGAGGAAGAAAAAAGAGTCTGAGTTCGTTGGTGAGTACGAGGGGCATCGGGCAGGACACGCCGACCGCTCAGAAGTAACGCCCCCCGAGAGACAGTTTGTCAAAGAGCCCCTGCTTTCGATTGCTGAAAGCAGGGGCATTCTTGCAATCAGCGCCGTCAAAAGCGGAGAAAAAGGAGTGTTGCGCGAGCGAAAAGGAACCGGGCGTTTAACGTTGGGGAACTGGCAAAAAATGGAAGAATTGTATTATTTTTACCTGTTTCCCTTGCAATTTGCACGGTTCAGTGGTATGCTGGTAGCGGTATTATGGGATGGGGTACGGCGGCCTGTTTTGGGGGAAGCTGTACCGGTCGAAAATAAAGGAAGAAGGTTGCATCATGAAGAAATTGCTGGCTTTGCTGATGGCGGTCGCCGTGACGTTCCAGCTGGTGACGCCGGTTTTCGCGGACACCGAAGGAACGGAGGAGACCACCGCCCCGACTGAGGCCGTCGTGGAGACGGAGGCACCCACTGAAGCGCCTGCGGAGGAAACGACTGCGCCCACGGAGGCCACAGAGGAAACTGGGGAAGCAGCCGAGGAAACCGTGGAGGACATTGCCCTGTTCGCGGATAACGGGGACATGATCGCTTCCGGCGAGTGCGGTAAAAATGGGGATAATTTGACATGGGTACTTACGGTGGATGGTACGTTGACCATTTCCGGCAGCGGAGAGATGAAGGATTACAGCAGCTCCTCTGTAGCCCCGTGGTATTCCAACCGAACCAAAATCCTTTCCGTAGTGGTGGAGCCGGGCGTAGAAAGCGTTGGTAACTATGCCTTTTACGCTTGCCTGAAGCTGACGTCTGTAAGGCTGCCCGGTGGCGTTAAATCTATCGGTATGTCCGCCTTTCAGGACTGCGCCAAGCTGACAGTGGTGGAGATTCCGGATGGCGTAACCAGCATTGGCAGGTCTGCCTTCGACGGCTGTAGCGGCCTGACCAGCGTGACGATCCCGGATAGCGTAGCCAGCATTGGCAGTGCTGTCTTCTCCGGCTGCAGCAGTTTGACCAGCGTGACCATTCCCAAGGGCGTGACCAGCATCGGCGGTTCTACCTTCTACGGGTGCAGCAGCCTAACCGGCATGACGATCCCAGATGGCGTGACCAGCATTGGCCAGTACGCCTTCTACGGGTGTAGTAGCTTGACCGGCGTGACGATTCCTAAGGGTGTGACCAGCATTGGCCAGCGCGCCTTCGAAGGCTGCAGCAACCTGGCCAGTGTGACAATCCCTGAAGGCGTGACCGACATAGGATGGTGTACGTTCGAGAGCTGTATCAGTCTGACCAGCGTAACGATTCCAAAGAGTGTAACCAGCATCGACGGTGCCTTCCGGAACTGCAGCAGCCTGATTAGCGTGACGATACCCGATGGCGTGATCAGCATTGGTCAGCAAGCTTTCCAAGGTTGCAGCAGCTTGACCAATGTGACAATCCCTGAGGGCGTGACCAGCATTGGCCTGGAAGCCTTCCGCGATTGCAGCAGTTTGACCAGCATGACGATTCCGGAGGGCGTGACCAGCATCGGCAGCTTTGCCTTCTCCGACTGCAGCAGCCTGACCAATGTGACGATCCCGGGGGGCGTGACCAGCATCGGCGACCGTGTCTTCTACGGTTGCAGCAGCCTGACCAGCGTGACGATTCCGGATGGCGTGACCAGCATTGGCAACTCTGCCTTCTACGGCTGTAGCAGTTTGACCAGCGTGACAATTCCAGAGGGTGTGACCAGTATCGGCGAATCTGCTTTCTACGGATGTAACAAACTGACCAGCGCGACGATTCCGGATGGCGTGACGAACATTGGCGGCTCTGCTTTCTACGGCTGCAGCGGCCTGACCAGCGTGACGATTCCGGAGGGTGTGACCAGCATTGACAGCGGTGCCTTCCAGAGTTGCAGCAGTCTGACCAGCGTGACGATCCCGGAGGGCGTGACCAGCATCGGTAACCAAGCGTTCCGGGATTGCAGCAGCTTGACCAGCGTGACGATTCCGAAGGGCGTAATTAGCATTGCTGATACCGCCTTCTATGGTTGCAGTAGTCTGACCAGCGTGACGATTCCTGAGGGCGTAACCAGCATCGGTGAGTTTACCTTTGCCTTTTGCGGAAATCTGACCAGAGTGACAATTCCAGAAAGCGTGACTAGCATTGGAGAGTATGCCTTTAACTATTGCAGCAGCCTGACCAGCGTGACAATTTCGGAGGGCGTGGCCAGCATCCCCTATCGGGCCTTCTATGGGTGCAGCAGTTTGACCAGCATGACGATTCCCGAGGGCGTGACCAGCATCGGCGACGGAGCTTTCTGGGACTGTAGCAGTCTGACCAGCGTGACGATTCCTGAGGGGGTAACCAGCATCGGCGGTTCTGCCTTCCGAGGCTGCAGTAGCCTGACCGGCATGACGATTCCGGACGGCGTAACCAGCATCGGCTATGGCACCTTTCAGGACTGTAGCAACTTGGTCAGCGTAAAGATTCCGGAGAGCTTGGCCAGCATTGGTCACTGTGCTTTCCGGGGGTGCAGCAGCCTGACCAGCGTGACGATTCCGGATAGCGTAACCAGCATCGGCGACGCCGCCTTCGAGGCCTGCAGCGGCCTGACTGGCGTGACAATACCGGATGGCGTGACAAGCATCGGTGAAAAGGACTTCTCCTGCTGCATTAGCCTGACCAGCGTGGCAATTCCCGAGAGTGTAACCAGCATCGGGGATTCGGCCTTTGACAACTGCAGCAAGCTGAAGCATGTATACTATGGAGGGCCTGACCTGCAGTGGGCAAAGATTGAAATTGGGGTCAACAACGATGCTTTGGTAAATGCAATCATCCACTATGGCTCTTCCCATATCCACAATACAGAGCATATCCACGAAAAGGCGGTCAGCTGCACGGAGACCGGTAATCTGGAATATTGGCTGTGCTCGATCTGCGGCAAATACTTTACCGACGAGACTTTCACCAAGAGCACAGACGAAGCCGGTGTGACCCTGCCTGCGCTCGGCCATGCCATGACCCGTAAAAAAGCGGTAAAGCCTACCCACAAAACTGCCGGAAATATCGAGTATTACATTTGTTCCCGCTGCGGGAAGCTCTTTAAGGACGCGCTGGGCGAAGAGGAGACCACGCTGGAAGAGGTCACTCTGCCGGTGATACCCTATGTGAGCAAGATCGTCCTGACCCGGGACGGCGAACCGGTTCCGGAAACCATGGAAGTGGGTGGCCGGACAGGCGACACCCTGACCTTCGCGGCGGTGGTTCAGCCGGAAGGCGCGGAGACGAAGGTAAAGTGGTCTTCTGGCACCCCGGCGGTCGCGCAGGTAGATCAGGACGGCGTCGTCACCCTGCTGACCTCCGGAACGACTGTCATCAAGGCCGCCGCCACGGACGGCAGCAAAGTGACCGCACAGGTGACCTTGAATGTAATTGTCCGGGATTACGCCCCCCGGCTGGGGGCCTCCACGCTGGCCCTGAATTCCGTCTCCTGCGCGGGCGTGAGCGTTGATCTGGTGGAAAGCTACGGCAACCAGATCCTGAGCGTCAGTGTGGACGATGAGCGGTTCGACGTGGAGTACGCGGACAGCCTGCTGACCCTGACCTCCAGAGAAGCCGTCGCCAGAGGCACCTACCGGATGACGCTGGAAGCCGTCTGCGACGATGGCCGCACCTATTCTTATCCCATCACGGTGAGAGTCATCCAGACGCTGCCCAGACTGACCGTAAGGCAGAGTCAGCGGTTCAACCTGTTCTACCGTGACAGTCAGGCGGCCCTGACCATCACCGGCGGGGAAGTCGAAAGCGCGGAGCTCACCGGAAACAGCGATTTCGTGCTGGAGAATGAGGACGGCGAGTGGGTCATCCGCTACGCTGACCCGGAGAACGCTCCTGCCAAGCCCAGCACCAGAGCGACCCTGAGCGTCTCCTTCGCGGGCTATAACATCCCAGTGACCAGGGCGCTGACCATCAGCACCGTAAACACCGCGCCGAAGCTTAAGCTGAACCCCACTTCCAGCACGCTGAATACCGCACTGAATTCGGACTGGTCCGTGGAGACGGTCCTGTCGGGCGCGGACGGCGAGAGCCTTTACGCCTATACAGACACCCCGGGCGTGGATGTGGCGCTGAGCGGAAACGTCCTGACCCTGACGCTGACCGAGGCGAAGAACGTGTCGGCCAATGTCTACGTGCAGGACGACAACTGGACGAAGCCCGTCAAGCTCACCCACAGAGTTACCGTCACCAACAGACTGCCCACCCTCAGAGCGGCGGCCGGCACGCTGAAGCTGAACAGCTGGTTCCCCTCCGAGACGGCTTCCACCGGCATGATCCTCTCCCAGGGCAACGTCTCCCTGACCGATGTGGAGCTGACTCCCGCGGCAAGGGAGGGTACCGCCGCCCGGGCGGAGTCCGACAAGCTGAATGTGTACTATGACGCGGATTCCGGAGAAATCGTTGCGGAAATCGCGGATTCCGGCATCAAAAACGGGACTTATTCCTTCGCCTGCACCGGTATTCTGGAAAGTGGCACGGAAATCTCCGGAGGCACGGTGCGTGTCACCGTATCCAACACGCTGCCCAGAGCAAGGCTGTCCGCCGCCATGGTGCGGCTGAACCGGCAGCTGGCAGGGGAGGAGAGTATTGCCGTGAAGGTGACCCTGACCGGCGGCGATGGGTATGCCATTGAGGGCTTCGAGGAACTGCCCGACTGTCTGGACTACGTCGACGGCATCCTGACGGCGACCATCCCCAACGCGGACTTTACCGGCGGCAGCTATGTGCTGAACGCCATCGTCAGCCGGAATGGGGAAACGGCAACGCTGCCCGCAGGGGTAATCCTGAGGGTGCAGGTTTACGACAGAGCGCCCTCCTTCCGGCTGACTGCCAAGGGAAAGATGGATGTGCTGAACCCGGCAAGTGAGATCGTCTATACGCCCAGGCTGACCAACGCTCAGGGCACCGTTACGGATATCCGGCTGAAAGGCGCGGACGCGGAGCTGTTTACGGCTGAGGTGGTTGACGGCGTTGTGCACCTGACCATGGCAAAGGGCTGCACGTATTCCACCAGAACGACCTACAAGGTGATCCCGGTTCTGACCTTCTGCGGTCGGGAGGTCACAGGCAGCACCCTGAGCATCCGGGTCACCCAGAGCACGGTGAAATTGGCGAAGCTCTCGAACCGGACGGTGTATCAGTCCCAGACCGCGCCGCTGGTGCAGGTGCTGAGCATCACCAGCCCGGCGACGGCGGAATTCGGAGAGATCACCCTGAATTCCAGAAGCACCGCCGCTCTCCGGAACGCGGTGGAAGCTGCCGGAGGGATAGAAGTCAGCGGGGGAGTTGTCAGATTCCCGGCGAAGGCGTTCGCTTCCCTGAAACCCGGCAGGTACACGGTGATTCTGGACGTTACTCCGGAAAATGCCGCCGCAGACGCAAAACCCATTCAGGCCAGATTCACGCTGACCGTTCAGAAATAACGAAAACCTCCCGGGGCAGTTTTGCGGCTGCCCCGGGAGATATAGAGAAGGGCAGTAAAAATCGGATATTGCAAAATATGGAGTTTGGAAGATGGTAAAAATCCTATTTTTATGCCACGGCAATATAGGAATACAAATGAAATTCCTCTAGGCCACAATGGATTTTTACATGGAACTTCCTGAAATTACACCACTTTTACACCAATAATCCCACAGGGCCTGAATTGACGAAAATGAAGAAAAAGCAACCGGCAGTGGGGAAACTGTGGAAAAGTCCTGTTGCTTCCTAAAATGATGATGGAGGAACAGACCAATGAAGGTATTGCATGGATTTTATAATATGGACGAAAACAGAGTGGAGCTGACTTACAGCGATGGCTCTGTGCTGATGATCGACTGCGAGGAAGTGGAGAACTTCTATCATGTCACAAGATGGCAACTGACAGACCTGGATTGGCTGGTATATCATGCGCCGATAGAGTATGCCGGACTGGTGCTGTCTGGCAGAATTAAGAGCTATTTGAACGGCACAACTCTGCATGGGATGGAAAGTGAATAAGGAATAGACACCGACAGCAGGAGAGACGTTTTCTCCTGCTGTTTTATATAATAATGTGATTATTGTGCCGTAAGATCATAATAATTTTGTGAATGGGGTTGTATTTTGATGGGAGATTGCGTATAATAAAAATGTGATTACAGCCACAAATATTCCAATAAAAATGTGAGGAGAACGCTAGTGGAAAGAGTCATCCTAAAAAAGCTGCTGGACTGGAAGAATTCTCCCTACCGCAAACCGCTAATCTTAAAGGGTGTGCGTCAGGTGGGCAAGACTTGGGTTCTCAAAGAATTTGGTAGACGTTATTATGAAAATACTGCCTATTTTAACTTTGACGAAAACGAAGAATATAAACAGTTCTTTGAAACCACCAAGGACGTGGATCGCATCATGCAAAATCTAATGTTGGCCAGTGGTCAGAAGATTGTCCCGGAAAAGACACTTATCATTTTTGACGAGGTGCAGGACTGCCCGAAGGTTATCAACTCCATGAAGTATTTCTGCGAGAACGCTCCGCAGTATCATATCGCCTGCGCCGGTTCTCTGCTGGGCATTGCCCTGGCAAAACCATCCTCTTTCCCGGTGGGCAAGGTCAACTTCCTGCAGATTGACCCTATGACCTTCACAGAATTTCTGCTTGCCAATGGCGACGAAAACCTTGTGAAGTTCTTGGAAAGCGTGGATACCATCGAGCCGATTCCCGATGCCTTTTTCAATCCGCTCTATGAAAAACTGAAGATGTACTATGTCACCGGAGGCATGCCGGAACCTGTGCTCATGTGGACGGAGGCACGGGATGTCTCCGCCATGCAGGAAGCCCTGTCTGGGATTATTGGTGCCTACGAACGTGACTTTGCCAAGCACCCCAATATCAGTGAGTTCCCAAAGATCTCTATGATCTGGAAGTCTATACCGTCCCAGCTGGCAAGGGAGAATAAGAAGTTTATCTACAAAGTTGTCAAAGAAGGCGCAAGAGTCCGAGAATACGAGGATGCTTTGCAGTGGCTGGTGGATGCAAGACTGGTGCATAAGATCTACCGCAGCACTGCTCCCGGCCTGCCGGTGGCTGCCTACGATGACCTGTCTGCATTTAAGATTTATCTGGTGGATGTGGGTTTGCTCCGCCGTCTGGCACAGCTGGCTCCCACGGCCTTTGGAGAGGGCAACCGCCTGTTCACCGAGTTCAAGGGCGCTTTGACTGAAAACTTTGTGCTGCAGACCCTGATCACGCAGTTTGAAGTGGTTCCCCGCTATTGGAGCCAGAATAATCCACCTTATGAAGTGGATTTCCTCATTCAACGGGAAAATGACATTTTCCCTGTTGAGGTCAAGTCTGAGGCCAATACCACCAGCAAGAGCCTCAAGAAGTTTAAGGAGTTGTTCCCGGATCAAGTCAAGCTCCGTGTGCGGTTCTCTCTGGATAATCTGAAGCTGGATGATGATGTACTGAACATCCCTCTGTTTATGGCAGATCAGGCAGATCGGTTGATTGAGCTGGCATTGGAACATAAACACGGATGAGCAAAGGAGATCAACTATGAATATACTTTGGGACATCGCTACAAAGAAAATGGTATTCAGTACCTTTATCACGACGATGTTCTAAAACTATTCTGCCTACTTTTAGATAACGCTAAGTTTCGTCGTGTATTTGCGGATAAATATCCTGTGATACTGATCGATGAATACCAGGATTCCTATAAGCCGATTATTGACCGCTTTGTTGAGTTTTTTATAGCAAAAGGTATTGGACCACAGTTCGGCTTCTTTGGCGATGCTTGGCAGACTATCTATCAGTCAAACAAAGCCTGTGGAAAAATTGAACACGATAAAATCGACGTAATAAAGAAAGGATCAAATTTCCGATCTGCACCAAGAATTGTTCAATTGCTGAATGATATCCGCCCAGAATTGCCGCAAAAATCAGCAATTGATGGATTTGATGGTGAAGTTTTAGCGATTACATGTGATGATTTTTCGGGGGTTCGTCGCACGGAACGCAATTTCAAAAATGAATTACCAGCAGACGAATTGAGGGTAAGGCTAAATAATATCAGAGAAAAAATTGAACAGAATACTCCCTCTGACGAAAATCTTAAAGTGCTGATGATTACGCACAAAGTCCTTGCTTCCCAACAAGGCTACGAGCAACTGCTGGATATATTGAATGATGGATTGCGCAATAAGGAAGATCCTTTTCTTGTTTTCTTTGTTGATACGGTTGAACCAATATATCATGCGCTTGATACCTCGAATACCCAGTTGCTTTATGACACGCTCGGAATCAAGTGGTATCCAATTACAAAAAAATCCGAAAAAGCCAAATGGAAAAGTCTTTATAGCCAGCTAACAGAGTCTCGCACACAAAAAGTTATTGATGTTTCTGAGGCAATTATTCATCTTGCATCCGCGCGTTTGTCCTTTGTCTCTCTGCGTGCTGCCTTTATTGCGGCCATTTCCTCATTGCTGAATTTATAGTTCGATGCCATTATTCATCACCCAGATACAGTATAGCATATCTGGTAAGACGGTTAAAGTGTTTTACTAGATTTTAGTATGATATTTTCTCGGATGAGATATCGGCCTGTTTTGGAGGGAAACGTCAAGTTGGTGAGGCGGCAAAGATGATAGAAAACAGACTCAACCTCTATCTGAAAGAGTCAAGAGAATAAGCAGAAAGCATATTGTAGTAGAAAGTAGAAAAAGAAAGGAAAATTAACATGAAATTCAAGAAAATGATTTGTATGCTTTTGGCGGTCGTTTGCCTGGTTTCCTGCTTCATCGTTTCCGCTTCTGCTGCTGAACCGGAACGTGTCTTTTTGAACGATGAAACGGTACAGACCATTGCGATTCCGTACGCAAGTTCGGCCGTTTCGTATGTGGAGTATGAAACACACAAATTTAAGGCGGTGACAATCTACAATCATGGAGAAAGTACACTGTATATCACGATTGGTACATACGAGACGAGTATTGCTTCCGGAAAGGGAAAAACGCTGACGTACACCACGTTTGCCGAAAGAACGATCAAGTTTGAGTCTGCAAATGAACTGGACTATACGACCCGATATGACTGATAAATGTGATCGTTCGACAGAAGATAAATACAATTAAAAACAAATAAGTAATGGCTCTACTACAATATGCTACGCTTAAGTGCGTGTTGCCAATTTATAGCAACGCGCACTTTTGCTGTGGATAGACCTTATTCGATCCAATTCTCAACGACCAGATCAGGCACACGCTCAAACTCTCGAACATTATTTGTGACCAGAATCATATCTTCAGATCTGGCGTGCGCGGCAATCAGCATATCTAATGGGCCAATCGGCGTGCCCCTATCCTGTAGATATCCTGTTGTACAATGCTGCGTGGCTGCGTGGTTTTATTGACCGAAAAAATTCATGCAGAAGCATTACTGCCAGGATAATTGGAGCTGCCGGTGGTTATCGGCACAGTCTCTCAAATAGAGGTTGATCAGGGTTTGATAGGGGATGCCTTTTGCGTCGGCCAGAGACTTGAAGTAGTCGATGGTGCTGCCGTCGATGTTGATGGTGATCTGCTTTTTCAGCCGGTTCGCGTATGGATTTTTTCTTGGATTCAGTTCGCTGATGTTATATTCATCTCTCATACTATCACCTCAAATTCCATCAAGATAAATGCGTTGCTCGGTTTTGGTTGCCTGCCTTGCCGAGATAATACGGATGCAGTTTTCGTTGTCACGGTAGCAATGGCTCACAATGCAAATTTTCTGCGATTTGATCGATCCGATAATGAGGAAGCGATCTTCTTCAATGGAATGATCCGGATCGTCAAATAGAATGGCAAACTCGTCGTAAAAGACCTCCTTTGCTGCCTCGAAAGATAAGCCGTGCTTCTTTTTGTTGATCTCATTCTTGTTGGGGTCCCATTCAAATCTTAGTGTGTCCATAATTATATTATACATACAAAATAATTATTGTCAAGGCAACTAAACGGAGATACAAAACCTGCGCGATTGGTTGTATAGGCAGCGGCGATACTGAAGTTTTCTCGCTGGCACGGCGAATACTCGATGAGCGCATTGCTCGGTGGCGACAACGGACAGCCGACAGGAAAGGCGGTTCGTTGTCGCACCGAGCAGGGGAGGCGTCCGCAGACGCCTGGGGTTTACCCCGCCCGGTGCTGCTGCGCCGGGGAACTCCGGGCATCTTGGATGCCTAATAACGGTTTACCCGTTTGCGCGAATGCGTGAACGGGTAAACCGTTATATCCGTATATACTCAGTTTATGTTGACTTTATCAGCATAGTATGGTAAGATGGGCTTGAATAGAAAAGGACGGTAAATTAGGACTGGCTGGGAGGGAAAACAAATGACAATTAAGGACTATATGCGAAAGGTTGAATCAGAAAAAATGACGCCGAAAGATTCGGCTGGAGCCAGTTTCACCGATGCGATGATGGAAACAACTGAAATCTGGAGTAACGATGCTTGCGTGGGCTATTTTCTACGGGCGGCACAGATCGTTGGCCTGGATCAGGCAGACACTAGAAAGGTCGTGGAGGCGTTCAATACGGCTTTTGATGGAACTTCCGTTGATGAGGCAGCGGATATTTACTGCAAATACTGAGCGGCTGGAAAGGCTCAGTGAATTTTACAGAAAACTCGTCTGGGCGAGGGTAAATAGTAATTAGGCCCAGAGCGTCCCGGCAGCTGCCGGGGGTTTAGCAGTTTTTATTTTAGAGCCGCTAAAAAGGTATGATGCACCTTTGTGATGTGTGGGCTTGCCGTAGTAACCTTTGTGAATTGGAAAGCACATCATGGACCCTGCTGTGAGTAATCTTTGTGAAAGCACAGGTAAGCAGAACGCATCTGTTCTCCATCCACCTACTGAATGTTGCCAGTGTACTGTAGAAAGCACTGGAGAGCTGATCCCTCGGAAAAGGATTCGACAGAACCTCAACTGCCGTAGACGCTAATAAATAGGCTGCACACATAAGCAAGAAAAAAGTGTAGAAGAGAAATCTTCAAAACAGTCACACATAAGACTTAAAAAAGTGTACTTTGCTGATCGTCGAGGTTTCTTCGGAAACTGACGTGAAGCGGCTTAGCTTGAACGATGATATAATGTAAATAATTGATATAATTGAAATAAAGTATATACGATATATAATTTATATATCGTAATGAAAAGGGGGCTACCATTTGGGGCGAAAAAACAAGTCATACTCGAAGGACCTGCACCAGCAGGCGTATGAAAAATTGACGTCTATGCTGGCGCTGGGCGAAAGTAAGCGCGAGGCAGTCTTGAACGGGACAGCCGATGATAAGATCTTCTCGGTCAACACATATAAGACCTACTGGAAGCACATAAAGTACTTTTTGAAGTATGTCAAGGAAAAATACCCGGAATGTACGACGCTGAAGAAAGCAAAAAGGTATGTCAACGAGTGGCTGCAGGTACGAGTTGAACAGGATCTATCTGCTTGGACGATTCAGGCCGAGGCGAAAGCCTTGGGGAAGTTGTATGGCATAAAGCCAGACGATGAAGACTACTTCAAGCCGCCGAAGCGGAACCGGTCAGAAATCAAACGGAGCCGGGGAGACGCCAAGCGGGATCGGCACTTCTCGGAAGCTAACAACGATGAGCTGATAAAATTCTGCCGGGGAACCGGACTGCGGCGCAGTGAGCTGGCAGATCTGAAGGGAACGGATCTGGTGACACGGGAACAGATCGAAGCGCAGATCACGGCGCTGGAACAGATCCCAGAGCAGCAGCGGATGCCGGGTGACACGAAGCGGCTTCAGATGCTGCAGGACACGAGAATGTTTGAAGGTGAGTATTTCATCCATGTGCGGAACGGGAAAGGCGGTAGGGAGCGCGTGAGCCCCATTATAGGGAAAAATCAGACGCAGATCATCGAACGGATGAAGAACACGCCGCCCGATGAAAAGGTCTGGCAGTTCATTCACCAATGCGCGGACATTCACAGTTACCGCTCGGATTATGCAGTTGCCATCTACAAAGCTCATGCGAGAAAGATCAGCGAAATTCCATTTGACCGGGTGAATAAGGGGACCGGAAAAAGATATCAGAGCGACGTCTACACTTGCCGCAAGGATGAAGCGGGCAAGAAGCTGGACAAGGCTGCTATGCTGGTCTGCAGCAAGGCGCTGGGGCATAACAGAATTAGCGTGGTCGCGGACAACTATATCCGTGGCCTTTGATGGGAGGCGAGTGAGATATCGAGTATGTAAAAAAACAGTGGACGGGTGGGTATAAACCCGTGGACAGCCTGGACGACCAGGAGTGTTCCCATGTGATTCAAACAAAGCAGGAATATGAGACACTTCTTGATCAGCGCAATAGAGCCAAGCGCGAAAAAGAGGAAACAGAAAGAGCCGCTGCGCGGGAGATATCCAGAGTAAAACAGGAGGCGGCACACGAGGCCGACAGAGCCGCACAGAGGGTGCAAGCGCAGATAGACGACCTTCTACAGCAGGTGGAGCGGAAAACGGCTGAAATCGCCGACCAGCGCGCCCTCAATGCGAACCTTCTCAGGATTTCGCGGGAAAGAGCAAATGCGGATAGAGGGCTGCGGCCGAAAAAGATACATACAGGGTATGTTGTCGTGATGTCCTCCGAAAAAGAAATACGGTATAAAACCGGCAGGAATAAGCTGCTGACGGCAAAGGTATGGGAGACGGTACTTCAGAGTCCTTACTCGGTCGATTTTACAGAGAGCCAGGCAAGGCAGCTGATCGAGGAAGATCTTCTGGCCAGAAAAAATGGCTTGCTTGCCGACGTGGGTATTACGATGATTTGCAGCGGGAGCAGCTATGAGAATTTAATCGAAACGGAAAACTGGAAAGAAATCAAAGCAGCGCACAATACGCTATTCTCACGGCAGCTTCGGGCAAACTATAGAGTTGGCTATTGGGAATATATCATTCAGCACACAAAACCGATTGGAATCGTCCCCGCAGATATGCGGGCTGGAACGAAAAATGGATAGTAAAATAGCCTGTCCGGGTGGCTTGAAAGTGCGGATCGGACAGGCTATAATAACAGTCGAAAATAGGGAATAAACCTATTGATAATCTAAGCCCCCGTATAGGGGTTCTAGGGCTAGGGCAGAGCTGGGATTTTTATTGCGAAAATATAAAAATTTCTCTCTTTCGGAAGCAAGCAGGGGGCTGCAATTTGTAACGATTTGTTGGGTGCTAGATCGGGGGGCGCAGCCCCTCCGACAGTGCAGTAGGTTTTGTCCACGGTCTTTTCCAAGGTCGTCCATCAGGATTCTCCACGCCTTTATGGTGTGGGGAATCCTGTGGGCGTACCGGCAGGCGTAAGCCTGTGGGAAAGGCGGTGGGCAAAACCGGATGGTTTGGTGTCCCCGCCGCAGCGGATTTTTCTTTTTGCTTCTTTTTCTTTTGCTAGGAGGATCCTGTATGACACAGAATTATACTGAAGGCTATGAGTATTTGAGTTCTCAGTTTCCAGAGGTCAGTGGGTGTGATTTTTACCGTGAAATGTTCCCGAATAATGAGCGATCTGACGAGCAGCATATGGATTATTCTCACCCCAACGCAATTTATCTGTATCGGGAGCAAACGTCCGATGGTTTTAAGCGAATGCGTCGAAGAATCATGTTCTCCGATCAGTGGGAAAATGATTACATGGAATTTATCGAACAAAATCCGCTGACGTTGTGCAGCGGGCTGTCTTATCGTGGAAGATCCAATAAGCTGGAGCACGCGCAGCGGATGAACGCGATGATCTTCGATTTGGATGGTGTTGGCCTGAAGGAGCTGCGGAATCTATTTTTACGTTTTGGCGGTGATCCGACGCGGATCCGTCGCTTGCCGATGCCAACGTACATTGTGCTGTCCGGAACCGGCCTGCACGTTTGCTATTTTTTCCGAGAGCCAATAGATCTATACCCGAATATTAAAATCCAGCTGAAGAGCCTAAAGTATGATCTTACATTCCGGATGTGGGAGTATGGTGCGACGTCGCAAAATAAAGAGATTCAGTATCAGTCAATCAACCAGAGCTTCCGCATGGTCGGCAGCATCAATGAAAAGCATGGCAATCAGATTGTGGCGTTCCGGACCGGCGAGCCGGTGACGCTGGAGTACTTGAATGCTTACGCAAAACCGGAAAATCGTGTAGACGTCAATAGACCATTTCGACCTTCCAAGATAACGAGAGCTGAAGCCAGAGAAGCGTACCCGGAGTGGTATGAACGTGTTATCGTCCGAGGTGAAAAGCATCCAAAGAAGTGGGATATTGCAGGAAAGGTTCATGGGGATGATCCCCATGCGCTTTATCACTGGTGGATGCGGCAGATCTTATCCATTCGAGGCGGGCATCGCTACTTTTTCCTGATGTGCATGGCGATCTATGCCTACAAATGCGACGTTTCAAAGGCGCAGCTTCGGAAGGATATGCAGACAGCGTTTGAAGATCTTCAGATGGTGCAGCACGAAAATGCGCTGACTGAGGATGATATCAAGAGCGCACTGGAGGCATATGACCGAGAATATTACAACTTTACGATTTCCGATATAGAGGCTCTGACGGACGTTCATATAGAGCGGAATAGAAGAAACGGGTTGACGCAGGAAAAGCATCTCTATTTGGCGCGAAGGCGTAAGGAAGATATGAAGGCGATTGGAATCCCAATGAAGGCTGCGGAAGGTCGGCCGTGCGGAAGCGGAACGGCGCAGGAAAAAGTCCTGGCGTGGCGCGAACAGCATCCGGACGGGCGAAAAGCTGATTGCCATAAAGAAACAGGGCTGGACCCGAAGACGATTCGAAAGTGGTGGGAAACAAAATAACGTATATACTTTGTGTAAAGTATATACGTTATATAAGATATTTACGATATATAGATTTATGGCAAGGTTGCTTGGTGATTGTTTTAGCAAAGGACGCTACTTTTTCGGTGTATCTGTGTCACCTGAGATGAAGCGGGAATCAGTTTTGCGGATGAGCCGATAGAAATTTTTTTGTTGTGCTGCCGTTAATTCCGGACAGTCTACATCTGCGGTCGATGGAGAGGCTGCGAGAGCCGTTAGCATTTCTATTTGTGGCGTTGTTAGCGGTGCAGCCAAGTCAATTTCTTTGCGTGTAATCATAAATGCAGATTCCCTCCTATTACATCCTCATGGAGCGCAATCCTTCTTCTTTGCACGGAAATAGTATAACAAGTAATGATCTAAAAAGGAATAGCTGATTGATGTGACATAAAGTA
>OKSL01000543.1_pt1 | contig 22453 bp, 20 predicted proteins | sample 1606251 | NCBI WGS metagenome assembly OKSL01 (sample SAMEA3879543, study PRJEB24766) | human gut metagenome | biome: human-associated habitat; feature: feces | place: USA | collected 1985/1987 | reverse complement strand
TTCCGGCGGTATGCGGCAGAGGGCGGCACTGATCCGTACACTGGCGATGGAGCCGGATCTTCTGCTGCTTGACGAGCCGCTGTCAAATCTCGACGCACGCCTGCGTCTTGAAATGCGCGAGGAAATTCGCCGCATTCAGCAGAAAACGCACGTGACCACCATCTTCGTTACCCACGATCAGGACGAAGCCATGAGCATCTCCGATATGATCGTCGTGATGAAGGACGGTATCGTACAACAGATCGGCAAGCCCCAGAACGTATACGATGATCCCGTGAATCTGTTCGTTGCAAAGTTCCTCGGCACACCTCCCATCAATGTATTTTCCGGTGAGGTAAAAAATGAACAGTTATACATTGGCTCCGAGGCTGTCCTGTCCACTCCCGGAGTAGCGGATCAGCCCGTGCATGTCGGCATCCGCCCGGAAGGCTTCATCTTAAAAGAGGACGGACCGCTCTCCTGCGATCTGGTGCGTCTGGAGGTCATGGGCCGGGATGTGAGCATTGTTTCCACCCATGAGAAGTCCCAGAACGTTACCATCCGTTCCATCATTGATGCAGACGAAGGCAGATCCCTCCCCACCGGGAAAGTGCATTTCGCCTTAAAGCCCGCAAAAGTATTTCTCTTTTGCACCGGCACCGAAGAACGCATCCGTTTCTAATATTTTATCCGGTTTTGCAGTCCGGCGCAATTTATGGGCTGCAGAAAGAATTGAGGTCTTTTATGGAAAAACAAAATCTGAAAGCCTGGCTCTATCTATTGCCGGCATTCCTGTTTCTGGGTGCTTTTATGATCTATCCTCTTATCGACGTATTCGTGTACTCCTTTGAAGAGGGTTACAATTCCGCATCCCAGACCTTTTACGGCGTAGGCATGTACAATTACTCCTATGTACTCCACGATCCGTACTTTTTACAGGCATTGAAAAATACCTTCATTCTGGTCATCATCACCGTTCCGGTCTCCACCGGACTGGCGCTTTTGATCTCCGCTGCCTTAAGCTCCATCAAACCGCTGCGGGATCTGTTCCAGACCATATTTTTCCTGCCCTACGTAACCAATACTCTGGCGGTCGGTCTGGTCTTCATGATTCTTTTCAAAAAGACTCCTTACTCCGACGGTCTGATCAATCTGCTGATCCAGTTTTTCGGCGGCAACTCCGTGGATTTCATCGACGGACCCTACTGGGCGAAAATGTTCGTGCTGTGCTTTTACACCATCTGGATCGTTATGCCTTTTAAGATCCTGATACTGACCAGTGCTCTCGCCAGTGTGAACCCCATGTACTACAATGCGGCAAGAGTGGACGGCACTTCCCGTTTCCGGATGTTCACGAAGATCACACTGCCCATGATCTCCCCCATGGTATTCTACCTGATCATCACCGGCTTTATCGGCGCATTCAAGGCCTACAGTGATGCCGTGGCGCTCTTCGGCACGAACTTAAATGCCGCAGAGATGAATACCATCGTCGGCTACGTCTACGACATGCTCTACGGCGACAGCGGCGGATATCCTTCCTATGCTTCCGCTGCGGCGATCCTGCTGTTTGCCATCGTCCTGACCATCACCTGCATCAATCTGCTGGTCAGCAAAAAACATGTCCACTATGTATAGGAAAGGAGGTCTTTGTGATGTCTGATATTACATCTGATTATAAAAAACAAGAAAAGCGCACCCGGATCTGCGACAATATCCGTAATGGGATCGTCTACTTTTTTCTGTGTCTGTGGGCGCTGATCGTGCTGTTCCCTTTTTACTGGATGGTACTGACCTCCGTAAAAAGCTACGGCTCCTATAATGCGGAATATATTCCGAAGTTTTTCACTCTGTCTCCCACTCTGCAGAACTACGTGGACGCTTTTACCACTGTTTCTCTGGGAAGATACCTGTGGAACACTTTGTTTTTCACTGTAGTCACCACTGCCATCATGTTGGTGGTCATCACCCTGGCGGCCTTCGCGTTTGCAAGGTTGAACTTTGCCGGAAAAGATCTGATCTTTACGTTATTTTTATCCCTGATGATGATTCCGAACGAGCTGGTGGTCATTACGAATTTCACCACTATCACGAACCTGGATCTGCGTAATACCTTCACCGGCCTGATCCTGCCTTCCGTGACCAGCGTATTTTATATCTATCTGCTGCGGGAGAATTTCGCACAGATTCCGGACGAGCTGTATTATGCCGCCAAGGTGGACGGTACTTCCGATCTGCGGTATCTGCGCAAGGTCATGGTGCCCATCTGCAAGCCCACGCTGATCACCATCGTGATCTTGAAGGTTATTGAATGCTGGAACTCCTATGTGTGGCCCAGACTGATCACCGATGATCCGGATTACTATCTGGTATCCAATGGTATCCAGGAGATCCGTGAGAATGGTTTCGGCAGAGAGAATATCCCCGCCATGATGGCTGCGGTAGTCGTGATCTCTGTTCCTCTGGTGGTGTTGTTCCTCGTATTCCGTAAAAAAGTCATGGCAGGCGTTGCCAGAGGAGGTACCAAAGGATGAGTCGATTTAGCAAAAAGCTGGCACTCTTATGTGCCCTGGGCGGGCTGTCCCTGTCTCTGACCGGCTGCCATGGTTCCAAGGGGCTGCCGGAATTCACTGTTCCGGAGGAATTCGATACTTCCAGAAACTATGAGATCACCTTCTGGGCGAAAAACGATACCAACAAGACCCAGACGGAAATCTACAAAAAAGCCATTGCGGATTTTGAAGCCCTGTATCCCAATATCACGGTGAACCTGAATCTATACACGGATTACGGCAAAATTTACAACGATGTCATTACCAATATTTCCACCAATACGACACCCAATGTCTGCATCACCTACCCGGATCACATTGCCACCTACCTCACCGGACAGAACACCGTAGTTCCTCTGGATGACCTGTTTGCTGATGAGAAATACGGTTTTGGCGGCACGGAGCTTGCTTATGACGGTCCTACCAGAGAAGAAGTCATTCCGCAGTTTTTGAATGAATGCTCCATCGACGGTCATTACTATGCCGTACCCTACATGCGTTCCACCGAAGCCTGCTACGTGAATAAGACCTACGTGGAAAATCTTGGATATACTCTGCCGGATGTACTGACCTGGGATTTCATCTGGGAGGTCTCCGAGGCTGCCACCGCTCAAAATGCGGACGGCACCTATGTAGTCAACGGACAGAACGTACTGATCCCGTTTATCTACAAGTCCACCGACAACATGATGATCCAGATGTTAAAGCAAAAGAACGCGGGATATTCCACAGCTGACGGCAGCATTGAACTTTTCAACGATACCACCACGGATCTCCTGTATGGTATTGCCGGGCACGTAAAAAGCGGTGCCTTTTCCACCTTCAAAATTTCCGGTTATCCTGCGAACTTCCTGAATGCAGGGCAATGTATTTTTGCCATTGATTCCACTGCCGGAGCCACCTGGATGGGTACGGATGCCCCACTGTCGGATATCAGCGAGGACTCTCTGGTGCAGTTTGAGACCGCCGTGCGGATGATTCCCCAGTTTGACCCAGAGCATCCCGAAATGATCTCTCAGGGTCCTTCCGTCTGCGTCTTCAATAAATCGGACTCTCAGGAAGTACTGGCGTCCTGGCTGTTTGCCCAGTATCTGCTCACCAACGATGTGCAGATCGCTTATTCCGAGACAGAAGGCTATGTACCTGTAACCTCTAAGGCACAAAACTCCGCAGAATATCAGGATTATCTGTCCAAAAGCGGTGCAGATAACGGTACACATTATGCAGTGAAGATTGAAGCTTCCAAACTGTTGCTTGACAACGTGGACAGCACCTTCGTTACACCGGTCTTCAACGGTTCCGCATCCTTACGTGATGCTTCCGGACAGTTGATTGAAAACGTGGTGAAGTCCACCCGTAGAAAAGAAACTGTGGATGATGCCTACATGCAAAAGCTTTACAGCGATGTGGAGAGCCTGTACCGTCTCGGTCAGGGAAGTGATGCCTCCTTCGGCAAAAAGGAACTGGGCGCCATGCCCCGGGCTTCCGTGATCCTGTTAAGCACACTTGCAGTCACCTGGGTTCTGATCCTGCTGTATGTAGGGCGGGAATATTTAAAAAACAGAAAGAAGTAATTTTTCAGCCCCATTCGTAAGATAATATCTGGTGGTATTTTCCTGCGCATGGGGTCTCTTTTTGCAAAAAGCCTTGATTTATCTTACGTTTCAGGTATAATGGAACTGTTCGGTGTCTGAGCGCACCGGATAAATTGAGGAGATGTCTGTGTATCTGCACAGACCCATATGCGCCACAAAGCGCAGGAATGGAGGATTATTATGAAAAAGAAGACACTTGCATTAACCATGGCTATGGCTTTGGTTCTGTCTCTCGCTGCATGTGGAAACAGCAATGCAGACGTTGCTGCTGAATCTACCGCTGCTGCCACCACTGAGGCTGCTACTACCGAAGCTGCTACTACCGAAGCTGCTACCGAAGCTTCTACTGAGGCTGTTGCTGATGAGAAGTCCGAGGGTGTTATGACCTATGAAGAGTACATGGCTGCTGATCTCGATTCTGAAGTTGTGATCGAGGCTTATGTTCAGGCTAAACAGTCCTGGTGGGAAGACAAGGCCACTCTGTACACCCAGGATCAGGACGGCGCTTACTTCATTTATAATGCCGTATGTTCCGAAGAGGATTATGCAAAGCTGGTACCCGGTACCAAGATCAAAGTAACCGGTTATAAGACCGAGTGGTCCGGTGAAGTAGAGATCGCTGAAGGTGCTACCTTCGAGATCGAAGACGGCAGCTACATCGCTCCCGTTACCGATGTGACCGATCTGTTAGGTACCGATGATCTGATCAACTACCAGAACCAGTTCGTAGCTTTCAAGGGCATGACCGTAGAAGCTGCAGGTCAGGATGCTGACGGCAACGACGTTGCTTTCCTGTACAACTGGGACGGTTCCGGTGAAGACGGTAACGACCTGTACTTCAACGTATCTCTGAATGGTCAGACCTATACCTTCACCGTTGAGTCTTATCTGTGCGACAACACCACCGATGTTTACAACGCAGTAAAGAACTTAAAGATCGGTGACACCGTTGATATGGAAGGCTTCCTGTACTGGTACGAAGGTGTGAACCCTCACATCACTTCCGTAACTGTGAAGTAATTTCATGGCATCGTCAATTCAGAAGATTGCAATATGAAAGAGCTGTCCTCGTAAAGAGGGCGGCTCTTTTTACTCTGCCTATCTGTCTACTGCATTCTTATACTTTAGCATTCTTATACTTTAGCGTTTTCATACATTGTCCATGCTTCACTTCCGGTTCCTGCAATCCCTATCTTCTGCTCTCCCACCATCGTTTAGCAATCCGAAAGCCCTCCATGGGAACGCAGAACCTTTGGTCTCTTGGCGGTTGCAATGCAATATCGAGTTCCTCCATATCGAACCACTCCACGCACTCCACTTCCTCTTTTTGCAGGGTAAGCTTTTTAGCATCTACATGCTTGGTGTACATGTAGACGAATGCCACTTCATTGTCCCGGAACATTTTTCCATAGAATTCTTTTTCGTATTGAATATCAAAACATCCGGCGAATGTAAGATCCTCCTTTGATGCCCGGATTCCCAGTTCTTCGTGAAGCTCCCGGATTGCGGACTCTTCCGGCTCATCCCCAGCCTGAATATGCCCGGCGGAAGAGGTATCGAACCGCCCCGGGAAACTGTCTTTCTCCGCAGAGCGCTTCTGCAATAACAGCTGGGCTTTTCCGTCCTGTTCCCTCACGATCCAGATATGGGCGGTTCTGTGGCGAACACCCTTTTCATGCGCCTGTGTGCGTTCTATGGTCTCCCCTGTGGGAATGCCTTTTTCATCTACGATGTCAAATATTTCCATGGTGTTATGGCTCCTTTGTGTTTCTTTCTAGTCCTCTGAGTTTCTTTGTTAATTCATCTTGTACCACGATCATGCTGAGTTCTGCTCCGATATTGCTGCCTGCCCGTTTCGATGGCCTTTGCGTTGATGACCGCGGCGATATCGATAGCTACTCTCTTTCCCTTCTAAGGTCTAATACCATCAGATCGAAATCATAATATGTTCCGTCCATCTTATAATACGCCGGCGAGGTCCCGATTTTTCGGAAGCCATATTTCTCATAGACTTGAATAGCGCGTATATTATCGCTTCGGACTTCCAGATTGATCAGTTCTATCGTATGTCCTTTTGCATACATAATGCATTTCTGTAACAGTGCACTACCAATTCCCTTCCCCCATTCCGACTTTACCACGGAGAGTCCAAATTCGGCGCGGTGGCTCATCCTCCTGGGGAATCCGCTTAAGCTGGCATCTCCGACGATCTCTCCATTTTTCCATACTACATAGAGAACGGAATGTTCCTCTTCTTTCATGTTCTGTATGAACTTCTCTTCCTCTGCTGTCGAAATAGGAAGCCCTTCTTTTCCAAAGGACAGATAATCTGTCTCTCCACCTACCTGCGCCAAATATGCAATGATCTTCTCCGCATCTTCCGGCGTAGCTTCTCTGATATCAAATTCTTCCATAACTGCCTCCAGCCCTTCTGTCATCTGTTAATTGATCTGACCTGCAATCGTATTAAGACCTGCACCAATACTTCCACCCAGATGCTCCAGCGCATTTGCGATCAATGTTCCGCAATCACAATAGCTGCCGCAATGATTATCCTGCCGATCAGATTCTGGTATTCTTTCATGCTGGTTCTCTTCTTTTCATAAAATGTAACGATTCAGAACCATAAAATTATATATTGATGCCTACGGATTGTTTCGTGCTATGCACTCTCACTTCTCCGCTTCGGTCCATGCTAAACATGTGCCACTGGCACATGTTTAGCACCCTACCCTCTATTCGCATATCGTGGGATTATCATCCCACTTTTATGCTCATATGGGCTTAGACCTTTTGCCTCTGGCATCTTATATTTTATTCGTAATCAAAAATGGTCTTAGTCTGAATATACTCCCCGTACTTTGCCTTCCATTCCTGATGAGCTGCGGAATCATCGTATACAGGCAGCGCCTCCGGATCCATCTCCATCTCGATCATCAGGTCATGCCGGTTCGGTCTCGGCGTCACATTTTCATAAATGTTCACTGTATGGACGCCTTCGATCTGCTTCGTCTGATCAAAGATCCCCCGGATATCCGCAAGCATTTCTCTGCTCGCCTCGGTCTCCCTGTCCCATACATTTTCTTTAAACTTTACAATGATCAGGTGCTTCATTTTGCACATCCCCCTTATCTTACTATTGCTGATATGTTTTATCCTATCACGGCATTGCCTCTGCTACAACCAAAATATTCCTGCAAAATCATTTCTACTTTGTCTGCACTCAATGGATACTGTTTTGTTTCATATGTAAGAATCAGGTTTATGGATGGAATGATACCATGTTGACAATATAATTTTATTTTGTCGCAGGCATGTTTGCAATAATCCGGATTATCCATCATTCCAAAATGCTCCCAGTAAAAATATTGTCCTGTGATTGGATGTCGTATCACAAAATCAGGATATAAAGCAATTCCATCTAAAACTAATTTTTCCTCATAGTGAAATGGTATTTTATTTTGAAACAGCATTCTGTCAATAATTGCTTCTGATTTAGACCGTAGCATTTTCCCATGGGTTCCCTGTACCAATAGGTCTTCCGGATGTTTTGTACTTTTTTCATATGGTTCCTCCTGCCACCGCTCTAGTTCCCTGTTCAATGGTCTAAAATTCTTAGCCAGCAATCTTCCATACTCCGGATGATTTAATAAATATTCTGAACTTATTTTAATCTTGTCTGTTTTTCTCAAATAAGCTTTCCATCCAGCGGCTTCGCTCTCCAATTCTTTTTTCCTACATTCATAATATTTTTTTAATGCCAATATTTCTGCCTGATTTCTTTCGGTTTTTGGAAGATAGCGTAGTCCATTCTCTTCCTTTATTTTCCATTTATAACGGTTTTCATTTTTGAAGCATTGCAGTTCTCCCTGTGGAAACTTTTTCTCCACTTTTCTTATTTTTTCCAATTCCTTATTAATTTCCTCTATTCTGCTTTCTATGTTTTTGTCTGTAATCTTCACTTTTCCTCCTTCTGCTCCGATCCTATAGCTACTGTCGGGCATATTCTTATTTTTTCTTTTATTGCGCCCCGCCACTGCGACCTCCCCGGGGCTTATCCTGACCTTTTCTTCTGTCACGCCCCGGCACTACGACTTCCTCGGGGCTTATCCTGACTTTTTCTTCTGTCACGCCCCGCCACTGCAGCTTCCTCGGGGCTTATCCTGGCTTTTTCTTCTGTCACGCCCCGTCTTTGCAACTTCCTCGGGGCTTATCCTGACTTTTTCTTCTGTCACGCCCTGCCACTGCGGCTTCCTCGGGGCTTATCCTGACTTTTTCTTCTGTCACGCCCCGACCTCTCAATTCCTGCAGCACTTATTTCCCACTCAGATACCCACGCAGGCGATTTCCATGAGAATCGACAGTCACTGTCAGGGCTCCGTAGTCCATGGTGCCATACCAGGGAACCTGGGCATCCTCTAAACGCTGCAGTGTCTCAACATGGGGATGACCATAGGAATTGTTGCGGCCACAGGATATGATCGCGACGGCAGGGCTAGCGGTAGCAAGGAACTCGGTGCCGGTGGAATATCTGGAACCGTGATGAGCCACTTTTAGAATATCTACCCTGAATTCCCTCTGTCCGCGCTGTTCCTGCAATCTCCGAGTTGTCTGCAGCGACCGGGATTCCTGCAATGACCGGGGTTCCTGCAGCGACCGGGATTCCTGCAGCGGCAGTGCTTCCTGCAGTGACCGGGATCCCTGCATCGACTGCAATTCCTGCATCAATTGCCGTTCCCCTTCTCCTTCCACGTCCCCAGTCAGGAGAATGTTTATCCTCCCATCGTTCACTCTGAAATCCTTCCTTTCACCGTTACCAGCAAAACTACCGTTTTCACCGGAACCTTCAATGGCAGATCCCCCACTCGCGTCATTTGCTTTCCTGTCGTCTATTGCTTCCTGCTTCATCTTCTTCGCAAACACCTCCACATAGAAGCATTCCGAATAGGCGTTGGCATCTGCAAGGGTCGTATTCTCCTCTGGATGCAGGCACAACAACCTAAGTTGACTGTCTCTGATCTCATCGCCGCATTTTATGTAACTCACCGGTACTTCTGCCGCTTCCGCCGCAGCCAGCAACGTGGCAAAAGACTCTGTACGCTTTCCTTCCGCAATCGCCGGTAGGAATAGCTGCTCTACGACTATCCCCCAGTCCGCACCATTCTCCAGCAATTCGATTACACCATTCATGTGATCTTCATCAGGATGGGATACAAACACTCCACGGAGGGATCGGGTCCCACGGCTCTTAAGATAAGGCTTCAGCACATATTCCCCGATGTTCTTCCGGCTGGTGCTGCCACAGTCGAAAAGATAGGCTCCCTGCCCGGTCTCCACCACGATGCCGTCGCCCTGCCCCACGTCCAGGAAAGTCACGCGACTCCCACAATCAAAATTTCCTATGAGCAAACCAATCAATAATCCTACAATCATCACAGTTGCGATCAGGTGCGGGGTTCTCGCAAAATGCTGCCTGTCTCCCGGAACATTTTTCTCCCCATATGTTCCCCGCTTCTTCCATGCTTCCACATATTCTCTGCCGAAGACCAGCAGAAATATCCCGACATAATAACAAACGATCTGCCATATCTCAGGGCGCCCCACGCACCATATTGCTCCCGGCAATTGGGCGAACCGCCCGCAGATCCATTCATACCACCACAAAATCAGGCAATCCACTGTTCCGACAAGCCCAAGTCCCGGAATCAACGCCAGGATTCCTCCCGCCACTACCACACTCATAAATGGCAGCACCAACAAATTCAGCAACACCGAATAGACCGGGATCTCATAGAAAAACCATAACTGTACGGGCAGTGTAAACAGGATGACTCCCACGCTGGCGGCAAAGCCTCCTTTGACCGTCGACACCATACGTTGAATTCCTTCATATGCCACCTTTCTCCAGCCTTCCCGGTACTTGTTTCTCTCATAGGCGGAATCACCAAAAATATCCGCCACAGTTCGAAGCCATGCCGATATCCCCTTGACTTCTAATTCCGCATCTGCATCCCTTTCCCTGCCGTCCCCGGAAAGCACCGGTGTCAGAATGCAGATCCCCAGCACCGCTCCGAAGGACATTAAAAAGCTCACATCAAAAAGCCTCTCCGGTTCCTGTATGACAAGCAATAGTGCCATCAGTCCCAGCCCTGTCAGCATGTCATAAGTCCTGCCCACAAATATCCCAAGCATCTGCAACAGATACATTCCGATGGCACGGCTGGCGGACACATTCATGCCCACCATCACACCATACATAAGAAGTAGCATTGCACCACCCACTGCTGCCGCCCTGACAGGTAACCCCAGTCTCTTAAGCAACCGGTATACCCCCATTCCAAGCAAAGTAATATGTAATCCCGAAATACTTAAGATATGGGCAATTCCGTTTTTCTGATACAGCGCCTTTACCTCCGCGTCCAGTTCCTCCTTCTCCCCAAGCAGCAATGTCTGCATAACGGAGGCTTCTTTCGCAGGGAAAACTTCTGCCAGCCTGTCATGCAATACCTGCCGGAATCCATACAGTTTTTCCCTCAAAAAACTATACTTCTCCCCAACTGCCAAAATCTGTGACTTTCGCACTCTGCCGCCAATACCTTTCGCCGCATAGTAACGCTGCACATCAAATTCACCGGGATTCGTTGCCGTAGCAAAATGCGAAAATGTCCCCTCCAGGATAATCTGCTGCCCGATCTTAAGGCTTGCCTCTTCTCCGGTCACAGCACCTGCAGTGATCATTGCCGTTTTCATATTGTCCAGTTCACATTGTAATTTTCCAGAATAGGAATAGGTCTGATCCTCGTGGATCAAAGAAATACATTGCAGAATAATTACTTCAGAAGTTCTCGTGTCTATCCGTCCCGTGATTCTCACCGGACTTCCGTCAGGCGGCAGCACGGCGTCTCCGCCGGTGCCTGCGCCTGTCAGTATTTTCATTATAGTGATTACTATCACGAGACACAAACACGCCATAAAAAGCGGTCGTCTCATTAAATTCCTTTCTGCAAACGTCTTACACGCCTGCACCACAGATCGGACTGTCTCTGCAATAAAAGGCAAAGCAATCCATATCCGTATCTATTTACTGTTCCAAAGTCGTTACATAATCCAGGTTTCTCTCAAAAGTGGAATTACTGAAGGTAGTCGGCACTTCGCCATTGACCAGAATCTGTACTTTATTGATATTATCCAGTTCTACCAGCGAATTCACGATAGCGTAAACTGCCACTTCCGTAGATACATTATTTACCACCGTCAGGAAATTCGAATCCAGATTCACATAACAGATGCCGTCCTTAGTAAGGATATTGACGATCTTTGTCTCCGGATTGATCACCGGATATAAGCCCTCGATCTGTCCGCTGGGACCGGTGATCAGTTCTTCCACAACAAAACGCTCCAGGGGCGTGTTGGTGGAATAATGCTTTTCTCTGTATGCAGCGATCAGTTTGTCACCGTCCGCATTGGCAAAATACAGCTTTACCTTCACCAGTTCATAGGTATTGATCTCGTTACCGTCATTATTGATAAACTGATCGGCATTCATCCAGCCTACCAGTTCTCCGGCATTATCGTACAGCTGACTGTCCTCTACAGTAATGCCCACATACTTCACATCGGGCAGCTGCGTAAGCGTTCTTACAATGGCTGCGCGCACCAGCACCTCCGTAGTGGGAGACAGTTCCGAATACGCCTTGTTTACGTTGATCAAAAGTTTCCCATCTTCTACTTCATAATCCAGGACCTGGAATCCCATATCCAAAGGTGCCTTATATTCCAGCTTTTCCGGAGTTGTGGATAGATACCTCATGGTCTCATCCACCTGTTCTTCCGGTGTCTTGGTGTTCAGATATTGTTCATGTACCTCAACCTTCGTCTCCGCTGTATTGATATAATACATGGACATTTTCTTCCCGGTCTGGGGCTCTGTCTTACCACATCCGGTCAACAAAAACGACAACAGCAATATTCCTGTCATCATATAACTTATTATTTTCTTCATAGTCACAGTCCTTCTAAGACGCTATATACATTAGCGGAATCTTCACCAGGAAGCAGGATCCCTGTCCTTCTGTGCTGGTCACCGTGAGGGATCCTTTGTGCATCAGCACGGCACTCTTGGTGATCGCCAGCCCCAGTCCGGTTCCTCCGATCTCTCTGGAATGGGACTTGTCCACACGATAAAAACGTTCGCAGATGTGTGCCAGGGATTCCTCCGGGATGCCGATACCGGAATCGCTGACTTCAAAAGTAAAATACTGATGATCCGCATCCAGTACCACCTTTACCCAGCCATGATCCTTGTTGTATTTAATGGCATTTTCCACCAGATTCGTCATGATCAGCGTCATCTTGACTTCATCAACCTCCGCCACTACGGGACGAACGCTCTCAAATACGACTTCCACATCTTTTTTTCTGGCGATAGGGCGCAGCCTCTTCAGGATCAGTTCTGTCAGATCATTGATATTCAATGATACAATGTTCAGATCCTGCACCTTCTTGTCCATTTTTACCAAAGCCAGCAGATCTGTGATGATCTGATTCTCTCTGTCGATTTCTGAGGCAATATCCTCCATGAACTCATGATACAGTTCCGCCGGGGCATCTTCCTGTGCCAGCAGGGAATCTGCCAGAACTTTTATGGATGTCATGGGAGTTTTCAGTTCATGGGACACATTTGCCACGAACTCCTGTCTGGAATCATCCAGTGCCTTCATTCGTTTTAACAGTTGATTAAACGCATCTACAATATGTACGGTCTCCACATAATCCGGGACTGATATGGTCTCATCGCTGAAGCCTTCCCGTACCGCATTAATCGCCTGGGTAACCCGGTTGAACGGCTTCGTCAGCACCTGGGACAACACGATTGCCAGTGCCAGGATTGCCACGATCATGATCACTTCCATGATATATGCCTTACGGTTCAACACTTCCCTAGCATTTACAATACTGTCATTGGAAATACTGGTCAGCATGACACCTCGGATCGCATCGGGATTTTTTTTGCCGTTCTCGTCCGTGGTATTGGCTGTGGTATCCATGATGGGAGTCGTCATCTCTATGTAACCGTGCTCCGGGTCGTAGTGAGAGACATTTTCCCCCTGAAAACACTTAATGACTTCCTCGGAAATGATCGTCTTCCCTTCACTGATGCCGTAGGTATCCTTCTCAACCTTGAAGTTCTTGTTAATGATCATCACACGGCCTTCGTACAGATTGGACAGCATCTCCAACTCCGCGTTGATGACTTCTCTGGAATTGCCGGTATCCTCTCTGACACCGTGGCTGCTCAAATAATTGTTGCTGACCAGGTGGTTTGCCAGGATCATCAGCTGGTTCTGCACCACGGTGATCCGCTGTTCCACTGCCATATCCTCATAATTATTCACAATGCCGTGACGCATGGCAATGCAGGGCACGAGACCGATCAACAGGATCAACAGGAAAATACGGGCACGAAGGCTTCGAAGTTCGATCATGCTCTCTATTTTTTCCCATATAGTTATGAATCGTTCTTTATTCCATTTCTTCACAATATAAAAACCTCAGTTCATTCACTCCGCTCATGGACAGAATGCTTTGCCTGCAAGCAGTCACTCTCATCCGACTCCATGACATGATATACGATTTCTTCGTGCTTCGCACTCTCGAAATCGTAACGCCCATTCGCATTCCGGACTATCGTCCTCCTTGCTCATGTTCGTTCACTCCGCTCATGGACAGAATGCTTTGCCTGCAAGCAGTCACGCATTCTGTCCATGGCTGAGTTTATCATTAAAGTAGTAGCCGACGCCCCATTTGGTATGGACATACCTGGGTTCGCTGGGACTCAATTCGATCTTCTCGCGCAGTCTCCGGATATGTACATCCACGGTACGCACGTCTCCGGGATAGTCCGTGCCCCACACAAGTTTTAACAAATTCTCTCTGCTGTATACCTTGTCCGGATTCAGCATCAGAAGCTCCAGTACTTCGAATTCTTTGGCCGTCAGACCGATCTCTCTTCCCTGGATGTAGGCTCTTCTGCCCTCACGATCCAGCTTCAGATCGCCACTCTCTAAGATAACGGTATTCTCCGCAGTTCCCTTCTTCGGCTCCATGCGGCGGAAGATTGCTTTGATTCTCGCCTTTACTTCCAGTATATTGAAAGGTTTCGTTATGTAATCGTCGGCACCGTACTCCAGCCCCAGGATCTTATCCATATCGTCTCCCTTGGCGGTCAGCATGATCACCGGCACATTGGAAAATTCGCGGATCTGCTGGCAGACCTCGAAACCAGTCAGCTTCGGTAACATGACATCCAGCAATATAATGTCATATTCTTTATTACTCGCCATCTGCAGGGCTTCCTCTCCGTCATAGGCACAGTCCACTTCCATATTGTCCTGCTCCAGGCTGAAACGGATTCCCTTCACGATCAGCTTCTCATCATCCACTACCAGCACTTTCTTGCCTGCCATCTTCCTCAACCTCTCTATCTTACTTTTCTCTTCCCGGTGCTGTGCCACTCTCACTGCACCGTAATTTTATCACATAACTTATCATAGGCATTCTGTTTGATTCCGGATACCTTCATAATATCTTCTTTGGTCTGAAAACTACCGTTTTTCTCTCGGTAACGCACAATGTCCGCTGCCCTGGAAGCTCCGATTCCGGGAAGGGTACACAATTCCTCCTCGGATGCCGTATTGATATTCACCAGTCCCTCTTCCGCCGCTTTTGCCGCAGTCTCCAGCCTCTCTGCTTCCTCTGTCGTGGGAAAATACAACTTCTGTCCATCCGTCACCGTCTCCGCCAGATTCACATAAAAGGGATCCGCCTCCTGTGTCATACCGCCCGCAAGGCGCAGGGCTTCTTCTGCTCTGCTGCCCTCCGCGATTTCCACGACTCCCGGTGAGTACACGGCCCCACAGACATAGACATACACCATCTGCGTTCTGTTTATCGTCTCCGCTGTCGATAACGCCACATTGTTATCCACAGTCTCCGCGACCTGTTCCACGGCTTCCAGCTCCGGATATTCTGCCGCAGACTCTCCGGACGGGAGCAAAATAATTGCCTCGTCCTTCCCCCCACAGCCTGCCATGAGAAGTGCAATGCATCCCAACAGAGTGATCAGACACCTATATTTTATTTTAGAAATAACTTTAAAAAACATCATAGTCCCCTTCCTGTCGTTCTTTTCAGGGGATTGCCTCTCTATGCTGTTAACTTTTATTGTACTGGAATCACGCGGAATTTACAAGCTGTTTTCGCATTTGTGATAATTAATTGATAACTTTTCATAATAGTTACCACTTGAAAATTATAATTCCCACAATTGCCACCGCCATGCCGACCGCCTTGCGCCACTCCCATGGCTGCTTCTCCACGCCAAACCACCCGAACAGTTCGATGATATACGCCACTGCCAGTTGTGCGGTCACGATCAGCATGACCGCTTTCGCCGGTCCCAGGGCATCCATGCTGCGAATTACGGTGTACGTAATAAATGCACCGATGGCACCTCCTAAAAGCATGTATTTCGGCTCCACCTGCCATACCTTAAGAAAAGAAGTACGCTCCGTGCACAGCCATGCCCCCAGACATACCAACAGTGCCGTGAATTGCACAAAAGCACTGGCGGTCCAGATGCTTGAGTTTTTCGTCACCTGGGTATTGAACACGCCCTGAATACTCATCAGTGCTCCGGATAATAATGCAATCAAAAAACCGATCATAGGATTCTACCACCTTTTCTTTTTAGTAGTAGTCTATCCTGTGACCGGTTCCTTCATTCATATTTTACTGTATTAATCTAGTTCTCCGTACTTCCCACCTGTTCAGCTATTGTTCCCGCAAGCTGCTCTATCAGCGTTGTCACATCCTCACCATTCCATACCTTGGAGAACAATACCTCCAGCTGCATCCAGAAGTTCCCTGTTTCCAGCATTTTCGGAAGGGATACGCTGTCCGCATACTCGTCAGCAAATACGGTAAGTGCTCCGTTGTCCGCATTCTCTGCCGCATGAAGGCTTGCCGGCATTTTACCGGAACGTTCATATAATCCGTCAGAATATCCTTCCGCCAGATACGCCGCAAAACGATCCGCCAGTTCCTTGTGCTCCGAATAACCGTTGATAACTGCCGCTCCCGTAACAGACAGGGATCTGCTTTGAAGTTCGGCACTGACATCCGGCATACGGGCAATTCCGTAATTGAATGTAAGACTGCCGTCCGTCTTTGCATCCTCCAGCCGCTTTACCACATCCGTGGTACCGATGGTAAACATGGTCTTTCCATCAATAAAGTCCTGGATCACGGAATCATAGGTCACAGTGTCGGACTCGATGAAGAAGAACTGGTTCAGCGCCTTGTATACTTCCAGACACTGTATGGTCTCCGGATTATTGATATTGATGTCATTTCTGTCATCACCGGGGTCACCGCCTACGATCATGTAATTACCCACGATCCAGTAATTATAGAAAATATTATTCACATCCCATTTCATGACACCTTCCACACCCTCCGGTGCATCAAAAGTGTCTGCAATGTTCAACAGATCGTCCACCGTAGAGGGTAGCGCTTTGGCGAAATACTGTTCCGCCAGCGCGTTTACCGCTGCCTCGTCCGCGGCAGCCTGCTCTGTGGTCTGATCCTCCGGAAGAGAATCTTCCTCGATGATCTCCTCACCTTCTCCTACCGGTTCGTCATTGTCACTGCTGCCGGACAGCTCTTTTTCCGCCTGTTGCGTCGCCCAGGTCTTAAGATAGTCTTCATTATATACCAGTGCACTGGTGTCAAAGTACACAGGATATCCTATGATCTTATCATTATAGGTCACCGCTGCCAGTGCTGCCGGGGAAAAATGATCCGTATCGCAGATTTCCTCCGTGTCCGGCACTTTCGATGCCAGTCCCGCAAGATAAGCCTTCTCCAGGGAGTCACTGCTTAACAGATAGATATCCGGTATCTGATCGGAATGCAGTGTCTCCTGATTGATTACCTCCAGATATTCACTGTCGGCAGTCAGCACCGGGATCACACGGACCTTATTCTGTTCTCCGAAAGACACCGCTGCCGCATTGATATAGCCGGATAGAGATTCATCCGAATACCAGCAGTAGATGGTCTCCTTCCCGCGAAATAACTGCAGACGATCTCCGGTATCCTGCGTCTGACTCATTTCCTGCGTACTTCCGAAAACAGCTGCAGCAGCCATGGCGATCACAGCTGCTGTTGCAATAATTCTTTTTTTCAAAAACATACTTAACTTAAACCTCTTATTCAATACAGGTGTCCAAAATAGCGATCATTTCGTCCACATTTTCTCTGGTAATTACGAGAGGAGGTACAAAACGAATAATATCCGCACCGGCATTGATCAGGATCAATCCCTTCTCCAATGCCTTATTAATAATGTCTCCTACCGGATGGTCAAATACCAGTCCCTGCATCAGTCCCACGCCGCGGCGTTCCTGAATGCAGTCGTACTTGTCTGCCAGTTCATTCAGGCGCTGTTCCAGATAAGGAGCCACCTCTCTCACATGTTCTATTATATGGTCCTCTTCGAATAAATCAAGCACTTTTTCCACAGCGGCGCAGGCCAACGGGTTGCCACCGTAGGTAGTTCCGTGATCCCCCGCGGTCAGAGAATGTTGTGCAACCTTTTCTGTCATCATAAAAGCTCCTACCGGCACGCCGCAGCCTAATGCCTTGGCTGAGGTCATGATATCCGGCTTCACACCGAAACGCTGCCATGCATACATGTAGCCGGTACGGCCCATTCCACACTGGATCTCATCTAAGATCAGCAGGATATCCCGTTCATTGCACAGATCACGTACCTGCTTTAAGAATTCCCCGGTAGCGGGATACAGTCCACCCTCGCCCTGCACGGTTTCCATAATGATAGCGCAGGTCTTGTCCGTCACCTGATCCAGAACACTCTGAAAATCATTCAGATCGGCAAATCTGATATGACCGATCATAGGCTGGAATGCCTCACGGTACTTTGGGTTGCCTGTTACGGACAAAGCTCCCATGGTTCTGCCATGGAAAGAATGGTTCATGGCAATGATCTCGTGATCGGTACAGCCGTCTTTCAGATAGGCGTATTTTCTGGCTGCCTTGATGGCACCCTCCACTGCTTCCGCGCCGGAATTGGTGAAAAAGACGCGATCCATGCCGGATACTTTTTTGATCTTTCTTGCCGCTTCGATGGCAGGCACATTGTAATAATAGTTGGAAGTGTGGATCACCTTGTCGATCTGTGCTTTCAGTGCATCGTTGTATGCTTTGTTCTGATATCCCAGTGCAAACACAGCAATACCGGCCACAAAATCCAGATATTTTTTACCGTCTGTATCATACAGATACACACCATCCCCCTTATCCAGAACGATCTGGTACCGGTTATAGGTATGCAGCAAATCTTTTTCCGCCTCTGCAATATATTCTTTCATGGTGTCACTCATTTTTCTATTCCTCCTCATCGGATACGATCGCGGTACCGATACCCTGATTGGTGAAGATCTCCAGCAGCAGGCAGTGTGCCAGGCGTCCGTCCAGAATATGCACACGGTTTACGCCGTTACGGATGGCGGAAGTACAGTTGTTTAACTTCGGCAGCATGCCACCGCCGATGTAACCGTCGTGGATCAGTCCCTCTGCCTCGGAGGCGGTCAGTCTGGAGATAAAGGTGGACTTGTCGTTGATATCCTTGTACAGACCTTCGATGTCTGTCAGGAACGCCAGTTTCTCCGCATGTACTGCTTTTGCGATCGCGCAGGCTGCATCATCCGCATTGATATTGTAGGTGTGATAATCTTTGTCCAGTCCGATGGGGGCGATGATGGGCAGGTAATCCTTCTCCAGCATATCGAAGAGAATATCGGGATTCACGCCGGTGATCTCCCCCACATAACCAATGTCCTGACCGTCGGAATATTTTTTCTCTACCTGAAGCAGTCCACCGTCCTTACCGCTGACACCGACTGCCTTGACCCCCAGTTCTTCCACCATGGTCACCAGGCTCTTATTCACCTTGTTCAATACCATTTCGGCAATTTCCATGGTCTCCTCATCGGTGACACGCAGACCGTTTATAAACTTCGCCTCTTTGCCGACCTTGCCGACCCAGCGGCTGATCTCCTTGCCGCCGCCGTGCACGATGATGGGTTTGAAACCTACCAGCTTCAACAGTGTCACGTCCTTGATGACATTCTTCTGCAGTTCTTCGTTGCTCATGGCGCTGCCGCCGTATTTTACCACAATGATCTTGCGATTGAATTTCTGTATGTAAGGAAGTGCCTCAATCAGCACTTCTGCTTTTTTCATTACCTGTTCCATATCTTTTTCCATTGTTTTGTCCATGCCTTTCCGCAGATATTTGGTCCGCCCGTCACTTATTTCTTCCGTATGTCGCGCACTGTCTTAGGAACGATAGTCTGCGTTGATCTTCACATAGTCATAGCTTAGATCACAGCCCCATGCAGTTGCTTCCGCATCACCCATATGCATATCCACCAGGGCAGTAACTTCCGGATCGGAGAGAATCTTCGTAGCCTCTTCCTCGCTGTAATCACATGCCACGCCATTACCGAAGATATGGATCTTGCCGCTCTTGCTCTCGAAATACAGGTCTACATTTTCCGGATCGAATCTGGCTCCGGAATAGCCCAGTGCGCAGAGGATACGTCCCCAGTTGGCATCATGTCCAAAGATAGCTGCTTTGGTCAGGGAAGAACAGATCACGGATTTCGCCAGGGTTCTGGCATCTTCCTTGCTGGCTGCATGGATCACTTTGGTCTCAAACAGGGCGGTTGCTCCTTCGCCGTCTCCTGCCATTTTCTTGGCCAGGAACGTGGTGATCTCATGCAATGCCTTGCAGAACTTGTCGTAATCTTCGCCCTCTGCGGTGATCTCCTCATTGCCTGCCATACCGTTCGCCAGTACTAACAGTGTATCATTGGTGGAAGTATCGCCGTCCACGGAGATCATGTTAAAGGAATCTACTACGTCTGCGCTGACGCACTTCTGTAACATCTCTTTGGAAATATTCACATCGGTGGTTACAAAGCCTAACATAGTGCACATGTTCGGATGGATCATTCCGGATCCCTTGCACATACCGCCTAATGTCACGGTCTTGCCGCCGATCTCGGTCTCAATGGCAATCTCCTTGGAAATGGTATCGGTGGTCATGATGGCATGAGCCGCATCGGAACCGGCCTCTAAGGTGTCCGCCTTCGCTGCCACCAGCTTTTTGATTCCAGCGGTAATCTTATCTACGGGAATCTGCATACCGATGACACCGGTGGATGCTACCAGTACTGCATCCGTGGGCACTCCTAACAATTCTCCGGCACATTTTGCTTCAGCCTCGCAGCAGTCCAGTCCCTGTTTGCCGGTGCAGGCATTGGCGATTCCGGAATTAACTACCACTGCCTGTGCATATGCGGAATGTTCCACTATCTGCTTATCCCACAGCACAGGAGCCGCCTTTACCACATTGGAGGTAAAAGTACCTGCCACGGTGCAGGGAACCTTACTTACGATCAATGCCATATCCTTACGATTCTGATATTTAATGGCAGCCTCAACACCTGCTGCCTCAAAGCCTTTTGCTGCGGTCACACCGCCCTGGATCTGTTTCATATTGGAATAATCTCCTTTCGATTTTGTTTCTATTGATTAAACGCCGTAATGTTTTCTTCGTTCAGGGTAAAATCGTAATAGTTCAGGTCTTCCCGCTTCGTCCAGCCGATGCATTTCCAGAAAGCATTACCGATATCATTCTGGGTAAAAGCGATCAGGCTGACTTTATTGATGTGCTCTTCTTTCAGGGCATTCATGCAGTGGACCACCATGGCTTTTCCAATGCCAAGTCTTCTATGATCTTCTCTCACACATACATGATACAGGCAGCCCCGTCGTCCGTCATGACCGCAGAGAATGCCGCCCACTACGGTTCCATCCTCCCCGATGGCTACCACACTGGTACCGGGATTCCGGTTGATAAAACGCTCCACACCTTCTCTAGAATCATCGATGCTTCGGATACCAAAGCCATGAATGGTCATCCAGAGGGCATGCAGACCGTCATAATCTTCTATGCTCATTGGTTTGATCGTAAACTGTTTGCTCATTGATGTATGTAATCCTTTCGTCCTTGTCCTGTGTCTGCTTTAAGGGAAGCAGGGAACCAGCTTAAGCCCTTCGCTCTCGGGAAGTCCGAACAGCAGGTTCATATTCTGTACTGCCTGACCGGCAGCGCCTTTTACGAGATTGTCCAGTGCACCCATCATAATGATGCGTCCGGTACGCTCGTCGATGACGAAGTTGATATCCACGTAGTTACTGCCTTCCACCCACTTGGTCTCGGGGCAGCTGCCCTTATCCAGTACACGGACAAATTTCTCGTTTGCATAATATTTATCATAGACAGCCTTTACCTCTTCATAAGTAGGAAGTGTGCCGTCCGGTTTTCTCTTCAGTGTTGCATACTCGGTTGCCAGAATACCACGGTTCATAGGTACGAGATGTGGTGTGAAATTAATGGTCACCTGACAGTTGCCCGCATAGCCTAACTGCTCCTCGATCTCCGGGGTATGTCTGTGGCTTGCCACACCGTATGCCTTCATATTCTCATTCACTTCGCAGAACAGGTTGGGCACCTTGGCTCCTCTGCCTGCACCGGAGGTTCCGGACTTGGCATCCACGATCAGGGTATTCACATCGATCATGCCTTCCTTTACCATAGGGTAAGCGGTCAGGATCGAGCAAGTGGTATAACAGCCGGGGTTTGCTACCAGTCTGGTCTTCTCTGTAATCTTGTCACGGTTGATCTCGCAGAGTCCGTATACCGCTTCCTCGATGAACTGCGGAGACTTATGATCGATGCCGTACCATTTCTCATAGGTAGCCACATCCTTGATACGATAGTCCGCGGACAGATCCACGATTTTCACCTGAGAGAGAATCTCCTCGGTCAGAAGTCCCGCCAGGAATCCCTGGGGGGTCGCGGTAAAGATCACATCCACCTGCTTCGCCAGTTCTTCCAGATTGTCGTCCTTGCAGATATCCTCCACCAGCTGAAACATGTTCTGGTATACCTGATAATATTTCTTATCTATATAGCTTCGGGAACCGTACCATACGATTTTGGCATCCTTGTGATTCAACAGGATACGTACCAGTTCTCCTCCGGCATAACCGGTTGCTCCGATGATTCCTACTCTGATCATTTTTCTACCTCTCTTGTTTATGTCATCGTTTTTTATTTCTGTCGCCGCCATACTTGTGTCAACGAATTGCTTCTGTCGCCGCCATACTTGT
>OKSL01000486.1_pt1 | contig 25007 bp, 19 predicted proteins | sample 1606251 | NCBI WGS metagenome assembly OKSL01 (sample SAMEA3879543, study PRJEB24766) | human gut metagenome | biome: human-associated habitat; feature: feces | place: USA | collected 1985/1987 | reverse complement strand
TGTATATGATGTGGCTAAGGCGTTGAAGGGGACAGGTGTTCCTTTGATTGCTGACGGTGGTTTGCGCTACTCGGGTGATGTTGTGAAAGCTTTGGCTGCCGGAGGATATAGCGTAATGATCGGTTCGCTGGTTGCCGGAACGGAAGAGTCTCCCGGTGATACAATTATCTTCAACGGACGTAAGTTCAAATCTTATCGTGGTATGGGTTCACTGGAAGCAATGGAGAATGGTTCAAAAGACCGTTATTTCCAGAGTGGTACCAATGACGTTAAGAAATTGGTGCCGGAAGGTATCGCTGCCCGTGTACCTTATAAGGGAACTTTATACGAAGTGATCTTCCAGTTGGTAGGCGGTTTGCGTGCCGGTATGGGGTATTGTGGTGCAGGTAGTATAGAGCAGTTGCACGATGCCAAGTTCACCCGCATCACTAATGCAGGCGTGCTTGAAAGCCACCCGCACGATGTGGCAATTACAAGCGAGGCTCCGAATTACAGTCGTCCCGAATAAAATATAGGCAATTTATATAGAAATACCCGGGGAGTAACAAATACTTTTCCGGGTATTTTTCGTTTAAAGAAAAGGCATCATCTGTTTGGTGTTGAGGCAATATAAAAGATGTTTCCCCGTTATTACATTGTTCTTTTCTAAGATAATAGTTATGATAAGAAGTGGATTGACAATAATTCTCCTTTGCCTGGGATTGGCAATTTTTGCTCAGCAAGATCCGGTGCTGATGCGTATTAACGGGAAAGAAATTCTCCGTTCGGAGTTCGAATATATCTATAATAAGAATAATGCCCTTGCTGGTATCGAACAGAAAACATTGAGTGAATATGTTGATTTGTTTGTGAATTTTAAGCTGAAAGTCGCTGCAGCCGAAGCTGCCGGATTAGATACTACCCGGGCTTTCGTGAAGAACTGGAGGGCTACCGTTGCCAGTTGGCAAAAGCTTATTTGACGGATGAGTCTGTATCAGAGCTTGCAGCCCGTCAGGTATATGATAAAATGAAAGCTAACAATCGTGCCGGACAGATACGGGTAAGTCATATCTTTAAGTCTCTTCCCCAAACAGTTACCAGTCATGTACTGCGTTCTGCAGAAGCTCGGATGGATTCTCTTTATGCCGCATTGCAGAATGGGCAGGCGGACTTTGATGAGTGTGTACGTAATTTCTCTGATGAAAAAAAATCTTTTTGGGTAAGTTGGTTACAGATGCCTGTTGAGTTTGAAGATGTTGTATTTGCATTAAAGCAAGGAGAGATATCCCAACCTTTTTTTACACCGCAAGGCATTCATATTGTCAAGGCGATTGAACGGAAAGAAATCCTGCCCTTTGAAAAAGTGAAGGATGAAATCATGCGTCGCCAGAGCCGTCGTTACGGAATGGACAGAGGGACGGAGGCTTTGGTGGAAAAACTGAAAAAGGAATATCAATATACGGCAGATAAGACTGGAGTGGATGAATTACTGTCAAAAGGGCAGACAGATAAGAGACTGTTTACACTTGACGGCAGGGAATATACAGGAAAGATGTTTGCCGCTTTTGCAGCTTCCCACCCTCAGGGTGTGCAACGCCAGCTGAAAGGATTTATCATGAAGTCCGTACTGGATTATGAGTATAGTCGCCTGGAAGATAAATATCCGGAATTCCGTATGCTCATGCAAGAGTATCGGAATGGAATGTTACTGTTTGAAATCAGTAACCGGGAGATTTGGGAACGTGTACCCTCAGATGAGGTCGGACTGGCGGCCTATTTTGAAAAGCATCATTCGGATTATCATTGGAAAGTCCCCCGTTATAAAGGAATTGTATTACATACTACAACGAAAAAGCTTGGAAAGCAAGCCCGCAAATTCCTGAAATCTTTGCCGGAAGAGGAGTGGCAGAATGCTATCCGGCTGACGTTTAATGCAAAGACGCGGCAAGTGCAGGCGGAACAAGGTTTATTTGCTCCCGGAGATAATGCCTATGTAGATGAAGAAATCTTCAAAAAGGGGAAAACTGAACCTATGACGTCATTTCCTTTTACCACTTTTCTGGGTGAAAAGGTGAAGGGGCCGGAGACTTATCAAGAGGTGCGTGGACTGCTTGTAGGCGATTATCAGAACTATTTGGAGGAGCGTTGGATTGCACAATTACGGAGCACCGCTAAGGTTGAAATAAACCAAGAGGTTTTAAAAACCGTTAATAAGCACTGATGCAACCGATTAAACCGTTATCTTCGTACCTTGAAATAAAGTAAATATCAATCGGTAATGCGAATATTTTTCCTGGGACTCCTCTCCATCCTTTTGTGTGTGGCCTGTAGCGAGCAACACGACCATAAAGGGAAGACACCACTGGTGGAATTGGACGGCAATTTCCTTTACCGGGAAGACCTGCAATCTGCGCTTCCGGCGAGATTGTCGAAAGATGATAGTTTACTGTTCGCAGAACATTACATCCGCAATTGGGTGGAAGATGTCTTATTATATGAGAAAGCGCAGAGTAATATTCCCGATAACGGGGAGATTGAGAAACTTGTGGAGAATTATCGCAAGGCGCTGATTATGCACACCTATCAGCAGGCATTGATTCACCAAAGACTCTCGAATGAAATTTCAGAGGGAGAGTTGGCGGACTATTATGAAAAGAATAAAGAGCTTTTCAGGTTGGAACGGCCGCTGATGCAGGGGTTGTTCATCAAAGTCCCCCTCACCGCACCACAACTAAACAATGTACGTCGTTGGTATAAAGCAGCTACGCAAGATGCAGTAGAACATCTGGAAAAGTATAGCTTGCAGAATGCCGTGAAGTACGAGTACTTTTATGATAAATGGGTACCGATGGCAGATGTGCTTGATCTGATACCGTTGAAAGTACCCGAAGTAGAAGATTATGTGAATAAGAACCGTCATATCGAATTGAAAGATACGGCGTTTTATTATTTCCTGAATGTGAGCGATTTTCGTTCGGTGGGCGAGCAGGAACCTTATGAGTTTGCACGCCCTAAAGTGAAAGATATGATGCTGAACCTGAAACAAGTGGAGTTTATGAAAAAGGTGAAGGATGACTTGTATCAGCAGGCAGTGAAGAAGAATGAGATTAAATATAATTAGTTTAGATACACAGAATGAAAAATTTTATGAACTTTAAGTTTGTAGTTTTATGTGCCTTGGCGCTGATGACCGGTTCTGCCGTTTATGGACAAGACAACGTGATTGACGAAGTAGTTTGGGTAGTGGGCGACGAGGCTATATTGAAGTCTGAAGTAGAAGAAGCTCGGATGAGTGCTCTGTACGAAGGACGTAAATTTGATGGTGATCCCTACTGTGTGATTCCTGAAGAAATAGCTGTACAGAAGCTGTTTTTGCACCAGGCTGCTCTCGATAGTATTGAAGTTGCTGAAAGTGAGGTGATCCAGCGTGTGGACCAGATGACGAATATGTATATCGCCAATATCGGTTCGCGTGAAAAGATGGAGGAATACTTCAATAAGACATCCAGTCAGATTCGTGAAGCCTTGCGCGAGAATGCCCGTGAAGGATTGAAAGTGCAGAGAATGCAGCAGAAACTGGTAGGAGAGATTAAAATCACTCCGGCAGAGGTGCGCCGCCACTTCAAGGATTTGCCGCAGGACAGTATTCCTTATATCCCTACCCAGGTAGAGGTGCAGATCATCACACAACAACCGAAAATTCCTTTGGAGGAAATTGAAAATGTAAAAAGTCGTCTGCGCGAATATACGGATCGTGTGAATAAGGGAGAAAGCTTCTCTATGTTGGCACGTTTGTACTCCGACGACCGTGGTACGGCTATCAATGGTGGTGAAATGCCATTTACAGGACGCGGTTATCTGGATCCTGCATTTGCCAATGTGGCTTTCAACCTGCAAGACCCCAATAAGGTTTCCAAGATTGTAGAGTCTGAATATGGCTTCCATATTATCCAGTTGATGGAAAAACGTGGTGACCGTATCAAAGTACGCCATATCTTGTTGAAGCCCCACGTACCGGAAGAAGCGCTGATGGCAGGTACTGCCCGTCTGGACTCTATTGCCGATGACATCCGTAACGGTAAGTTTACTTTTGAAGAAGCTGCTTCCGTACTTTCACAGGATAAGGATACACGTAACAATCACGGTCTGTTACCTAACCCTCAAACCAATACGTCAAAGTTTGAGATGCAGGAACTTCCGCCCGAGATTGCTAAAGTGGTGGATAAGATGAAAGTAGGAGAAATCTCCGAGGCATTCACTATGATTCCGCAGAAGACTGGTAAAGAAGAATGTGTAATCGTAAAACTGAAAAGCCGCATCAACGGACACAAAGCAACTATTTCGGAAGACTATCAGAACCTGAAGGAAATTGTATTGGAGAAACGTCGTGACGAGATGCTGGATAAATGGATTCGCGAAAAACAAAAGCATACGTACGTGCGTATCAACGAAAATTGGAAGAACTGTACATTTAAGTATCCGGGTTGGATTAAAGACTGATCCCGGGTGATACACTAACTTTTTGTATGCAGAAGAAAAATACAAGAAATAATTTTCTGAACAGGCATAGATTCCTTCTCACAGGCCTTCTATGCCTGTTTGGCATCTGTTTGCTGAGTGCCCAGGATAAGCCGAAACAGCCGGAAAAGAAGAAAACCCGGGTTGATTTGCTTTACGCTGAGGAGGCGCAGGCGGATAAAATTCTGCTTCCGGATGTTCAGATTCTGATCCGGTCGGTAAAGCTACGTCATGACAGTATGTATATGTACTGTGACAGTGCGTTGATTTACGAGAAGACAAATTCGGTGGAAGCTTTCGGTAATGTCCGTATGGAACAGGGGGATACGCTCTTTATTTATGGAGATTATCTGTATTATGACGGTATGTCGCAGTTGGCAATGCTTCGTGAGAATGTCCGCATGATTAACCGGAATACGGTATTGACAACGGATAGTTTAAACTACGACCGTTTGTATAATCTGGGTTATTACTTCGATGGCGGTACACTGACCGATGAAGAGAATGTGCTGACTTCCGAGTGGGGAGAATATAGTCCGGCCACGAAAATATCCGTATTCAACCATGATGTGAAGTTGGTTAATCCGAAATTTGTATTGACTTCGGATACCCTGAAATATAGCACCGATACGAAGATTGCTACGATTCTGGGCCCTTCGGATATTGTGAGTGATAAGAACCACATCTATTCCGAACGAGGTATTTATAATACCACTACAGAGCAGGCTGAACTGCTGGATCGTTCCGTGCTGACCAACGAAGGCAAGAAACTGACGGGTGACAGTATTTTCTATGATCGTGTTTTGGGATATGGTGAAGCATTTGACAATGTGCAGATGAATGATACCATTAACAGGAATATGCTCACAGGTAACTATTGTTTCTACAATGAGATCACGGGAAGTGCACTTGCTACTCAACGTGCAGTTGCTATTGATTATTCACAAGGTGACAGTTTGTTTATGCACGGTGATACACTGCGGTTGATTACCTATCATATAAATACGGACTCCATGTTTCGTGAGATGAGGGTGTATCATAAAGTACGTGCTTATCGTACGGATGTTCAGGCAGTATGCGATTCTTTGGTGTATAATTCTAAAGACTCTTGCATGACTATGTATACTGATCCTATCTTATGGCATGGCTCACAACAATTGTTGGGTGAGGAAATTAAAGTCTATATGAATGACAGTACCATAGACTGGGCGCACATAATCAATCAGGCTTTGGCTGTGGAGCAGAAAGATTCTGTTCACTACAACCAGGTGACGGGCAAGGAGATGAAAGGCTTTTTTGTTGGCGGAGATATGCGTCAGGTGGATGTGAACGGTAATGTGCTGGTTGTCTTCTATCCGATAGACGATAAAGACAGTACCATGATAGGATTGAACTATTCTGAGGGCAGTTTCCTGCGTATGTTACTGAAAGAAAGGCGTATGGAGCAAGGAGCCTTTATAGGGAAAGCGAATGGTACGCTCTATCCGATGGATCAGATTCCGGCTGACAAATATAAGTTGCCGCCTTTTGTCTGGTTTGACTATATCCGTCCGAGGAATAAGGAAGATATATTTGAGTGGAGAGGTAAAAGGGCTGGCGAACAATTGCAGAAATCAGATCGTAAGCCTATAGTTTCACCAAGGAATATGAATATAAAAAGAAATAAATAAGCGCTATGGGAATGTTCACAATGAGAAAGCCTCGTGGCTTTAATCATCCATATATATATGTGGATGAGCGGAAAGAGAAGTTGGCGAAGATGGAAGAAAGCGCCAAACGTGAATTGGGAATGTTGCCTGAGAAGGAGTTTTCGCCGGAAGATATCCGGGGAAAGTTCGTTGAAGGCACTACTCACTTGAAACGACGCAAGGAAAGCGGGCGTAAACCGGTACACCTGGGGGTGATACTGGTGATTATTGCTTTGCTGATATACTTGTGGTATGCCATAAGCACCGGAATCATTTAATTTAATTACGAGTTACAAATTACGAATTACAATGTAGCATCATGGAACCTGTTGTTATTCGTTATTTGTAATTCATAATTCATAATTTGTAATTATCATGAGCGACATAATTCATTTGCTGCCCGATTCGGTTGCCAATCAGATTGCTGCCGGAGAGGTGATTCAGCGTCCGGCGTCCGTCATTAAGGAATTGGTAGAGAATGCGATTGATGCCGAAGCACAAGAAATACACGTATTGGTGACGGATGCAGGGAAAACCTGTATACAGGTGATTGACGATGGTAAAGGCATGTCCGAAACGGATGCGCGCCTTGCTTTCGAACGCCATGCCACCTCTAAGATAAGGCAGGCTGCCGATTTATTTGCCTTGCGCACGATGGGATTCCGTGGAGAGGCGTTGGCTTCTGTTGCTGCGGTGGCGGAAGTAGAACTCAAAACCCGTATGGCGAATGAGGAACTGGGTACACGGATTATGATAGCCGGCTCTAAAGTCGAAAGTCAGGAAGCCGTTTCGTGTCCTAAAGGAAGTAACTTTTCCATTAAGAACTTATTCTTTAATATACCTGCCCGCCGCAAGTTCCTGAAAGCGAACTCGACGGAATTGAGCAATATCCTTACTGAATTTGAACGCATAGCTCTGGTACATCCCGAAGTGGCTTTCTACTTATATAGTAATGATACCGAATTATTCAACCTGCCTGCGATGCCACTTCGCCAACGCATTCTTGCCGTATTTGGCAAGAAGTTGAACCAGCATCTGCTGTCGGTAGATGTGGATACTACTATGGTGAAGGTATCTGGCTTTGTTGCCAAACCGGAGACGGCGCGTAAGAAAGGAGCTCATCAGTATTTCTTTGTGAACGGGCGTTATATGCGTCATCCATATTTCCATAAAGCGGTGATGGATGCTTATGAACAATTGATTCCGGCAGGCGAACAGATTTCCTATTTCATTTACTTTGATGTGGACCCGGCCAACATTGATGTGAATATACATCCTACCAAAACCGAGATTAAGTTTGAAAACGAGCAGGCAATTTGGCAAATCGTTTCCGCAGCGGTAAAAGAGTCATTGGGTAAATTCAATGCTGTGCCGTCCATTGATTTCGATACGGAAGGTATGCCGGATATTCCCGCATTCGATCAGACTCGTCCGATAGAGCCTCCGAAGGTGCATTATAATTCAGACTTCAATCCGTTCAAGACTTCTTCCGCTTCCTCTTATAGTGGTGGGGGCAGCTATTCCCGGCCGAAAGTGGATTGGGAAGGACTGTATGATGGTCTGGAGAAAGCCAGCAAGATGAATACGCCTATGGAAGAAGAACCTTTTGTAGACGAAACGGACTGGACTTCTGCACCTGCATCGGTAGATATGTCCGAAGAGCGTACTCCGTATGTTCAGGAGACGGAAACTGTATCTTCTCCATCTGCATCGTTGTATACCAACGAACCGGCAGTGGAGAAAGGTGCGCAGCATTTTCAATTCAAAGGGCGCTTTATTCTGACTTCGGTAAAATCCGGTTTGATGCTGATAGACCAGCACCGGGCGCATATCCGGGTGTTGTTTGAACGTTATATGAATCAAATACGTCAGAAACAAGGGGTTTCTCAAGGAGTTTTGTTTCCTGAAATCGTGCAATTGCCCGCTTCGGAAGCTGCGGTGTTGGAAAGCATCATGGAAGACTTCTCGGCAGTTGGGTTTGAACTGACACCTCTGGGAGGAGGAAGTTATGCGATCAATGGCATTCCGTCCGGCATTGAAGGGTTGAATCCGGTGGAGCTGGTGCGTAATATGGTGCATACGGCAATGGAAAAGGGAAATGACGTGAAGGAAGAAGTGCAAACGATGTTGGCTCTGACACTGGCGAAGGCTGCTGCCATTGTTTACGGCCAGGTGTTGAGCAATGAAGAAATGGCTAATCTGGTAGATAATCTGTTTGCTTGTCCTACTCCGAATTATACACCGGATGGACGTACCGTATTGTCAACGATTAAAGAAGAAGATATTGAAAAACTATTTGCTCGTTAAAGTAGTATAATCTATTTGTTAAAACAATTTCGCACATACGTGTGAATGATATTCGCCCCTACAGGACTGATTAAGGTGCTTGTAGGGGCGAATCATTATTTATTTATCTGTATAGAAGCCTTCCTGCCCGGCTTGTGGCGCGGTCGGAACAAAAAAAACTATCTTCGTAAAACCTTTTAGTTCGGATGGTGTTATTTAAACAGTTACAATAATGAATTTAAATTAACCACTTAACTATTTAAGGTATATGAAAAAGATTCTAATGTTACTGGCTTTGGCCGGTTTGTCTTCTGCTGCTATGGCGCAACAGAAGACTGAAGTAGTCGAATACGAAATTATCCAGGTACAGGATAAATATCAGGTAATCACCAATCCTTTCTGGAGCAATTGGTTCTTCTCTATCGGCGGCGGTGCTGAAGCTACTTTTGGTGATAATGATAGTGCAGGAAGTTTTGGTAAGCGTATCAGTCCTACATTGAATATCTCTGTCGGTAAATGGTTTACTCCCGGTTTGGGATTGCGTCTGCAATATAGCGGTTTGCAGGCTAGAGGCTTTACTTATGATAAAGGTGCCGACTACGTGAAGGGTGCCGAGCTGAAAGACGGTTACTATAAACAACGTTTTGACTATATGAACTTGCACGGTGACGTGATGTTCAATCTGAATGCTCTTTTCGGAGGTTATAATCAGCATCGTGTTTATGAGATTATTCCTTATGTAGGTGCCGGTTTCACTCACAATTACTCCAAACCTCATCGCGAAGCTTTGTCTGTGAATGCAGGTATTATCAATAAATTCCGTATTTCGAATGCAGTAGATATTAACCTGGAATTGAGCGCAATGGCTGCTGAAGATAAATTTGATGGTGAAGTAGGTGGTGATCACGGATATGATGGCGTATTGAGCGCTACGGTTGGTCTGACTTATCGTTTCCCCGCCCGTGGTTTCCGTCGCCCGATGCCGCAGTTGATCTCTCAGATCGAACTGGCCGCCATGCAGGATAAGTTGGCTATGATGGGTGCACAGAATGCAGAATTGAAGAATGCACTGGTACAGGCTGAAAACCAGCCGGTGGCTGAAGTGACAGAAACACAGGTGATTGTTCCGGATCCGGATATCGCACCGCGTACCGTATTCTTCCAGATTGGTTCTGCTGAATTGTCTCCGCGTGAAATCATGAACCTGTCTTATCTGGCAGAACAAATGAAACAGTTCCCGAATGCAACGTACACCGTAAACGGTTATGCTGACTCTGCAACCGGTACTCCGGCATTCAACAAGGAGTTGAGCTTGAAACGTGCACAAGCTGTTAAGAATGCATTGGTTAAGAATTACGGTATTGCTGCCGATCGCTTGAATGTGGAAGCCGGTGGTGGTGTAGACAAATTTGGTCAACCGATCCTGAACCGTGTGGTATTAGTGAAATCTGCTAACTAAATATAGTCTTTCCATTAAAAAGGGAACGCCCTGTTCTCTCGTAGATTCTACGGGAGGTCAGGGCGTTACTCGTAACAGAGGATATTGTTTTTTATTCTCCGCTGAATTTCTTCACTTGTTCTGCTATCAGTTCCGCATCGTCGAAATAGTTGATCTTCATTGCTTTGCGTACATCATCCAATGTAGCGGCGGCAACTTCGCGTGCTGCGTCGCAACCTTTCTTCAGCATGTCATAGATGGCAGGAATGTCTTTTTCAAATTCTTTGCGACGATTGCGAATCGGTTCCAGCGTTTCCTGCATGATGGAGTTAAGGAATCCTTTCACCTTCATATCACCCAGACCGCCACGCTGATAATGTGCTTTCAGTTCATCGAGGTTCGGATATTCGGGCAGGTAAAGGCCGAAGTGTTCGGGGCGGCAGAAAGCATCCAGATAAGTAAATACAGGGTTACCTTCTACTTTACCCGGGTCTTGTACACGCAAGTGGTCGGGATCGGTATACATACCTTTCACTTTCTTCTGTACTTCGTCGGCAGAGTCGGAGAGGTAGATACAGTTGCCCAGGCTCTTGCTCATCTTGGCTTTTCCGTCTGTTCCGGGCAGGCGCAGACAGGCGGCGTTTTCGGGCAGGAGGATTTCCGGCTCAACCAGTGTTTCGCCATAGATATAGTTGAAACGACGAACGATTTCGCGTGCCTGTTCCAACATTGGTTCCTGATCTTCGCCCACAGGGACAGTTGTTGCCTTGAAAGCGGCAATGTCCGCAGTCTGGCTGATGGGGTAGGTGAAGAAACCTACTGGGATGCTGGCGTCGAAGTTGCGCAACTGAATTTCTGCCTTTACTGTAGGATTACGTTGCAGGCGGCTTACGGTCACCATATTCATGAAGTAAAAACTCAATTCGCACAGTTCGGCAATCTGAGATTGAATGAAGATAGTGCTTTTTGCCGGGTCCAGTCCGCATGCCAGATAGTCAAGCGCCACTTCGATAACATTCTGACGTACCTTTTCCGGGTTGTCCACATTGTCAGTCAATGCTTGTGCATCGGCAATGAAAACGAATATCTTGTCATACAAACCGGAGTTCTGCAACTCCACTCTTCTTCTCAATGAGCCCACATAATGTCCTATGTGCAGGCGTCCTGTAGGGCGGTCGCCCGTGAGGATGATTTTCTCTTTAGACATATTTATATTATTCTATTTATTATGTTTTTCTTTGAAAATGAATACAAAGGTAACGTTTTTCTCTGACTTTAGCTTCATAATTCTTTAGAGAAGCGAAAGAGAAACCATACTCTTGTTGCTTTTCCTGAAAAAAGAGTTTACCTTTGTGGAAATATACTTAATATAAAACGCGATGAAAACAGATTTTGATTATCAAGCGGTCCCTCAAGGGTTTATTCATTGTTTCAAGGACGATTGTTCCAGGTCAGATGCTTGCTTGCGTCGTTTGGCTGCGCGGCATTGCACGGCTGATAAACCTTTGATTACAATTCTCAGTCCGGCAGCTGTTCCTGCCGATTCTTCTCAGTGTTCCTATTTCCTGCCTATCCAGAAGATACGTGTGGCATGGGGGGTAAGAAACTTATTTGACGATGTTCCTCTTAGCTTGGCAGCCGATATGCGGCACCAGATTGTTTCCTACTTCGGCAAGACACATTATTATCGGATCTACCGTAAAGAGCGTTTCATTACGCCTGAAGGTCAACGATATATCAGGCATATATTTACTCAGAACGGCATTACCGACGCACTTCAGTTTGAGTCTTATTCGGAAGTCTATAAGTGGTGATTAGTTTCTCGGTGTGGAACTGGCGGTTTCATGCCTTGAAACCTGTAGTTTCACACCGAGAAACTGATAGTTTCAAGGCATGAAACTACAAGTTTCAGCTGATGAAACTAATGACGGTACTATATCATGCTTTTAAATAGCTTAATAGGAGGCAATTGCTATTTTAAATAAATATAGAGAATAAAGACAGGCTCTAAATTTGTTTATTATCGAAATAAGTCGTTACTTTGCACAAATTTTAAAACAACGATGCAACAACACGGAAAAAGAGATACATATAATCTGTATTCGAATGAATTTCATTCGTTAGTCGATGATTTCTCTTTCTCTGAGAAGATATTGTTAGTTCTTTGGTAATGCGTTAATCCTTTGTTGGGTAACGCATTTTTTTTGTGCCCGGATGTATAGGAAGAAACTTAATAGACAACAAGAGAATATATGGAAAAGAATTTGAAGAAAGTGTTGGTCTTGGGCTCAGGTGCACTCAAGATCGGTCAGGCCGGGGAGTTCGACTATTCCGGTTCGCAGGCATTGAAGGCTCTGCGTGAAGAAGGTATCAGTTCAGTGTTGGTGAACCCGAATATTGCTACTATCCAAACATCGGAAGGTATTGCAGATCAGGTTTATTTCTTGCCTGTAACCACTTATTTCGTAGAAGAAATCATCAAGAAAGAACGTCCCGATGGTATTCTGTTGGCCTTCGGTGGTCAGACGGCTCTGAACTGCGGTGCCGAGTTGTACACAAGCGGTGTGCTGGCTAAGTACGGTGTGCGCGTATTAGGAACTTCGGTGGAAGCTATCATGTATACGGAAGACCGTGACCTCTTCGTGAAGAAGCTGGACGAGATCAATATGAAAACTCCCGTCAGCCAGGCTGTAGAAAGTATGGAAGATGCAATTGCTGCTGCTGAACGCATCGGTTTTCCGGTTATGGTTCGTTCCGCTTATGCACTGGGCGGTTTGGGTAGCGGCATCTGCCAGGATAAAGAAGAGTTCCTGAAGTTGGCCGAAAGCTCTTTCGCTTTCTCTAAACAAATTCTTGTAGAAGAGTCTCTGAAAGGTTGGAAAGAAATTGAGTTCGAAGTAATCCGCGATGCTAACGACCACTGCTTCACGGTGGCAAGCATGGAAAATTTCGACCCGCTGGGTATCCATACGGGAGAGTCTATTGTAGTGGCTCCGACTTGTTCGCTGACTGACGAGCAGGTGAAGATGTTGCAAGATCTTTCTACGAAGTGTATCCGTCATCTAGGCATTGTGGGCGAATGTAACATTCAGTATGCATTTAATGCGGAAACTAACGACTACCGTGTGATTGAGGTGAATGCCCGTCTGTCGCGTTCTTCTGCTTTGGCTTCTAAGGCTACGGGTTATCCGTTGGCATTCGTGGCCGCTAAGATCGCATTGGGCTATACGCTCGATCAGATTGGTGAAATGGGTACTCCGTATTCAGCGTATGTAGCTCCGCAACTGGATTATCTGATTTGTAAGATTCCTCGTTGGGACTTGACGAAGTTCGTAGGTGTATCCCGTGAAATCGGTTCCAGCATGAAGTCTGTAGGTGAAATCATGTCTATCGGACGTTCTTTCGAAGAAATCATCCAGAAAGGTTTGCGTATGATCGGTCAGGGTATGCACGGATTTGTAGGCAACGACCTGCACTTCGATGATCTGGATCGTGAGCTCTCACGTCCTACCGACTTGCGTGTATTTGCTATTGCTGAAGCTTTGGAGAATGGCTATACGATAGACCGCATCTTTGACCTGACCAAGATTGATCCCTGGTTCCTTGGCAAGTTGAAGAACATTGTTGACTATAAGTTGAAGCTTTCCCAATATAATAAGGTGGAAGATATTCCGGCCGACGTATTGCGTCAGGCAAAAGTGCTGGGCTTCTCTGACTTCCAGATTGCGCGTTTCGTACTCGAACCGCAAGGCAATATGGAGAAAGAAAATCTGATGGTGCGTGCACGTCGTAAAGAGTTGGGCATCCTGCCGGCTGTAAAACGTATCAATACGATTGCTTCCGAGCATCCTGAACTGACTAATTACCTGTATATGACGTACGCCGTTGAGGGTTATGACGTAAACTATTACAAGAATGAAAAGTCAGTGGTTGTACTGGGTTCCGGTGCTTACCGTATCGGGTCTTCCGTAGAGTTCGACTGGTGTTCGGTAAATGCCGTGCAGACTGCACGTAAGCTGGGTTACAAGTCCATCATGATTAACTATAACCCTGAAACCGTATCTACTGACTATGATATGTGTGATCGTCTTTACTTCGATGAGCTGTCTTTTGAGCGTGTACTCGATGTTATTGACCTGGAACAGCCGCGCGGCGTAATCGTATCTGTAGGCGGACAGATCCCGAACAACCTGGCAATGAAACTGCATCGTCAGTCAGTGCCCATCCTGGGAACTTCTCCTCTTTCTATCGACCGTGCTGAAAACCGTAATAAGTTCTCTGCTATGCTCGACCAACTGGGTATCGACCAGCCGGCTTGGCAAGAGCTTACCAGTCTGGAAGATGTGAAAGGTTTCGTAGAGAAAGTGGGTTATCCGGTACTGGTTCGTCCGTCTTATGTACTTTCGGGTGCTGCGATGAACGTATGCTACGATGAAGAAGAATTGGAGAACTTCCTGAAAATGGCCGCTGAAGTATCTAAAGAATATCCGGTGGTAATTTCTCAGTTCTTGCAGAATACAAAAGAAATCGAATTTGATGCTGTTGCTCAGAATGGTGAAGTAGTGGAATATGCTATTTCCGAGCATGTGGAGTTTGCCGGTGTACACTCCGGTGACGCTACATTGGTATTCCCTGCACAGAAGATTTACTTTGCTACGGCACGTCGTATCAAGAAAATCAGCCGTCAGATTGCAAAGGAACTCAATATCTCCGGTCCGTTCAATATTCAGTTCCTGGCACGTAACAATGAGGTGAAGGTAATCGAATGTAACCTTCGTGCTTCACGTAGTTTCCCGTTCGTGTCTAAGGTGCTGAAGCGTAACTTTATTGAAACTGCTACCCGCATCATGCTGGATGCTCCTTATACTCGTCCTGACAAGTCGGCATTCGATATCGACTGGATTGGTGTGAAAGCTTCTCAGTTCTCTTTCTCCCGTCTGCACAAGGCAGACCCGGTACTGGGTGTGGATATGTCTTCTACCGGTGAAGTAGGCTGTATCGGTGATGATTTCTCCGAAGCATTGCTGAGCGCCATGATTGCTACTGGCTTCCAGATTCCTCAAAAGGGAGTGATGTTCTCTTCCGGTGCCATGAAATCGAAAGTAGATTTGCTGGAGTCCAGCCGCATGCTTTTCAATAAAGGATATAAGATTTATGCAACGGCAGGTACAGCCGCTTTCCTGAATGCTCATGGAGTGGGCACTGAAGCTGTTTACTGGCCCGATGAACGTCCTGACGCAGAGAACAACGTGATGAAGATGATTGCCGAACACAAGTTCGATTTGATTGTCAACATTCCGAAGAATCATACGAAGCGTGAACTGACAAACGGTTACCGTATCCGTCGTGGTGCTATCGACCATAACATTCCGTTGATTACGAATGCTCGTCTGGCAAGTGCTTTCATCGAAGCATTCTGCGAACTGAAGTTGGAAGATATTGCTATCAAGAACTGGCAGGAATATAAGTAATAAGATATCTGTCTGAAGTTAAAAAAGAGATGCTAAATTGGCATCTCTTTTTTTTATGGCTATCTTTGTGGGTAGATGGACTTTTTGAAACTATAATCTTTATCAACAGGAGTATGAATGAAGTAGAGAAAATGCGTAGTTCGCAACTGGCGGATATGTCTGCCCCGGAAGTACAGGTAAAGTTTGAATATGCCAAGAAGTTGCTGGCAAGGATGCGGCAATTGAGTACTTACGATGAGGCTTACAGAGGATTGTTGGAAGACCTGATACCGGGAATACCGGAGACATCCGTTGTGTGCCCGCCTTTCCATTGCGATCATGGGGATGGTATACGTCTGGGTGAACACGTATTTGTGAATGCAAATTGTACTTTTCTGGACGGAGGTTATATCACGATTGGTGCCCATACATTGGTGGGACCTTGTGTGCAGATTTATACTCCACAACATCCGATGGATTATGTAGAACGTCGTACTCCGAAGGAATATGCCTATCCGGTGACGATAGGAGAGGATTGCTGGATTGGCGGTGGTGCTGTTATTTGTCCCGGCGTAACAATTGGTGATCGCTGTATTATTGGCGCCGGAAGTGTGGTGACGAAAAACATACCCGATGATAGTGTGGCGGTAGGAAATCCGGCGAAGGTGATCAGAAAGGTGATGCCGGAACGATGAAGTGATGTGAATTCAGTTATCTGTTAAATCAAAATACGATCTTGAACCATGAAAAAAATCCCCCTTTTCTTTATTGTTTTAGTTTGTATGTTGGCTGGACAATTAAAAGCAGCAGACGATTTTCTTCCCCAATCCAGATGGATTGGCAGTGAACATTCTCAAAGTACTCCGAACACTTGGCTTTGTTTCCGTAAAACAATCGAGCTTCCCAGTGTTCCCGGTGAGATGATTGCCAACATTGCCGTGGACTCTAAATACTGGTTGTGGATTAATGGAGAACTGGTAGTTTTTGAAGGTGGACTGAAGCGTGGTCCGGCTCCCGGAGCTACTTATTATGACCGGGTGGATATGGCTCCTTATCTGAAGAAAGGAAACAATGTTATTGCCTTGTTAGTGTGGCATTTTGGAAAGAATGGGTTCAGTCATGTAAACAGTGGGACTGCTGCTCTGCTTTTTAGTGCCCGGACATCGGGGGTGACTATTGTCAGTGATAAGAATTGGCAGTGCAGTGTGTATCAGGCTTATCAGAATACAGAAGCGCCATTCCCTAATTATCGTTTGTCCGAAAGTAATATCCGCTTCGATGCACGCAAAGAGTTGGCAGGCTGGAATCAACCTTCTTTTGGGGGTAAGTTAGGCCCGGCCATCGAAATTGGCTTTCCGAATGAAATGCCGTTTGGAAAATTGGTGCCTCGTCCCATTCCGATGTGGAAGGATAGCGGATTAAGGGAATACCCGGAGGTGGTGAAGAATGAAACCGGGGATACTATTCGTTGCCGTCTGCCATATAATTGCCAGATTACTCCTTACTTGCATGTGAAAGCTCCTGCCGGATTGAAGATTGGTATGCTGACTGATAATTATACAGGTGGCAGTGCAAACAATGTGCGGGCGGAATATATTACTCGCGAAGGTGAACAGAACTATGAAAGTTTTGGATGGATGAACGGACATGAAATGCTGTATGTGATTCCTGCCGGAGTGGAAGTATTGGGGCTTAAATATCGGGAAACGGGTTATAATGCAGACATAAAGGGGACTTTCACCTGTGATGATGCTTTCTTTACCGAGCTCTGGAAACGGAGTGCCCGTACCTTATATATTACCATGCGCGACAATTATATGGATTGCCCTGATCGCGAACGTGCGCAGTGGTGGGGAGATGAAGTGAACGAGCTGGGTGAAGCTTTCTATGCGCTCGACCCGCGTGGCTGGCAATTGGCTGTCAAAGGCATTTATGAACTGATGAATTGGCAACGGCCGGATGGGATTATTGCCTCTCCGGTTCCATCGGCTAACTGGTGTAAAGAGTTGCCTCTGCAAATGCTCGCCTCTGTCGGATGGTATGGATTTTATACACAGGCATTTTATAGTGGTGATTATTCATTTGTTCCTCACATTTATGAGGGAATGAAAAAATACCTGCATGAAGTGTGGGAGGTGGACGCGCAGGGATTTCCTATTCCCCGTCCCGGTGACTGGAATTGGGGCGACTGGGGGACTGACGTTGACCTGGAAGTTCTTACTACTTGTTGGTATTATTTGGCTCTTAAGGCTGAGAAAGAATTCGCACTTTATTTATATAAACAAAACGATGCCAATCGGGTAGACGAAATGATGAAGCGTATTGCCGCTGCTTTTGATAATCGTTATTGGACGGGTACCGCTTATCGTTCCAGATCGTATAAAGGTGAAACTGATGACCGCTCTCAGGCTATGGCCGTTGTGAGTGGATTGGCTCCGGTGGGAAGATATAAGGCTTTGCTGAAGGTTTTCAAGAAGGAATATCATGCCAGTCCCTATATGGAAAAATATATCATGGAAGCTCTCTTTGTGATGGGGGAACCGAACTTTGCATTGGAGCGTATGCGTAGCCGGTATACTAAAATGATGGCATATCCTTATACTACCTTATTCGAGGGGTGGGGAATAGGTGCCGAAGGTTTCGGGGGTGGTACTATCAACCATGCGTGGAGCGGTGGTCCGTTGACTATATTGAGTCAAAAGTTATGCGGAATAGAACCTCTGAAGCCTGGCTTCAAGCATTTTCGGGTAGCTCCGCAGCTTGGTATGTTAAACGAGGCATCGGCAGTGGTACCTACTCTTTACGGCGATATACGGGTAGATATAAAGAAACAAGACCGTATCGTGAATATACATGTAATCGTTCCTCCGGGTACTACTGCTGTAGTGGTATTGCCTGCTGGCAAAGAAAAGGTACTTCCACCGGGAAGTTATATCCTCCCGTAAACCGGGAAGAGAAAACATGAGTTATACGGATGATTCTTTGATGAAAAAAAAGTTTTTTGTTAAATTGCTGAATTTCAATAAGTATATATCTTTCTGTATGTTTTTCTTAGAAAATAGTTCGCAATTATTTTGGTAATCTCAAAATAAGCTGTACCTTTGCATCGCTTTTGAAACGAAAGTGTACGGGCGCTTAGCTCAGCTGGTTCAGAGCATCTGGTTTACACCCAGAGGGTCGGGGGTTCGAATCCCTCAGCGCCCACATCCGATTTCTATAATGAGTGGTCTTACAAGTTGTTGTAAGGCTATTTTTTTATCTGTTAACTTCCTTACTTAACTTTCTTTCCCCTTTATGGCTTATTACTCAGAAAAAAAAGCTAATTTTGCGGCTCGATAATTATCTAATATACACGTATGGAACTTGATTTACTTACTGCTATCTCTCCGATTGATGGTCGATACAGAGGAAAAACAGATGCTTTGGCAGCTTACTTCTCGGAATTTGCCTTGATAAAATACCGTGTGCAAGTGGAAGTGGAATACTTCATCACCTTGTGCGAATTGCCTTTGCCGCAATTAAAAGGCGTAGACAAAAACGTATTTGAAACATTAAGAAACATCTATCGTAACTTCTCTGAAGCTGACGCGCAGCGTATCAAAGATATTGAGAGCGTAACGAACCATGATGTAAAAGCCGTAGAATATTTCCTGAAAGAAGAGTTTGATAAAATGGGTGGAATGGATGACTACAAAGAGTTTATTCATTTCGGACTGACTTCACAGGATATCAATAATACTTCCGTTCCTTTGTCTATCAAAGAGGCTTTGGAACAGGTTTATTATCCACAAATAGAGGAACTGATTGCGCAACTTCGTACGTATGCGGAAGAATGGACGGCTATTCCTATGCTTGCCAAGACACACGGTCAGCCGGCTTCACCTACTCGTTTGGGAAAAGAGGTGATGGTATTTGTATATCGTCTTGAACGCCAGCTGGCTACTTTGAAGTCTTGTCCGCTTACTGCCAAGTTCGGTGGTGCTACCGGAAATTACAATGCGCATCATGTGGCTTATCCGGAGTTCGACTGGAAAGCATTTGGTAACCGGTTTGTTGCTGAAAAACTGGGTTTGGAACGTGAAGAATATACTACGCAGATTTCTAATTATGATAATCTGTCTGCTGTATTCGATGCTATGAAGCGTATAAATACGGTAATGATCGATATGAACCGCGACTTCTGGCAATATATTTCCATGGAATATTTCAAGCAGAAAATTAAAGCCGGTGAAGTAGGTTCCAGCGCCATGCCGCACAAAGTGAATCCGATTGACTTTGAAAATGCGGAAGGTAATCTGGGTGTGGCAAGTGCCATTCTGGAACATTTGTCGGTGAAACTGCCTGTGTCCCGCTTACAACGTGACCTGACGGATTCTACCGTATTGCGTAACGTGGGTGTTCCGTTCGGACATATCGTAATTGCCATTCAGAGCTCATTGAAAGGCTTGCGTAAATTGTTGCTGAACGAAACGGCTATCTATCGCGATCTGGATAATTGCTGGAGTGTGGTAGCTGAGGCTATTCAGACAATTCTGCGCCGTGAAGCATATCCGCATCCGTACGAGGCGTTGAAGGCCTTAACCCGCACTAATCAGGCTATTACGGAAGCTTCTATAAAGGAATTTATTGAAGGTTTGAATGTAGATGAGGAAATAAAGAAAGAATTGCGTGCAATTACTCCTCATACATATACAGGAATCTAAGCTGGAAATATTAAATTTAGCTGTATAATGAAGCCAACATTTTAAATCCGGCGATTGTTAATATAGTATACATATATAATATAAGGTATAAGAGTGATAATAGAATGGCCGTGAGGCCAACGTTTAATTTTATTCGAATAAAACAATGAGTACAGAAAACGAAAATTGGCGTGACGATTCTTCCAGTGAGGAGAATTCAGGCAACAGATTTGAAAGAGAAAACAATTACAGCCGTCCGTCTTACAACCGTGAAGGTGGTGACCGACCCTATCGTCCGCGTTTTAACAGCGAGAGTGGCGAACGCCCACAGCGTGCTTACAGCAGTGATCGCCCGTATCGCCCGCGCTTTAACCCTAATGCCGAAGGTGGTGAACGTCCACAACGTTCTTATGGTGACCGCCCGTCTTACAATCGCGAGGGTGGCGATCGTCCGCAACGCTCGTATGGTGATCGTCCGTCCTATAATCGTGAAGGCGGCGATCGTCCGCAACGTCCTTCTTATGGAAACAACAGTGGTGGTGATCGTCCTTATCGTCCTCGCTATAATAGCGGTGATGGTGGTGATCGTCCACAGCGTCCTTCTTATGGAGGCTCTTCTTATGGTGACCGTCCCCAACGCCCGCGTTTCAATAGTGGTGACGGACAGCGTTCTTATAACAACGACCGTCCTTATCGTCCTCGCTATAATAGCGGTGATGGTGGTGATCGTCCACAACGTTCTTATGGTGGCTCTTCTTATGGAGGTTCTTCTTATGGCGACCGCCCGCAGCGTCCACGCTTCAATCCGGATGGCGGAAGAGGCGGATATGGTCGTCCCCAGCAGCGTCGTACGCCGGATTATGATCCGAATGCAAAGTACAGCCGTAAGAAACAGATAGAATATAAGGAACAGTTTACGGATCCTAATGAACCGATTCGTTTGAACAAGTTCCTGGCTAATGCAGGTGTCTGCTCTCGTCGTGAGGCGGATGAATTCATCACGGCAGGTGTGGTTTCAGTAAATGGAGTAGTGGTTACAGAGCTCGGAACTAAGATCAAACGTGCTGACGAAGTGAAGTTCCATGATCAGATGGTGAGCATTGAACGTAAGATTTATATCTTGCTGAATAAGCCGAAAGACACTGTGACTACCTCGGATGATCCGCAGGCACGTCGTACAGTAATGGATTTGGTGAAGGGTGCTTGCGATGAGCGTATTTATCCGGTAGGTCGTCTGGACCGTAACACTACAGGTGTGTTATTGCTGACGAACGACGGTGACCTGGCTTCCAAACTGACACATCCGAAGTTCCTGAAGAAGAAGATTTATCACGTACATACAGATAAAAATGTGACGAAAGCTGATATGGATCAGATTGCAGCCGGTATTCAGTTAGATGACGGTGAAATCCATGCAGATGCTATCAGTTATACGGATGATGTTAGACGGGATGAAGTGGGTATTGAAATTCACTCAGGTAAGAACCGTATTGTTCGTCGTATATTTGAGTCACTGGGTTACAAGGTAGTCAAACTCGACCGCGTATTCTTTGCCGGACTGACTAAGAAAGGCTTACGTCGTGGTGAATGGCGCTATTTGAGCGAACAGGAAGTAAACTACCTGCGCATGGGCTCTTTTGAGTAATTATATAATATAGAGGTTTAACACAAATTTATGGAAAAGATTAGTAGAACAAAGATTGTTGACGTGTTGAAGCGCGAAGATTTCGGCGCTATGGTCAACGTGAAAGGCTGGGTTCGTACCCGCAGAGGTAGTAAACAAGTTAATTTTATCGCCCTGAATGACGGTTCTACAATAAATAATGTGCAGGTTGTAGTAGATTTGGCAAACTTTGATGAGGAGATGCTGAAAGATATTACCACCGGTGCCTGTCTGAGTGTGAACGGTGAATTGACGGAGTCAGTAGGTTCCGGTCAGAAGGCTGAGATTCAAGCTCGTGAGATTGAAGTGCTGGGTACTTGTGATAATACATATCCTTTGCAGAAGAAAGGTCATACGCTGGAATTCCTGCGTGAGATTGCTCACCTGCGTCCCCGTACGAATACTTTCGGTGCGGTGTTCCGCATCCGTCATAACATGGCGATAGCTATCCATACTTTCTTTCATCAGAAAGGCTTCGTTTATTTCCATACACCTATCATTACGGCATCTGACTGTGAAGGTGCCGGACAGATGTTTCAGGTAACGACGAAGAACCTCTATGATTTGAAGAAAGATGAAGCCGGTTCCATCATTTATGATGACGACTTCTTTGGTAAGCAAACCAGTCTGACGGTTTCCGGACAGTTGGAAGGTGAACTTGCTGCTACGGCACTGGGCGCTATTTATACTTTTGGCCCTACATTTCGTGCAGAAAACTCCAATACTCCACGCCATTTGGCTGAGTTCTGGATGGTGGAACCGGAAGTAGCGTTCAACGACATTACGGACAATATGGATCTGGCGGAAGAGTTTATCAAATTCTGTGTGAAGTGGGCTTTGGATAACTGTGCTGACGACGTGAAGTTCCTGAACGATATGTTTGACAAAGGCTTGATTGAACGTCTGCAAGGTGTATTGAAAGAATCTTTCGTACGTTTGCCTTATACGGACGGCATCAAGATACTGGAAGAGGCTGTTGCTAAAGGTCATAAGTTCGAATTTCCGGTATACTGGGGTGTGGACTTGGCTTCTGAGCACGAACGTTATCTCGTGGAAGAACACTTCAAGCGTCCGGTTATCCTGACCGACTATCCGAAGGAAATCAAAGCGTTCTACATGAAGCAGAACGAAGATGGTAAAACAGTACGTGCAATGGACGTATTATTTCCGAAGATTGGTGAGATTATCGGTGGCTCTGAGCGTGAGTCTGATTATGACAAGCTGATGACGCGTATTGACGAAATGCATATTCCGATGAAGGATATGTGGTGGTATCTTGATACCCGCAGATTCGGTACGTGCCCTCACTCCGGTTTTGGTCTGGGTTTTGAACGCTTGCTTCTGTTCGTGACGGGTATGGCAAATATTCGTGACGTAATACCTTTCCCGCGTACGCCGCGTAATGCAGAGTTCTAACTCTTAAAATAAATAAGTGAAGTAGCCCGCACAATCTTGTTGTGCGGGCTCTTTTTTTACTAATAAACTGTTATAATATTAAAATAATTACTTATATTTGTGACAGTCAGATGCCTATACGTTAACCAAATATATACGAACATGAAGAAGAAGTATTTCATTACCATGTTGGCAGCAGTGCTGTTGGCGGTAACAGGAGCGGCAGCGCAGAAGAAGGCGAGTTTCAAACCAGCGGATTTGAAAGGTATCTGGCAGCTGTGTCACTATGTATCCGAAATTCCGGATGTTCCCGGTGCTTTGAAGCCCAGTAACACATTCAAGGTATTGAGCGATGACGGGCGTATCGTCAATTTCACTCTTATTCCCGGTAAAGATGCCATAATCACCGGATATGGTACCTATATCCAGCTGACGGACAATAGCTATCGGGAAAGTATTGAGAAGAATATTCATCTGCCCATGCTGGATAATAAAGATAATGTCCTGGAGTTTGAGATGGGAGAAGGCGGGCTTATGCATCTGAAATATTTTATTTCTAAAGATTTGAATGGCAATGAATTGAACTGTTGGTATCATGAAACCTGGAAGCGGGTAACGATGCCGCCTGTATTCCCTGAAGATATTGTTCGTTAAAACGGGCTATCCGGATATAATAAGCAATGTTCCGATGCAAAGCAAGCAATCTTTTGCATCGGAACATTGCTTGTTTTGTGTCCTAACATTGCTTGTGATTGATAGTCAGCTTCTTTAAAAAAAAGAAGAAAACGTTTGCCAGTTTTGGGAAAATCCGTACCTTTGCAAGCCGATTATTATCTAATAAGGATAAGCAATTAATTCAGAGCGAGTTAATCCACCTTTGTCCGGGGTGGCTAATCCGTAATGAAGATTTTTTTAGTAGTAACATTTAAAAAACAAATCAAGAGTGGATACTTTAAGTTACAAGACCATTTCTGCAAACAAAGCTACGGTAACCAAAGAATGGGTTATTGTTGACGCTACAGACCAAGTATTGGGTCGTCTGGGCGCAAAAGTTGCGAAACTGTTGAGAGGGAAGTATAAACCAAACTTTACTCCTCACGTAGATTGCGGTGATAATGTAATCATTATCAATGCCGACAAAGTTAAAATGACAGGTAATAAGTGGACTGACAAAGTGTATTTGTCATACACAGGTTATCCCGGTGGTCAGAGAGAAATGACTCCTGCTCGTCTGCAGGCTAAACCGAACGGTGATGACAGACTGTTGAGAAAAGTAGTAAAGGGTATGTTGCCTAAGAACAAATTGGGCGCTAAATTGCTGAGCAATATGTACGTATATGCCGGCAGCGAGCACAAACATGATGCTCAGAACCCGAAAACAATTGATATAAACTTACTTAAATAATAGATATGGAAGTAGTAAATGCATTAGGCAGACGTAAAAGTGCAATTGCACGCATTTTCGTAACCGAAGGTACAGGAAAGATTACTATTAACAAGAGAGACCTTGCAGAGTACTTTCCATCAACTATTCTTCAGTATGTTGTAAAACAACCATTGAACAAGATTGGTGCTGCTGAGAAGTATGACATCAAAGTAAACTTGTGTGGTGGTGGTTTCACAGGTCAGTCTCAGGCTTTGCGTTTAGCAATTGCCCGTGCATTGGTTAAAATCAACGCTGAAGATAAAGCTGCTCTTCGTGCAGAAGGCTTTATGACTCGTGACCCGCGTTCTGTTGAGCGTAAGAAACCGGGACAGCCGAAAGCTCGTAGAAGATTCCAGTTCAGCAAGCGTTAATGGGCTGCCTGACCGAGGAATATGTTTAGTATCTAAACTACTGGGACTCTACTCATAGACTACCCGGCGGTTGGTTTAGAAAAAACAAAAAAGAAAGTAAACGATTTAAAG
>OKSL01000470.1_pt1 | contig 25947 bp, 23 predicted proteins | sample 1606251 | NCBI WGS metagenome assembly OKSL01 (sample SAMEA3879543, study PRJEB24766) | human gut metagenome | biome: human-associated habitat; feature: feces | place: USA | collected 1985/1987 | reverse complement strand
CGTAGCAGCTAAAAGCCACTACGCTTTCAAATCTAACTTTTGGGGGTCACCACAAAAAGATAGCTGCGTTTTTTATATTTTACTTGATTTTATCGGCATTTTAGGCTATACTTTTATTAAATGAAAAAAGACAGGGTGATATTTTTGGCTGATAAGAATAAATCTGTTCAGAACGAATTTAACGAAGACGGCGCTTTGATTGCTTTGACAGACGAAAACGGCAAAGAAGTTGTTTTTGAAATTCTCGGCGTTGTTGATTATGATAATGATGAATTTGCTGTTTTGATTGAGAACAGTGCAAATGCTGATGAGGTTGTTATTTTCAAGATTCAATCTCTTGATGATGAAAACGAAGAATTTGTCAGCATTGAGGATGAAGAGCTTTTGAATAAGGTTTTTGAGCTTTTTAAAGCTCAGTATGACGGCTATATGAAATTTGAATAATGCCAATTATTAAACAGATTTTTAATAATTGAAAATGTATTGATTCTGACTTGCCAAAAGCCGATTTTTATCTGACTGTTGGCAAGTTTTTTGTATGGAGGTCATTGTGGATTTATTAAATGACAGTGTAAAAAATTTATATTTCAGGTATCTTTTTCCGTCAATGGGCAGTGCTGTTGTAGCGTCTGTATATTTGATGACTGACGCTGTTGTAATAGGCAAAGGAATTGGCGATAACGCACTTGCGGCGCTCAATATGACAACCCCGATAATCAGCTTTATGCTGTCAATCGGTATATTGTTTGGTATTGGCGGCTCGGTGTTATTCAGTGTACATAAGGGTACGGGTGATGACGAAAAAGCAAATAAATGCTTTACCACAGCTTTGCTCGGTGTTTTGACGGCTGCGATAATTATTTGCGTGTTATTTAATATTTTTGACAAGCAAATACTTTCGCTTATGGGTGCAAAAGACGAACTTTTTGATTTGGCTTTTGATTATGTACGGTTTTATTACTATTTTGCAATTCCGAGTGTGTTGGTTAATTTTTGTTCCGCTTTTGTACGAAGTGATAAAGACCCTAACCGTGCCATGATTGCTGTTACAGCCGGCGGAATTGTCAATGTAGTGTTCGACATTGTGCTTGTTTATCCTGCGCAGATGGGAATGGCAGGTGCGGCTATTGCGTCGGTATCGGGTATTACGGTGCAGTTGTTGGTTTGTCTTACTCATTTTCTTTCAAAGAAAAATACAATCAGAATATCTAAACCGATTAAGGTATTAAAAAATACTTTTCAAATTCTAAAAGGCGGTTTGTCAGGATTTATTACCGAACTTTCAAATGCGATTATTATATTTGTATTTAATTTACAATTGTTAAATTATTGCTCAAATGCTGAGCTTGCCGTGTATGGTGTTCTTGCAAACTGTGCAATACTTTTCAATGCTTTGTTTGTGGGTGTAGGTCAGGCTGTACAGCCTGTTTCGGCATTCAACTTTGGTGCAGGGCAGAACGGCAGAATAGCAAAATTACGTAAATATGCCTACTCAACAGTGCTTATAATGGGCGTTGCTTTTGCATTATCGGGAATACTTTTCCCTGATTTTGTTGCATCGTGCTTTATCGACCTTACAGATGCAACACGAGAGGTAACTAAAACCGCTATGCCGATTTACTTTATTGCGTTCTTTGCAATGGGTGTAAATGTGCTTTCAACCTACTATTTCCAGTCATTGATGAAAGGCGGTTATTCGCTTGCGGTGTCAATGCTTAGAAATATTATTATAAGTTCGGTTTTGCTTATTACATTGCCTATGTTTTTCGGCGGTTTTGCAATATGGTTTGCAATTCCGATTACCGAGGCAGTTGTTGCGGTTATAAGTTTTATATTACTAATTAAGAACAATAAACAAATGAAATCAAAAGTATAATGGAGAAAATATGGACTATTCAAAAGTATTATCACAACAGTTTCAAATTAAAGAAGAGTATGCAAATAACATAATTTCTTTGCTTGATGACGGCAATACAATTCCGTTTATTGCCCGCTATCGTAAAGAAATGCACGGCTCAATGGACGACCAGCTTATTCGTGAATTCAGCGAAAAACTTGAGTATCTGCGTTCTCTTGATAAAAGGAGAGAGGAAATTCGCACCCTTATTGACGGTCAGGAAAAACTTACCGACGAAATAAGTCTTGCGCTTGACAAGGCTGAAACTCTAAGCGAGCTTGAAGATATTTACAGACCTTATCGACCGAAGAGAAAGACAAGAGCCTCTGTGGCTAAGGAAAAAGGACTTGAGCCGCTTGCCGAAATTATCCTTAAGCAGGAGAGCAAATGTGACCCTGTTGCTGTGGCAGAGGAGTATGTTGATGAGGAAAAAGGCGTTGCAAATGTTGAAGACGCATTGCAAGGCGCAATGGATATTATTGCGGAAACGGTTTCGGATAATGCGGAAATCAGAAAGCGCATAAGAAACCTTGCGAATGTGAACGGTGTAATTTCTTCCGTTGCCGTAGATGCAGAAAAGGACAGCGTTTACAGACAGTATTACGACTACAAAGAGCCTGTTAAAAAGATTGCCGACCACCGTTTGCTTGCTGTAAACAGGGGCGAGAAAGAGGGATTTTTAAAAGTCAGCGTTGAAATGGATACCGAAAGACCGCTTAATTCCATTGCAAAGGTTATGATTACCAATCCTGCCTGTGCGTGTGCAGACATTGTAAAAACCGCTTGCGAGGATGCATACACAAGACTTATTTTCCCGTCTATTGAGCGAGAAATCAGAAATGATTTAACGGAAAATGCCTGCGAAAATTCAATGAAAGTTTTTGGTGTAAATCTTCGTCAACTGCTTATGCAGCCGCCTGTTAAGGGCAAAACTGTACTCGGACTTGACCCGGGCTACCGTACAGGCTGTAAAGTAGCGGTTGTTGACGGCACGGGAAAGGTACTTGACACAGCGGTAATTTATCCTACACATTCAGAGACAAAGGTCAAAGAATCAAAGCAAAAACTTTTGCAGCTTATTAAAAAGCACAATGTAGATATTATTTCAATCGGCAACGGCACAGCAAGTAAGGAAACCGAAATGTTTGCGGCAGATGCAATCAAAGAGGCTGACCACCCCGTTTATTATATGGTAGTCAGCGAGGCAGGCGCTTCGGTTTATTCGGCATCAAAACTTGCGGCAAAGGAATTACCGCAGCTTGACCTTACACTTAGAAGTGCGGTTTCCATTGCAAGAAGATTACAAGACCCGCTTGCAGAGCTTGTAAAAATTGAACCAAAGGCAATCGGAGTCGGACAGTATCAGCACGATATGCCGCAGAAAAGACTTGGCGAAACACTTGACGGTGTGGTTGAGGGTTGCGTAAACTCTGTAGGCGCCGACCTTAACACAGCATCTCCTGCATTGCTTTCAAGAATTTCAGGTCTTAACAGTACGGTTTGCAATAATATTGTTGCTTATCGTGAGGAAAACGGTGCGTTTACTTCTCGTGCCGAATTAAAGAAAGTTCCAAAGCTCGGACCAAAGGCTTTTGAGCAGTGCGCAGGCTTTTTAAGAGTGCCTGAAAGCAAAAATCCACTCGATAACACAGGTGTTCACCCTGAAAGTTATAAGAGTGCGAAAGAGTTGCTTGCACTCCTTGATTATTCGGATAAAGAAATTAAAGAGGGCAAATTTACCGATTTGGCAAACAGAGTTGCGGCAAAGGGAACTAAAAGCCTTGCCGATACACTTAAAATCGGTTTGCCCACTCTTGACGATATTGTAAAGGAGCTTTCAAAGCCAGGTAGAGATCCCCGTGACGAACTGCCTGCACCAATGCTCCGTTCTGATATTCTCGACATCAAAGACTTAAAGCCTGATATGGTGCTCAAAGGAACTGTCAGAAATGTAATTGACTTCGGTGCATTTATCGACATCGGTGTTCATCAGGACGGACTTGTTCATATCTCGCAGATTTGCGATAAGTACATTAAGCACCCGTCGGAAGTTCTCAAGGTTGGCGATGTGGTAGATGTAAAAATCATAAGCGTTGACCCCGAAAAGAACAGAATCAGCCTTACAATGCGCTTCTAAGCATAACAAATAAGCCACTTTATCGTATGATAAGGTGGCTTTAATAATTTGCAAACGGCTGTCAAAACAAGTGACAGCCGTTTAAGTTTTGTTATTTAGTTGTTTTGCGTAAGGTAGGTTTGCAGTGCTGTAACATCATTAACAGTCAGCTTACCGTCATTGTTCATATCAATACTGTCAAACAATTGCTTGTTTGTTTCGTCAATAAGCGGTGAACCGTCAGGATTCTTGTTGCCGGCAATATGCATTTGCAGATATGTAACATCTTTAATATTTACGGTACCGTCTAGGTTAGCGTCACCTGTGAGAATTTGCTTGCCCAACGAAATAAATTCAAAACCGTTTTCTTTTGCATATGTTTCGGCGGCAGTGTTTTTGTAGCCGTAAATTTTATAATTATTATATTTTATATTGTCAAAATTATCATTTTCTTCGTTATAAAGTGAATAGTAGCCAAAGGCAAATTCTCCGATATTAGAAACATTTTTGGAAATTGTAATACTATCTAAGTTATCACAATCTCTAAAAGCAGCTGTTCCTATACTTTTTACACTATTTGATATTTTAACATTTTTCAGATTTTCACATAAAGCAAATGCACAGTTACCAATAGTTTCGACATTGTTGCCTATTACTATAGTATTTAAATTTTCACAACTTTGAAAAGCGTAATCAGAAATATTTTTAACATTGTTAGGAATAGTAATATCTTTCAAAGAAGAACAACCTGAAAATAAAAATTCGTCAATATTTGTCAGACTATTGCTTAGTTTCACACTTTTTAAATTAGAACAATCATAAAAAGCTCCACTGTCAATAGTTGTTACACTGTCAGGTATAACAATGTTATCAAGATTTGAACAACCTCTAAAAGCATCTTCACCTATGCTTTTCAAATTATTACTAAGTTTTGCGCTTTTTAAATTAGAACAATCATAAAACGCACACATGTCAATATTTTTAACACTATTAGGAACAGTTATAGTTGTAATACCGCTACAGCCATGAAACATTCCTTCGCTAATTCTATCTATTTGAGGAATTGTAAAGGATTTGATACTTGAGCAATTATAGAAGGCAACTTTTCCAATGCTCTTGACACTACTCGGTAATGAGAAATTTTCGAGGCTTTTACACTCAAGAAATGCTTCGTCACCAATACTTTTTATATTAGAACCTGTTGTTACAGTATTTAAAGAAGTACACTTGCTAAATACACCGTTGCCTAAAATTTTAACACTATTTGGAATTGTAACAGATTTCAAACTTTCACAATCGCCAAAAGCATAATTACCGATATTCTCTAATTTATTTGAAAGTTTTACTTTTTCTAATTTAGAACAACTATAAAATGTGTATTCGTCAATATTTGTAATATTATCAGGCGTTATAAAATCCTGCAGATTTGAACAAAATGCAAATGCAGATCGACCAATAGAAGTAACGCTATCGGGAATTGATACTTTTTCTAAGTTTGTACATCCGTAAAATGCATAAGAGCTTATATTCGTAACTTTGTTTGGTATTGTAATATTTTTTAGCTTTTTACAGAATCGAAAAGCTGAATCTTCTATGGTTGTAACACTATCTGGAATGGAGATGTTTTCTAAATTTGGACAGTCACAAAATGTATTTCCGCTGATAGAAGTGATGTTATTTGGAAGTGAAACGGTAACAAGGCTGGTACAACCATCAAAAGTAGCGCCTACAATATTAGTAACGCTGTTTGGAATAGTAATATTAACTAACTTTGTGCAGTTTTGAAAAGCGTTGCCTCCAAGATAAGTTACACTGTCAGGAATTGAAATATTTGATAAATTAGAGCAATCTTTGAAAGCTGCTAAATTTATAAAAGAAACACCTTCGGGTATAGAAATATTAATTAAATTTGAACAGCCTTGAAATGTTGACTCGCTTATGCTAAAGATTTTATCAGGTAAAGAAATACTAACTAAGCCAGTACAGTCTTGAAAAGCTGATTTTCCTATATTATATACGCTATTAGGAATTGAAATATCATTTAAACTTGAGCAACCATAGAAAGCGTAATCATCGATTTTATTAACACTGTCAGGTATTGTGATTTTTTCTATATTTGAACAATTAGAAAATGCATCCTCTCCTATGCTTTTGACGCTTTTATCTTCAATAGTATCAGGGATAACAACCGTTTTATCATTACCTATATATTTTTCTATCTTAATGTTTTGATTATCAATGACAGAATACATGAAATCTTTTGTTTTTATAACTTGGTCTGAAGATACCGCTTGATTATTGCTTTCTATAGTTGCCGCACTTACAGGCAAAGCAGAAAATGAACTTGACAATATAAGTGCCGACAGCAGAATTGCTGCAAATTTCTTTGTTTTTCTCATTTATTATACCACTCCTTATGAAAAAATGATTACAACAATAGTTTGTTGTTCTTTTATATTTTAGAATTATTTATCTTAAATGTCAATATGACATAATGCACTATTTTATAATTGTAAATATCAAAAAGCGGTATCGAAAAACGATACCGCTAAATTTCTATACTATTGCTATATTAAATTACTCAATACCGAGGAGCTTTTTAGATGCATCTACAAGACTGTCTTTAATGCTTTCTGCATTGTTGAAGTCTTTGCCGACTGCTGTGATATAAGCCTTAATCTTTGGCTCTGTACCGCTCGGACGGATAATAACGCCGTTGTCGCCCTCAAGACCAAATGAAATTACATTTGAAGTAGGGAGGTCAATAGCAGTCTTTTCGCCTGTTACTGTGTCAAGCTCATACTTAAGGAGATAGTCGGAAACCTTAACAACCTTTTTGCCGTCAATTTCAGTAGGAATATTCTCTCTGATTTCAGCCATAATGTTGTTCATCTTCTCCATACCTGCCGCACCGTCAAATTCAAATGCAGATGTATGGTTGAGGTAATAGCCGTACTCCTCATAAAGTGAGTCAATAACCTGTGCAAGTGACTTGCCATGTTTCTTATAGAAAGCAGCCATTTCGCAAACAAGCATTGATGCAACTACTGCGTCCTTATCACGAACATAAGTACCTGCAAGGTAGCCGTAGCTCTCTTCAAAGCCGAATACATATCTGTCCTCTTCGCCTTTCTTTTCAAGGTTGAGGATAACTTCACCGATGTACTTAAAACCTGTAAGAACATTTTTAAGTTCACAGCCGTACTTTTCACAAAGCTTGTTGATAAGTTTTGTTGTAACGATTGTCTTAACCAAAACAGGCTTTTCGGGAAGTGTGCCGTTTGCCTTGCGTGAAGAAAGGATATAGTCTGTAAGCATAATGCCGTCTTCATTACCTGAAATAAGGCGGTAGCTGCCGTCATAATCTTTAACCGCAATACCTACACGGTCTGCGTCAGGGTCTGTTGCAAGAAGAAGGTCAGGCTGTACTTTTTCGCAAAGTTCAATACCTTTTTGGAGAGCCTCTTTAATTTCAGGGTTCGGGTACGGGCAAGTGGTAAAGTTGCCGTCAGGAAGCTCCTGCTCAGGTACAACTGTAATTTCTTCAACACCGATTTTCTTAAGAACTTTTCTTACAAGTTTGTTGCCTGTACCGTTGAGTGGGGTATAAACTACCTTTAAGCCTGCACCCTCGCAAACGCCCGGGTTTACCTGCTGTTCCATAACTTTTTCAAGGTAGCTGTCATAAACATCATCAGAAACATATTCAATAAGACCGCTCTTAACTGCCTCGTCAAGGTCAGCAATCTTTACATCTTTAAACATATCAAGTTTGCAGATTTCGTCATATACAATACCTGCGGCAACATCTGTCATCTGACAACCGTCTTCGCCGTATGCCTTGTAACCGTTGTACTTAGCAGGGTTGTGGCTTGCTGTAACCATAATACCTGCCTGACACTTGAAGTAACGAACAAGGTATGAAAGTACAGGTGTAGGCTGTAATTCAGATGTGATGTAAACCTTAATGCCGTTGCCTGCAAGAACTCTTGCAGCCTCAAGCATAAAGAGGTCGGCTTTTATTCTGCTGTCGTGAGAAATTGCAACAGAACCCTTACCGTACTTCTGAATAATGTAGTTTGCAAGTCCCTGAGTAGCCTGACGAACTACATAAATGTTCATTCTGTTAGTACCTGCTCCGATTACGCCTCTAAGACCTGCTGTACCAAAGGTGAGAGCCTTGTAAAAGCGATCATAGATCTCGTCCTCGTTGCCCTTTATGCTCTCAAGCTCGGCAATAAGGTCAGCATCTTCGGTAGCGCTTTTTAACCATTCATTGTAAAGTTTTATAAAATCCATAAATAACCCCCGAGATATACTTTCACAGCACAAATATTGTGTGTAAAAATGGTATAAATTTATTTATTTTAAAAATTTCACTATTTAGTATAACATAATTACATAGGAAATTCAAGTAAATTATTTATGCCCGGCGATTTTTCAAGAGGCGGGCATAAATGGTTATATGTTTTTGTAAATTTCTGTTAAACAATTAAAATTTTAATATTAATGTCAATCTTTATCATTAACGATAATCTCGGATTTGTTTTTTCTTTTAAAAACAAATCTGAAAAAACAACATATTTTTTCCCAACAAAATTCAATGCCTGCGGCTATAATATTGAGTATTGCAGAGCTTAACAGAGCGCTGACAAATACCCAGAGTACCATAAGCGGCATAAACGGAAAGCGGGCATAAAAATTAGGGGTATTTATATTAAGAATTTCGTAATAATAAATTGAATCAAAAATAAACGACACAAGGTAAGTGCCGAGCACCAAATCCGAAATTTTCCAAAGTGCAAATTTTGTTTTTACATTAATATTTTCGAGCTTGAGCTTGCTTATTATCAAGAAAATCAGAACAGACATTACATACGGTTCAATACCGTACCAATACACATAATTTGCTGTGGTGAATGTACTGCCGTAGCATCTGTAAAAATTAAATGTGCCAAATCCGAAAATTGCAATTACAAGTGCGATTATAAGAAAAACATTTTTTATTTTCGTGCCGTATTCACGGATATAACAGCCTGTAAAGTAATAGGTGATAGGGTAAATGCCAACCCACCAGCTTGGCATAAGTTTTTGAGTATCGGTATCCGTTGCGGGATTTGCCCACCATTCGTAAGAGTCAAATTTAAAAGCATTAAATAACGACGGCAGAATAGTAATCGCAATCAAAGTAATAAGTAAAATATTTTTTTGCTTTCTGCTGTCAAGATTTTTATAGATAATGTTAAGAAACGGTACAATTAAAAACAGACCTATGTACATTTCTATGTACCAGGAATAATTTGCACCCGTAAAATCAAAAATACCCGTAAAAAATGTAAGCGTAGTCAGTGTGTAACTTCCGTTACAGGATTTATAAATTATGCATGCGATTGCCACAAGAATATAAACTATAATTGTTTTTCGTATTCCTGAGTAATAGCCTTTTTTCAGCGTTTTGTTACACAAAAGAAATCCCGACAGTATCATAAACAGCGGTACGCAAACAGAAAACAGAGTGCGCAGAACCGTTGCAAAATACATCGGAACATTGTCTGCGGTTGTGCTGTAGTAGCCTGTATGGTAAAAAAAGTGAATACTTATTACACAAAGCACAGCAACTATTCGCAGGATGTCCATGGCAGGATTTCGGTTTTGCAGCTTTTCAAGATTCATTGTTACCTCTCATTAAATGCCCTCCGTAAAATTACGAAAGGCATTTTTAAATCATTAAATATTATTGTATAAGCCTTGTCAGTCCTCAAGAAATTCCTCAACAATAAATCTCGGGCGCCTTTTGACTTCCAAATAAATTTTTCCGATATACTCGCCGATAATACCGATTGCAAGAATTTGAAGTCCGCCGATAGCCCAGATAGAACACAAAATACTTGCCCAGCCGCTAACCGCAAAGCCCATAAAGTAGCTTACAAGGCTGTAAATAATCATAATAATGCTTATGGCAAATACAATTGTGCCAAGACCCGTTATCATTCTTATTGGCTGAATGCTTAGAGAAGTAATGCCCTCCCAAGCAAGAGCAAGCATTTTTTTAAGTGGATATTTGCTTTCACCCGCAAGTCTTTCAAAACGCTCGTATGTAACTATATCCGACTTATAGCCGATAAGCGGTACCATACCTCTTAAAAAGATGTTTGTTTCTTTATATTCTGCAAAAGCGTTCAGTGCTCTTTTGCTCATAAGTCTGAAATCGGCATGGTTAAAAATAACTTTTGCACCCATTTTATTAAGAATTTTGTAAAACGCCTCGGCTGTAAATCTCTTGAAAAATGTGTCGGTTTCACGCTTTGAACGCACACCGTAAACAACATCGCAGCCGTTTTCGTATTTTTCAACCATTTCGTCAAAGGTGTTGATGTCGTCCTGCAAATCGGCATCAATAGAAATAACAGCGTCTGCCTTGTCCTTTAAAGTGATAAGACCGCAGAGCAGAGCGTTTTGATGACCTCTGTTGCGAGAAAGTTTTATTCCCTGAAACACAGGATTTTTGCTATGCAATTCACTGATAATGCTCCATGTTTTATCCTTAGAACCGTCATCTATAAATACGATTTTACTGTCATCGGTAATTTTGCCTTCAAGCATCATTTTACTGAACTTGTCAGAGAGCTTTTGCGCCGAATCTCTTAGTACTTCTTCTTCGTTGTAGCAGGGAATGGCAAGATATAATTTTGTCATATATGATATGCCTCCAAAAATAAATAATATGAAGAATTATCCATCAAATTAATAATACTATTATATAACTTATATAATTTAAAGTCAATAACGCACAAAACCAAGAAAATGTATCTTTACTGATGTAAAAATGCCGCCCAAAAAGAAAATTTTAATAAAATAGTAAATTTAGTCTTGTAAAGGGTGAAATATTGTATTATAATTAAGAAGTAAAAAACCTTATGGAGGTATAATCAAATGGCTCAGAAATCAATAGCAGTATTAACAAGTGGCGGTGACGCTCCCGGTATGAATGCCGCTGTAAGAGCAGTAGTTCGTGCAGGTATAAATAAAGGAATGAGAGTTTACGGTGTTTACCGTGGATACAACGGATTACTTAACGGCGATGTTCAGGAAATGAATCTTCGCAGTGTATCTGATATAATCGGTTTTGGCGGTACAATGCTTTACACAGCAAGAAGTGAAGAGTTTGCTACTCCTGCAGGTATTAAGAAAGCAGCGGATTTTTGCAGAAGCATTGATGTATCGGGCGTTGTTGTAATCGGCGGTGACGGTTCTTTCAAGGGTGCTCGTGCTCTTACCAATGCAGGTATTAACTGTATCGGTATTCCTGGTACTATTGATAATGATATTGCTTGTTCGGAATATACAGTAGGCTTTGACACAGCAATGAATACAGCACTTCAGATGGTAGACCGTATTCGTGATACAGCACAGTCACATGACCGTTGTTCAATCGTAGAGGTTATGGGCAGACGCTGCGGTGATATTGCTTTGCAGACAGGTATCGCAACAGGTGCTACGGCTATTCTTGTTCCTGAAATTCCTTACAACATTGAAAGAGATGTTATTCAGAGAATTGTCAACACTCAGAAAACAGGTAAGAAACACTTTATCATTGTTGTTGCCGAGGGTGTAGGTAAGGTTGCTGAGCTTGCTAATTATATAGAAAACAGACTCGGTATTGAAACTCGTGCCACAATTCTCGGTCATGTTCAGCGTGGCGGTTCACCTACACTTCGTGACAGAGTTGTTGCAAGTGAGATGGGATTCAGAGCAGTAGAGTTGCTTGAGAAGAATCTCGGTAACCGTGTAGTAGCAATGAAAGACGGCAAAATCATTGATCTCGACATCAATGAGGCTCTTGATATGCAGCGTGTATTTGATGAAGATCTTTACAAGATTGCTATGACAATTTCTATCTGATAATTTATTCGGATTAATTTAATCGGTATTTAAAATGTCGGGGCGGACTATGTTCGCCCTGACTTTGTATTCTTATTTATTTGAAAGGATTTTCGCCTTATGATAACCTCTCAACAGGAATTGACAAGGGATTTGATTTTTTATTCTGTTTGTGTGTCGGATTTTGAAAAACTTGACTTTAAAAATGACGCACTTGCAGGAGTTCGTGCAAATTATTTTAATTCAAATCATCGTCCGCAAGCAGATGATACGGATATTTCCTTGGATGATGTTTCGTACAAGCTCTCTTACAAAATGAGTAAAAATCAGCCTTTATCGTGGAAAGTAACAAAAAACCTCCGCCCATATCAATCTGTAAAGCGTGAAACGGGCGGAATTTACTGTGTGAGATATTATACAGAAAATGCAACAGTCTATAAAAAGCAATTTTTTGACAGTTCGCATTTATGGATAAGGACGGAATATTTTGACAAAAGCATAGAGGGAGAAAGACTTTGTACTGTTTCTCCTAAAAAAATTGACGGTGTTATCGCAATTGAAAAAATACTTTTCAGCAATAACCATATGGTCGCCGGTGTTACTCTTTTTCCGTCAGACAAAAATCCCGAGAATAACAGCGCCGCACTTGTGTATTCAAATAACGGAATGATTTGGTATGACAGTGCGTTTGCTCCCGCTTCTTTGAATAAAGTCAATGCAAATTATAAGACGAAACACGCTAAACTTATGCTTGATGCAGATAAATTTTTGTCTGATTACAAACCTGAAAATCCTATAGATTTATCATTGCTTGAATATCTTGACGATACATTTACAGAACCAAAGCCACAGGTTACGGCTTATGACAGAATTGAGAAAATTCTTGAGGAGGCACATAAGACAAATAAAAATCTGTTCGGTCAGGTTATTGAACATTCGGGTGTCGAAGTAGCAGATGAAGAAACCGATGTTCTCGCTCAAACCGATGAAAGCGTTGAAGAAAAAGTTACCGAAAATCACGATGATGAAGTTATCGAACAGGCTGAAAAGTTTGAAAAATCCGACGAAACGGAAAGTAAAGACGATAATAATTTGCAAAATACCGTTGTTGAGGAAGGTGATGTTATAACTGCAGAAGAAGAAAGAAAATCTGACGCAGTGGTAAGCACTACTTCGGGCAATTATGAGTATTTTGGTGCGGTTGATGAAAACGGTTTGCGTACAGGCAGAGGAAGAACCGTATCTCCAAGCGGAATTACAGCGTATGACGGTGAATATGCACAAGGCAAGCGTGACGGCTTTGGTGTATTTTACTATAAAAACGGTGATATTAACTATGTCGGCGATTGGAAAGAGAATCAACGCAGCGGCGCAGGTGTAGGATACAGAACTTCTGACGGAACAATGCATATAGGTAAATGGGAGAATAATTCTCCGACAAACTACGGCGCAAGGTTTAATAAAGACGGTACATTTATTGATGTTGCCGATTATGCAAACGGAGTTAAAAACGGAAAATGCATTTCTTTAGACGAGAACGGCAATTTCTATATTTCAATATGGGAAAACGGAAAGAAAATTTCAGAACATATTATTGAATGGTGATAAAATGAATGATTTTGATTTTATTTCTGCACTAAATTCTTTTAATGAAAAATATTTGCCGAAAATTCTTATTTTTCTGCTTGTATTTGTTGTAGGCAGTTTAATTGTAAAATTACTGTTAAAGCTAATCAGAAAAATTATTGATAAAAGTAAGATTGAGCGTACTGTTATTACATTTTTCTTTTCTATATTAAAAATAGTTTTATATTTGATTGTTGTTATGACAGCGCTCTCTACAATCGGAGTTAATGTTTCTTCAATCATAACTACATTTGCCGCTGCGGCAATTACTGCCGGTCTTGCATTGCAGGAATCACTGGGAAATGTGGCGAGTGGCGTGGTAATTCTTATAAGTAAACCTTTTGTTGCAGGAGATATTCTTGAATTTGAGGGCATAAAAGGATATGTTAGAAGTATTCGTGTTTTTTCAACTCAAATTCATACTTTTGACAATAAAATTGTAAATATTCCAAATTCAAGACTTACCGCTAACAATGTAACAAACTGTACAGGTCAGACAAACCGCAGAATTAATTTGTCATATACTGTAGGCTATGATGATGACATTGACCTTGTTCGTAAGATAATTCTTGACCTTGCAAAGTCAGATGAAAGGGTTTTAAAAGATCCCGAACCAAAGGTATATGTTGATAAATATCTTGACAGCGGTATTCAAATTGTTGCTTGGGTGTGGGTAGAACCTGATGATTATTACGGTGTTTATTATATGATGCAGGAAAATGTACTAAAAGAATTTAAAAAGAACGGAGTAACAATTCCGTATCCGCATATTCAGCTTGTTAAAGAATAAAAATTCATAAAATCAAAACTATTGCTAAAAATAATAGTGCCTTCATTTGAGGGCACTATTTTTATTTATTAAGGATGGTTTTATGAAAAAAATAATTGCTGCATTGCTTGCAGCCATTGCATTTGCCACGGCACTTACAGGTTGCGGCGGTAATAAGAATAATTCTAAAAACGAAACTTCTGCACATAGTTCCGCAACTTCCGAGAATTCCAAAAACGAAGACTCTAAATCAGACGATAAAAACAAAGTCGAGAGTAAAGCCGATTCTATGACAGATGATGCCGAGCGTAACGGCAGAGTTCGTGACGATGACGGAATTATCGGAAATGAAGAATACGAAAATCGTGACGACGGTTTAACAGACGATGTTGAAGATTATGTAGAGGGCAGAATGGAAAACGGCTCTACACTTGCTGATGATGCGATTTTTTAATGAAAAACGGGCGTTTTTAAGCGCCCGTTTCATCTTATGGATTATTTATTGAAAAATGAAGAATTATAGTTTAGTGCATAGCTTTAATTAAGAATTAAAAATTTAGGTTAAGCTATATAGTCATTATACAGCTTTTTCAAGTTCATGCTTAAGCCTGCGAATAATCTTTTTTTCTAATCGAGAAATATAGGATTGCGATATACCGAGTTTGTCGGCAACCTGTTTTTGTGTATGTTCTTTTCTGCCGTTAAGACCGAATCGCAATTCCATAATCAAACATTCTCTTTGATTAAGTTTTGACACCGCTTGCAGTACAAGCCTTTTTTCAAGTTCATTTTCAATATCTTTATTTACAAGGTCAGGGTCACTTCCTAAAATATCACATAATAACAGTTCGTTGCCGTCCCAATCTGTATTTAACGGTTCATCAATAGATACCTCGTTTTTCAGTTGGGACGATTTACGCAAAAACATTAGTATTTCATTTTCTATACATCTTGAGGCATATGTAGCAAGTTTGATATTCTTTTCGGGAGAAAATGTTTTTACCGCTTTTATAAGCCCTATAGTTCCTATTGAAATTAAATCCTCTGCGCTTGCGCTTGGCGAATCGTATTTCTTGGCAATATATACAACAAGTCTTAAGTTATGGGTAATCAATTCTTCTCTGGCACTGTTGTCACCGTCTGTTATTCTTTGCATTATTTCGGCTTCTTCTGATTTTGTAAGAGGCGGAGGCAGAGTTTCACTTCCGTTAATATAAAATACTTCATCGTCAAAATTAAAAAATAATCTTATTTTTCTTAGAATCTGCATAATGTTCATTGCAATTTCTCCTGTCAGTTATTGATAAGTTCACTTGGTATTATTGCCTTTATATCATCTTTAAAGATGTTTTCGCAAATTCCTATATAAACCGAATTATCCGCTTCCTTTCCGTCAATAATAATGTTGTCGGCACAAAAGCCTTGCAGTATTCCGCTGCCGCCAAGGCTTGTGAACGGAATTAATCTGACCTTTGTTTTGTCGGGGACAAAATCATTAAACACCTCTTTTTCGGCTACTATCACGCTCTTGCCCGAAAACGGCTCTTTTACATTGCAGCCTGTATCAAGTTTTGCGTTAAATATATAGCACTTGTCATTTATTTTTATTTCTATATTATGAATATCTGACTTGTAAACGCTTTTCGTCAGTTTTTTTATAAGTAAAAGAATATAATAGCATACGAGGGTAAGAATTATCAGCAAAACAGGGGAGATGTCAAAGTAAATTACATCATTGTATATTCCCATACCTTTTGGTTTAAAAGCGAGGTATATAAAAATCATAAGTCCGCCAAAAGAAAATGAAAGTGCAAAGAAAATAAGTACCCGCTTTATGTATGTTTTAATTTTGCATTTTCCAAAGGTAATAAAAATTATTAACATAGCGACCGCTAAATCGGTGAGAATATTTAATCCGAACGGCAGTACAGGGAGCAGAGCGGTGAGGCTGAAAAGTCCGCCGACAATACTTCCTATTATTACTCTGAAATATTTTATATTTGAACCGATGATTTTCTTTGTCAGCATCAGTAAAAAATAATCTATAAATATGTTTACCGTGATTAGAACATCAATGTAAATATTATTCATAAAAAGCCCCTTTACTATTATTACATACATTCAAAATAATAAATGTCAAATTGTGTATAGGAGGTAAAATATGATTGTCGGTATAATTATAGGTGTATTTATAGGAGGCATTATCGGAGTAAGCATAATGTGTCTGCTGTATTATCATAATTGAAGAAAATAAAAACGGCTGAGTCTTCGCTTTGAAAACTCAGCCGTATATTTTGCCTGAATATTAAGATTTTAAATTTCTTGTGCCGAGGAAAAGAATAGCAAGCATGCCTGAACCTACATGAGAACCGATAACCGGACCTATATCGCAGATAATTGATTTTTTGCACATACCCTTGATTCTTTTTTGAAGTTCAAGAGCACCTTCTTTGTTGTCTGCATGACCTATAAATACAGTCTGCTCTTTCGGGTTTTCAGCGTCACGCTCAAAGTGAGAAACAAGAGAATTATACACATTGCTTGCGCCTCTTACTTTACCTACATTAATAAGATGACCTCCTTCATCTACACTTATAAGAGGTTTAATCTGCAAAGCCTTACCGAATGTAGCCGCAACGGCGGAAATTCTGCCGCCTCTCTTAAGATGGTCGAGGTCTTCAACAATGAACCAGTGGCAAACCTTGAGTTTAATATCATTAATATACTGCTCAAGCTCTTCGATTGAAACACCTTCTGTGTACTTCTGACCTGCAAGGTAAATAAGCAGGCCAAGTCCGACAGAGTCGCACATAGAATCAATAATAACAATTTTTCTGTCAGAATATTTTTCCTGCAAATCTTTTACAGCCATAAGACAAGTGTTATAAGTTCCGCTAAGACCTGTACAGATACCTGTATAAAGTATATCCTTTCCGGCTTTTAAATACGGTTCAAAATAATTTATAAAATTATTGTAGTTGATTTGGGTGGTTTTTGAGTCAATACCGCTTTTGAGCTTAGAATAAAAGTCATCAAGACTCATCATTCTTGCATCTGCATAGTGGAGGTAAGACTTGTCCTCCATAGTAAATTCCATTGGCAGAATTTCAACATTAATCTCCTTGGCAATTTCAGCAGAAAGGTCACAGGAGGAATCGGTCATAAAAATATAATCCATAAAAACATCTCCTTTGTAGTGTACATTTGTCATATAAGTTTATTCTATCAAATATATATATAAAAGTCAATGAATGGAGGCTTTTTTTATGAATTGCAGACTTACAGATATAAGACATAAGGAAGTAATAAGTGCGTGTGACGGCTGCAGAATAGGTTTTGTGGATGATGTTATAGTAGATACCAAGTGTGCAAAAATAGTGTCGCTTGTTATATTCGGCAGGAGCAGTTTTCTGGGTTTTATTGGTAAATGTGAGGATTATATAATTCCGTGGGAGAAAATTGAACTTATAGGTGAAGATACAATTATCATATCCTGTTCCATGCCGAATCCCGTAAAAAGGTGCAAAAAGCCAAGATTTAAAGAGAAATTCTAAAAAAATTGATTTTCTACCTATTTTGCACAATCCACTAAGAAGTATTCGCTAATTTATGCAAATTAAACAATTATTTGTGTTTATGAGAAAATTAAAATTTGATTGTTACAACAATATAACAAAAGTAACAAAAAATAACAGGGCTGAAAATTTGCATTTTTCAAAAAAATGTGCTTTAATAACAACGAATTGTGTGTTTGATAAAATTTTAACGACTAAAGGAAGTCGCATAAAACACAGCCGAATATTGGTTTTGAATTATGCTAATCACAGGGAGGATAAATTTTTGAGAACAAATAATAAACATACAGAAAATGGCAAAAAACAGGTTACTGCAAAAAAGACAAGCAGAGCACTTAAACCTATTTCTTTTATAAGTGCTATAATACTGGCATCTGCTTGCCTGCTTATTCCTACCACAACACTTGCGCCAAGTGTTGATGCTTATGCTGACAGCAGAGCGGCTGCATACTCCGTTGGCGGTATTGATACTTTCTCACAGTCAATTGCTGAAAATTGTGCGGAAACAGTACCTACGGAAACTGCTGACAAAAAAGCAGAGGAAACCACAGCGGCAACCAAAACGACAGAAAAGGCTACCAAGCCTACAACAGCTCCCGCAAAGGAGAACAAAACAGAAACTAAGGCAACTACTAAGCCTGTTGAAGAAAAAGAAGAAGAAACACAGCCTACAGAGAGTGTACAGACTTATCTTGTAAGTATTGATAATCCTGACACATCTTATTCTCCGAGCAGGGTAACTCTTTCTGATTATGACAGAGCAAAACTCGAGCGCCTTGTAATGGGTGAGGCAGGTACTATGGGTTATGAGGGATGTGCTCTCGTTGCCCAATCAATCAGAGATGCTATGAACCTTTCCGGTAATACATCTATTGATTACATTATAGATGAATATAAGTACTATGCCCCGACAAACATTGAGCCAAACTCAGATGTTAAAGCAGCGGTTTCTTATATTTTTGACAACAACGGTTCGGCTGTTCAGCACAGAATCATCTGTTTCTACACAGGTGAAAGTAAATGGCACGAAACACAGAATTTCATTATCAGCTGCGGTAATGTAAGGTTTTTTGATCTGGCAGTCTGATACATACAATATGCAAAAAATCAAGTGTTATTTCAAAAAAACACTTGATTTTTTTGCATTTTATGGTATAATAATATAGCATTTCGCACGTTGGGCTTGTCGGAACGGTGGCAAATTGCTCTTAACCCGATAAAAATCAAGGCCCGGCGGAGGTTTTAACCTAAGGAGGATATTTAAAATGGCAGTAGTTTCAATGAAACAGCTCTTAGAAGCAGGTGTACACTTTGGTCACCAGACAAGAAGATGGAACCCTAAGATGGCTGAATACATCTTCACAGAGCGTAACGGTATTTACATTATTGACCTTCAGAAGAGCGTTAAGAAGCTCGAAGAGGCTTACAACTTTGTTCGTGAGCTTTCAGCAGAAGGCAAGAGCGTACTCTTTGTAGGTACAAAGAAGCAGGCTCAGGATTCAGTTAAAGAAGAGGCTCTCCGTGCAGGCGCTTACTATGTAAACGCAAGATGGCTCGGCGGTATGCTCACAAACTTTGCTACAATCCGCAGAAGAATTGCTCGTTTAAAGCAGCTCCGCACAATGCAGGAGGACGGTACATTTGATCTTCTTCCTAAGAAGGAAGTTATCAAGCTTAACCTTGAGATCGAAAAGCTTGAGAAGTTTATGGGCGGTATTAAGGATATGACTTCAATGCCGGGCGCACTCTTTATTGTTGACCCAAGAAAAGAGAGAATCGCCGTTGCTGAAGCTAAGAAACTCAACATTCCGATTGTTGCTATTGTTGATACAAACTGTGACCCTGATGAAATCGACTATGTTATCCCAGGTAACGATGACGCTATCCGTGCAGTAAAGCTTATTGCAGGTGCTATGGCTGACGCTATCATTGAGGGTAAAGAAGGTCAGATGGGTGCAGCTGCTGTTGAAGAAGAAACAGCAGAAGAGGCAGCTGAATAATTTTATTTATCTTATAATTATATCAATCGAAAGGATGTAATATAAATGGCAGCATTTACAGCTCAGGATGTTAAAACATTAAGAGAAAAAACAGGTTGCGGCATGATGGATTGCAAAAAGGCTCTCACAAATGCCGATGGTGATATGGACAAGGCTATTGACTTCTTAAGAGAGCAGGGCCTTGCAAAAGCAGCTAAAAAGGCAAGCAGAATTGCTGCTGAAGGTGTTGCTTATGCAACAACTAATGCAGACGCTTCTGTTGGCGTAGTTATCGAAGTAAACGCTGAAACAGACTTCGTTGCTAAGAACGATTCATTTATGGATTTTGTTAAGGCTTGTGCTCAGACAGTTATCGAGCAGAATCCTGCTGATGTTGATGAGCTTCTTACACTTAAGGCAGCAGGCTCAGAGCAGACAGTTGCTGAACTTCTCCAGGAGAAGATTCAGACAATCGGCGAGAACATCAAGATCCGTCGTTTTGAGCGTATGGAAGGTGCTTGCGTAGCTTATGTTCATGCAGGCGGTAAGATTGGCGTTCTTGTAAACTTCACAACTGACATTGCTGTAAACGATGAGTTCATTGCTTATGGTAAGGATGTAGCTATGCAGATTGCAGCTCTCAACACTCCATATCTTACAGAGGCTGATGTTCCGGCTGAAGTTATTGAGCATGAGAAAGAAGTTATGCGTCAGCAGGTTATTAACGAGGGTAAGCCTGAGGCAATTGCTGATAAGATCGTTATGGGTAAGATCGGCAAATTCTATAAGGAGAACTGCCTTGTAGATCAGGAGTTCGTTAAGGACAACAAGCAGACAATTAAGCAGTACACTAACAACACAGCTAAGGCTCTCGGCGGCAACATTGAGATTGCTAAGTTCGTTCGTTTTGAAAAGGGCGAAGGCATTGAGAAGCGTCAGGACGATTTCGCAGCTGAAGTTGCAAGTATGGTTAAATAATTAATTATTTATTAATATTGCATAATTAATCCCACTCAAATTTTTTGAGTGGGATTTTTTGCATTTGGAAATAAAGCAATATAAGTATTTTTAGGTACTTTATCAAATGTTTGTTGGGTGAATTATTGATTGTCGCACAGCTTTAGCAAAATAATTAAAAATTTGGATTGGCTTTGGGCAGTGCCCCTAATATATTCCAATATAACAATGTATCAGGCTCAAACAGAGAGCTGTTCGGCTATCAAGAAATTGTGTAAGAGTAAAGTGTTTGTGGCTTTTCCTACACCCCCACGACCTTTGAAAAAGTCGACCAAACTTTTGTAATTGCTTTGCAGTTGTATTAAGTCAAACTATAATTTATTAATGTTACCCCGATTTTTAGAATAGAACCGATTTCTATAAGACAGCAATTATCAAATTAATTACAAACAGAGCGATTGTAAGGCACATAAAAACAAAGGCGACCTTTTTTTGATTAGTAACATTAATAACAACTTTCTTTTTAATATTAGGAGATTTGCTGAATATGTAAGAAATAAAATCTACATTATTGATGTTGCTTTTAATATCTTTACCTATAATCAAAAACAAATTAAACTGTAATTTTAAAAGAATGTATTTTTCGGTTTCGTAAACGCCCGTAATGCTTGAATAATCAAATTCTCTTGATATATTCTTTGTTGCGGTAATAATTTTTTCGCCAAAGTAAGTAGTGTGAGTAATATACTTTTCGCCGGTAGTAAACAAAGCTCTTTTATAGCTGTTTTTGATATTTCTCTGTGTTTTAAAATATATTACTCCCATAAGCAAAACTATTACTGCGGATAATATCAGATATAATTGCATATCATCTGTAGTTTCACTTTGAAAATAATAATTAAAAGATTTTAGTATTAATATTCGTGTTGTTATAAAACCCGTTATGATAAATTCAATTATAAATATTATTGCCAATCTTTTATAGCTTACATTGTTAAAGTCTAAATAATCTTGTTCGTTCATCACAATTTTTGATTCAAAATCGTATTTATAATCACTGTAATTAATATTTTCATTATCCATTTTTAACACCTCAATACAATGTTATCATAATGATAAGTAAAAGTAAATAAAATGTTATAAAACAATCAAATTACAGCTGATTTTTTATAGAATAATAATAAAAAGGACATCGGTATATGAACAGCCGATGTCCTTTGAGTTTATCAGAAATGTAATTTGGCTACTATTCTTTGAATTTAGTCTAAAGACCTAAAATAAACTGATAAAAGCTCAAGTGCTGTTGCTTTTTCTTTACTACTGCACAAATGCAGTCTTTTGATAATTAATTCTTCATCAATAGAAGAATTTTGATTTTCTTCTTCAACAAGAAGTTCGTTTGGCGTTATGTTTAAAGCCTTACAAATATTTACAAGGGTTTCTGTACGCATATTTGTACTGCCTCTTTCAATATCGGCATATGTTCTGTCTGAAATATCGGCACGCTCTGCCACTTCGGCTTGAGTAAGACCCTTTTGCTTTCTGTAAAAAAGTAATTTATTGCCTATAATATGCAAATTAGTAATAAACATAATAATTCCTCCTAAATATGTATATATAGACATTTTACTTCCTGCTTTGCTTGACAAAAAGGAAGAATAGTAGTATAATTCAGGAAGAAAAGTTCCTATATTATACAAAAAGGAGTGGTAGAATGTCAAAAAAATATGTATTAAATACAGGGACAGGTGTTTTGCATATTAAAGGTTTTTGCTGTCACAGTAAAAGCATACTGTCAAATCACAAATCCTTTAACACAGAAGAGGAGGCTTATAACTACGCAGGTCGAAGAATTAGACCTTGCTGTTTGTGTCAAAAAGAAAAAGAAAAAAGAATACAAGGAGAATGAAAATGGAAGAAAAACTTATAATTAAAAGTAAAAGGTATAACCTAAAAGTATTTTTAATAATTATTATAATAATAGGTGCTTTGACATCTTGTATTTTGTTTGCAAACATTGATGCCGTGTCAAGCAACGCAAAATTGTATGATGAATGGCATGAAACTTATTTAGAACATCAAAACTCCGGTTATCATACGACACACTCCTATGATGACTGCTATGATTGCCAAAATGATAAAAGCCCACCCTATTAAATTATTATATCTTATTGATTATGCTTGGAATGCGCTTTTTGATGTAACTATGTATACATTGATACCATTTGGTGTTTCAATTTTAATCAGTATATTCGCGTTTGTTTGGCTGCGGAGTGAATTGATTGTTACAGATAAAAGAGTATACGGTAAGGCTACTTTCGGAAGGCGAGTTGATTTGCCCGTTGATTCGGTAACAGCTATTTCAACAGGTATATTAAAGGGAGTTGGAGTTGGAACATCCTCAGGAAAAATAAATTTTAAACTAATAAAAAATCGAGATGAAATTCATTCTGTAATTAGTAATCTTTTGTTAGAAAGACAAAAAGATAATAAAGAAAGAACTGAAACGCAAGCTGTTAATTTCACTAATGCAGATGAAATTAAGAAATACAAAGAACTTTTAGAAAATGGCACGATTACGCAGGAAGAATTTGACGCAAAGAAAAAGCAGTTACTTGGTTTGTAAGTTAGTTAAGGGGGCGGAGATAGAACCGCTCCCTTTTTCTATAATTTATTATATACAAAAAAGGACACCGCATTTAATAGCGATGTCCTTTGTGCTTAAAATAAAATTAAAATCAGTCAGCAAAATATCTCTTTAAAAGACCTGCAAAGCCTGCACCGTGTCTTGCCTCGTCTTTAGCCATCTCGTGAACTGTATCGTGGATAGCATCAAGATTTTGAGCTTTTGCTCTCTTAGCAAGATCAAATTTGCCTTCGCAAGCGCCTGCTTCTGCCTCTGCACGCATTTGGAGGTTCTTCTTTGTGCTGTCTGTAATTACTTCACCGAGGAGTTCTGCAAACTTTGCAGCGTGCTCTGCCTCTTCAAAAGCATACTTAGTAAAAGCGGCTGAAATTTCAGGATAACCTTCTCTGTCAGCAACTCTTGCCATTGCAAGGTACATACCTACTTCTGAACATTCACCCTCAAAGTTAGCTCTGAGATCCTTTAAAATATCTTCGCTAACGCCCTGAGCTACGCCAACCTCGTGAACTGTTGCAAAAGACGCGCCCTCTACAACCTCTTTGAATTTGCTTGCAGGAGCTTTACACTGTGGGCAAAACTCCGGAGCTGTAGGTCCTTCATAAACATATCCGCATACTGTACAATACCATTTCATAATTTTTTCTCCTTTATAATAAATATATATTGTTAATTAAATACCGCTGTTCGGTATTAGTTATTACAGCAATCTGAACATTTGCCGTAGTAGATAACAAGTTTGCTATCAATAGTAAAGCCTTTATTTAAAAGTGCAAGGCTTTCCGACGATTTGCTGCCGTCATCTGCTACATCAATTACCCTACCGCAACAATTGCACACAAAATGTGTATGTGGGGAAGTGTTACCGTCAATGCGTTCTTCACCGTTTACATTACACACAACGCTTACCTTGCCTTCATTTTTAAATAATGAAATGTTACGGTAAACTGTGCCAAGGCTGAGGTCCGGATAATCGGGCTTAAGCTGTTCGTATATCCAACGGGCACTTGGGTGTGTCGTTGTACTGAGAATTGTGTTGTATATAGCGTTTCTTTTTGAGCTGAAATTTCTTTTCATTGCAACATTTTCTCCAAAAAATTGATAATGATTACTGATTGCAAATATATTATCATAACTTTAAATTATTATATTTACATAAAAGAATAATAAAAATTATTTTTATAAAAAAATTATACCACAGCCGCATTACCACTTCAACATTTTTCACAAAATCAAATAATATTTTTCTTTATTTTCGACATTTTGCACAAGTGTCATTTATCGTATATCTGTTTAACCTGCTATGGTTCTTATCATTTGAAAGTCATGCCTGCTTTCACCTTATTTTTCCTTTGCAAATACTATATTTAGTTGTATAATTAATATAAAGTAACTATTCAGAACAAGAAAATCTGTTGCTTACATGCAATCATGACGCATCGGCTTTTTGTTCTCAGCGATTCTTAATAGTTACAATATAAATTATAATAAATCAGGCAGGTAAAATTAATGTATAAAATAGATTTCAGCAAACCAATACACATCCATTTCATAGGCATCGGCGGTATCAGCATGAGCGGTCTCGCAGAGATTCTGCATGAGGAGGGCTTTACAATTTCCGGCTCCGATTCAAAGGAATCAGACCTCACAAAAACTCTTGCGGCCAAGGGCATAAAAGTCATATATGGCCAGAGCGCAGACAATATCACCACCGGTATCGACCTGGTAGTTTACACTGCTGCTATCCACGAAAGCAATCCTGAGTTTGCCGCAGCAAAATCAGCCGGTATTCCAATGCTTACCAGAGCCGAGCTTCTCGGACAGATTATGGACAATTACGATTATTCTATCGCTGTAGCCGGCACACACGGCAAGACTACCACCACATCCATGATCAGCGAGATTCTTCTCGCCGCCCAGACAGATCCTACCATTTCCGTAGGTGGTATTTTGTCATCTATCCACGGCAATCTGCGTGTGGGCGATTCAGAGTACTTCATCTCTGAGGCGTGTGAGTACACAAACAGCTTTTTGAATTTCAGACCACGCTACAGCATTATTTTAAATATTGAGGCTGAGCATCTGGATTTCTTCAAGGATATCAACGACATCAGGCATTCCTTCCGCGAGTATGCATCAAACACTCTCGCAGGCGGTGCTACCATCATCAACGGTGAGATTGACCGCTATGAGGAGATTGTCGCAGGGCTTCCTCAGAAGATTATCACCTATGGCTTTGATTCAAAATATGATTTCTATCCAGAAAATATAACCTATGACGATAAAGCTTGTGCATCTTTTACAGCTATGAGACAGGGTAGTCCACTTTTCGACGTAAAACTCTCTGTTCCGGGCGCTCACAATGTAGGCAATGCGCTCGCAGCCATAGCTTTATCCACCACACTCGGTCTAGATACGGAGTCTATCCTCACAGGCCTTGACAAATTTGGCGGTGCTGACAGACGTTTCCAGTACAAGGGCAAGGTAAACGGCGTCACAATCA
>OKSL01000459.1_pt1 | contig 26518 bp, 24 predicted proteins | sample 1606251 | NCBI WGS metagenome assembly OKSL01 (sample SAMEA3879543, study PRJEB24766) | human gut metagenome | biome: human-associated habitat; feature: feces | place: USA | collected 1985/1987 | reverse complement strand
TATAATTTCAAGATGTGACAATATGTGTGACAGAATACGCAAAAGTGCGACACACCGGTTGTCACACACATTATGGTGTGTACTGAAAATGACAGGCTTACAACATATGGTAGATATAAGTATGCAATGCAATATTATACCTGAATAATTTTTATAAATTAACCAAAATAATATGCATATCTGAGTGTCAAAAATATAATTGACATTACACTGCTGATATATTATGCTTGTGTCAAATATATTAATGGCACGAATGTGGGAGGAATTAATGGGGAGCAATGGAGAGGATAAGGAATGTAATATCTCGGTAGTAAGAGATGAGGATGGGAATAAAATTGTTGTGGTTAATGATGTTATATTTAAAGGAAAAAAGATAGTCTGGGAGGATGTTGAGAGATATTTAAAGAGATATGTAGGAGAATTTTATAAAATAGCAGATGACAATGAGATTATATTTATTGGGACAGAACTGCCGGGGGAATACACAGGTTCCGTTTACACGAAAAGAATGCATGGTGCGGGAGAGAAAGCCAAGGCTAATGCGGCACAGATAATACCTGAGATGATACAAATTGCACAAAATGGGATTTATGAAAGTAATCGTAAAGAAAAACATAATCGTGATGCGAAGAATGGCTGGTATCGCTATGATACAAGGTTTGCAATGCCTGTATATAATGATTGTGGGGAACTTGAGAGATACAATATTTTTAAAGTACGTTTATTGATACGGCATTCATCAAGTGGGAAAAAGTATTTGTATGATGTGGTACAAATAAAAAAAGAAACGAGCACGTCCTGTCAGGTGTAACCCCTACCCGGTAAAAACCCATTTCTTATTTATAATATTAATGCTTTGTAATGTGATAGTCAACAGGTATTTGTAAAATAATATGCAGGATTTGTGTCTGCGCACAAACTTGACATGCCCTGAGAAGCAGGACGAAAATGAGGAAGATTATGATTAAGACATTGGAAGAGGCCATACAGCGCATAGATGAGCTGGAGGCAGAGAATAAGAAGCTGAAGGCTGAGCTTGAAGCATATAAAAGCCGCAGCACAGCAGGAAGAAAGAAGCATGACAAAGTGTGGACAGCTTCATATAATGACTTTGCAGTTAAATATGGTAGTGGAATGAGTATTATGGAGATTGTGGAAGAGGGAAATATCAGCAGAAGAACAGCTTACAGGTATAAGGCTTATTATGATATAATCTCTCGGAATCCTGAGTGATTATATCCTGCACATCTGGTAATGAACATTGAAAAGTGTTGACAAATAAACGACCGTTTACTGTTATATAAATGTAAACGGTCGTTTATTTTTGGGCTTGGAGGTTATCAGCGTGAGTAATAGAAAAGAAGAAATATTAATTGTAGCACTGCATTTGTTTGCCAGAGATGGTTATGAGGCTGTCTCGGTCAGTCAGATAGCAGGAGAGCTTGACATGACAAAAGGGGCATTATACCGTCATTACAAAAGCAAGAGAGATATTTTTGACTGTATTGTACAACGTATGGAGCAGCAGGATGGCGAACAGGCATCAGAATATGATATGCCACAAGAGGATAAAGAGAAAATGCCTGAAAAGTATGAGACAGTATCACCGGATGATTTTGTGGAATACAGCAAGTCTATGTTTGAATACTGGACAGAGGATGATTTTGCATCATCATTTCGGAAGATGCTGACAATAGAGCAGTTTCGCAGTGAAGAGATGCAGAAGTTATATCAGCAATATCTCGTGGCCGGACCTGCTTCCTATGTGAAAGATTTATTTGAGAGTATGGGATTAACAAATGCTAATGATAAAGCTGCCGGATTTTATGCAGTTATGTATCTTTATTACAGTATATATGATGGAGCAGCAGATAAAGAAAAGGTAAAAGAAGAATTTGTATCAGCTATAAAAAGTTTGGTACAAGAGTTGAAGTGAAGGAGAATCAGATCATGAAAAACAATATAGTAATCCGCTTAGAAGAAAAAAGTGAATATCGCAAAGTGGAAAATCTGGTAAGAGACAGCTTTTGAAATGTATACCGCCCCGGATGCCTGGAGCATTATGTCCTTAACCGGTTAAGAAATAATCCGGCATTTGTACCGGAGCTTGATTTCGTGATGTACCTGGATGGAGAACTTATCGGGCAGAATATCTTTGTGAGAACTGCAATCACAGCAGATGATGGAAGAAACATTCCTATTATGACGATGGGACCAATCTGTATCAAGAATGAATATAAACGGAAGGAATATGGTAAAATTCTGCTTGATTATTCATTGGAGAAAGCTGCAGAGCTAGGCTGTGGAGCACTGTGCCTTGAGGGAAATATTGATTTCTATGGCAAGAGTGGATTCAAACCGGCAAGCGAGTATGGTATCCGATATCATGGATTGCCGGAAGGGGAAGATGCATCATTCTTTTTGTGTAAAGAACTTGTACCGGGTTATCTTGATGGGATTACAGGAGAGTATTCAACACCGACAGGCTATCTTGTAGATGAGCGGGAAGCAGAGGCGTTTGATAAGCTGTTTCCAAATAAAGAGAAAAATCGTCATTTTCGCGCTTTTTGGCAAAGGGTATCAGGTAAATAACTCACACCTTGAGTAAACACATCTCGGTTGAGATAATTGAAAAAGATGAAAAAGTTTACAACTTTTTACACTTTTTAAACGAGGAGGACATTCCAGATGGATTAAGGGGACGAGGGGAGGACGTTATAATAAGGTTACATTGAAGAAAGTCAGTAAAATCAAGTGTTTCCGTTCATTTTCCCAACACAGAAACGAAGCACTTCCACCATGATTTTGAAGAAAATCTGCCCGGGTTGGATTCAAAATGATATGGAAAGAAAGATTTGTAGCAATGACGTAACATGAACAGCCAGTTCTGTTTCAGACAATAGTGTAGACGAAAGAGAGGTCATCGTAATATGAAACTGACCTATACAAATGTAAATGGATACCTGATCCCGAATCTCACCTATAAATCCGGTGAGCAGATGGAGCAACTTGGCAAGTATGGTTTTCTTCGCAGAGATTATCTGAAAAAACATCGAAATTCAACCTATCAGGTGATGCTTCTGCAGGATACGCTTGGAAAGAGATCGACTGCAGAAACGTGTACAGGAACTGGATGAACTGATAAATGGTGAGAAAGAAATCCTGATGAAAAAGAATGTTCCGGTGAAGCAGATGTTGAAGTACTTGGGCTATGAGCAGCTGACACGAGAAATGCTGGAAGAATATGTGCAGGGAATATATGTGTATGATGATGGGAGAGTGGAGGTGGAGTGGAAGCGTTAAAACTATGAAAATTTATAGGAGAAAGCTTGTTAAGCTTTAGAAATTAGCATATAATTGTAAAGGAAAATAAAAAGTAACTGAAAAATGTATGTAAATATTTTATATAGAGATAATGATGAATAAAAGGAGTAAAGAATGATAAAGTCATTTAGTTGTAGTAATTTCAGAAATGTTAACGTAAAAAATCTGAGATTCAGCAAAATTAATATTTTGATAGGACCTAATAATTCTGGAAAAACAAATTTTATTAAAGCGTTATCGTTTTGTGCAGATATGTTAAGTTGTTCTGGAAAATTAGTAGGAGATTCTGCATTTCAAACGATGATTAGTAAATCTGGAATGGGAGATATATACAATAAATATGCTGAAGATTCAGCACATAGCATTAATATGAAGTGGAATTTGGCTTTGGATGAGCGAAAAAATGTTTGCTACCAATTCAATTTTCATACAGGAAACGAGATGAAAGACTTTTTTATTGTACGTGAAAGTTTGGATGATAATTTTAAGAATTTAAAAGAGAAAAAGAAATTCAATTATTTTACATGTAACGAAAAGCCAGGAGAAGGATATATTTCTAAAGCAGTAGAGCGAGGAGAATCAAATTATAGGATTTCCTTTGATATTCCTAAAAATGATACAATTTTACGCCAATTTGATAAGATAAGATTGAACAATAGGGAAATATATGAGGAATCAGAACGACAGGTTGGCTTAATACAGAAACTTGAAGAATATTTTGGAAAGTATTATTTCTATTCAAGTTCTCAGTTTGATTTAAATAAGATAAGAGAACCACAAAATATTCAAAATGACGGAAGAGTATTGGAGAAAGATGGATCAAATTTTGTGAATGTTTTGAATTATTATAAAAATCAAAATATGAATAATATTATTGCATATTTAGAAAAGCTAAAGGAATTGATGCCAACATTGGAATTGGCAGATGTTATGGCAGAATTTAATAAATTGAGATTCAAATTGCAATATGAAGGTCAACTTTTTAATTTAAGCGATTTATCTGATGGTACAGTTAAAGCATTAATACTAACTTTGCTGATTCAAATTCCAATTAACGAAGGGTTAGCAATGCTGGCAATAGATGAACCAGAAATGAATATCCATCCGGCATGGCAACAGATTATTGGACGATGGATTCAACAGTCTGATAATTTTAAACAGTGTTTTATTAGCACACATTCTCCAGATTTTTTAGATGTGTTCACAGAAGGGTTTAAAAGAGGAGAAGTAAGTGTGTTTGTATTTGATCCGAGAGAAGAGTGCTTAGTGAAAAAACTTGATTATAAAAAAATAAAAGATGATTTGGAAGATTGGGAACTAGGTGATTTATATCGAGTGAATGATCCAGCAATAGGAGGATGGCCATGGTAAAACCAAAGATTGCATGTTATATAACCGGAGGATGGACAGAGTGCGGATATATGACACATTTCTTGGAAAAAGTAAATGGCAGTTATGATTATAGGCAAAGATTTCCTCAAAAGAATATTGGAAAGAAAGGAAAAGCTAGAAAACAATTTAAAATAGACGGCAAAACAGGAAAGTCTTTAATAAAATATGTTTATGATGATATACGTAGCCATAAAGAAGAGCTAAAAAAATATGCGGCCATATTAATTGAAGATGATATGGATGATCAATTCTTTTTAGAATCAAAAAATGGTCGAGATTATAAGGCGATAGAGAAAAGAAAACAGGAAATTCAGGAAGAAATTAAAACTATTATTCAAAATCCTGAGATAAAAGTTTTTTTCTTATATGCGATGCCGGAAATAGAAGCTTGGTTTATATCTGATTGGGAAAATACATTTGGAATGGAATATAAAATTGCATTGGCAAATATAAATGCATATTTTAGTACAACATTTAGGAAATTTGTTCTTAATACGGTTCTCACAGAAAAATATACACTTGATGATATTGAAAATTATGGGTATATAACATCGGAATATCAAAAGTTAAGTGAAAAATTAATAAATTCTTTTCAAGAGTATTCGTGTAACTCAGAAAGTTATAAGAATAATAAAACGTATAACGAACAGATTAATAAACTGATCAAAGAAAACAAAATTACATATTCCAAAAAAGTTGAAGGAATTAATATGCTACAGAGATTAGATCCTGAAAAAGTAGCAGTGTATTGCAAACATTATTTTTCAAAAGCATATGCAGAACTTAAAGAGTTTAGTTTAGGTGCATAAAAGAAAAATATTGTGACAATTACATAACATCCTCCCCACCTACTTTGTGACAATTATATAACGTCCTCTATATAGAAATATGCGGTTTTAAGCCATTTTCGTGGCAAAAAAGCCGCATATTTTTGTAGCAATGACTTGACATCCTCGGGCAGTCTGAACGGATATAGATGTAATGAAAGATATCGTCAATTCGGCCCGGACACAGTGCTTTTCGTACTGTATTATGTCGTTTCGTACTATAACGCTCCAATGTGGGAAAAAATATAGTAATATAAATGTAGTTATGGTTTGGATTAGTCAGACAGGCTGTCATGGTGTCATTTTGTCTGAATAATGGAGGAGAGTATGAAAAAGAAAGCGGTAATCATAGGGGCAGGACCTGCGGGAATAACGGCGGGCTGTGAGCTGCTTAAGAATTCGGATGAATATGATGTGGTGATACTTGAGCAGAGCGACAGTATAGGGGGAATATCACGTACAGTCAACCATGAGGGCAACCGCATGGATATGGGAGGCCACCGTTTTTTTTCAAAGGATGAGAGAGTTAACAGATGGTGGGAAGAGATTCTTAAGATGCAGGGAAGTCCGTCATCTGATGATATTGCAACCTCGAGAGACGTACATTGCAGTGAAGGAGGACCCGACCCGGAGCAGCAGGACGAGGTAATGCTGCTGAGAAGAAGGGTTTCACGCATTTATTATAATAAGAAGTTTTTTGATTATCCGGTGAAGATGAATCTTAATACGATATGTGCAATGGGACCTGTAACAACAATTAAGGCAGGCTTCAGCTTTCTGTGGGCGTGTATACATAAGCTTCCCGAGACATCACTGGAGAATTTTTATATTAACAGATTTGGCAGAAAGCTTTATTCCATGTTCTTTGAATCTTATACACATAAGCTGTGGGGAAGACATCCTTCAGAGATATCGGCTGACTGGGGCGCACAGAGAGTTAAGGGGCTGTCTGTGGCAGCGGTGCTTAAAGACTGTTTTGGAAGACTTCTGCATATAAAAAACAGTAATGTAGAGACATCGCTTATAGAAGAATTTAAGTATCCCAAATATGGTCCGGGACAGTTATGGGAGTGTGCCTCGTCAAGATTCAGGACAATGGGAGGCCGTATTATAACGGATTGCCGTGTTGACAGGATTATTGTGAAAAATGGGAGTGTACAGGGAATTGAATGTGTATGCGGTGAGGAGAAGAAGAGCTTCTGCGCAGATGTGATATTTTCAAGTATGCCTGTTAAAAATCTTATAAGAGGCATGAACAACGTGCCGGCAGATGTCAGAAGCATAAGCGAGGGACTTCCGTACCGCAACTTTGTGACGATAGGTGTGCTTGTCGACAGGATTAATCTCAAGAATAAAACTAAATATGCAACTGTATGTGATATTGTTCCGGACTGCTGGATATATGTTCAGGAGCCGTCAGTTACTATGGGTAGAATCCAGATTTTTAATAACTGGTCGCCATATCTTGTTAAGAATCCTAAGTCAACAGTGTGGATGGGACTTGAATATTTCTGCGGTGATGATAAAGAATGGAACAGATCGGATGAGGAGTGGAGTTCACTTGCTGTGAATGAATTGAAGCAGATGAATATCATAGATAATGATACAAAGATAATCACAACCCACTGTGAGCGTGTTGAAAAGGCATATCCGGCATATTTTGACACGTATGACAGAATAGACAGGGTTATTGGATGGCTTGATGATATTGATGGGCTTTACTGCATCGGCAGGAATGGACAGCATCGTTACAACAATATGGATCATTCAATGCTTACCGCAATGGAAGCGGTCAGCAATCTTCTTGCCAATGACAGCGACAACAGCAATATATGGAATGTTAATACAGAGCAGTCGTATCATGAGGATAAGGCAACGGCGTAGCATTAACGCTGCGTAAGCATTGGTTATATTACGAAGAATGAATACGGGTTAACTGACAGGAATGGGGAGAGAGAGTTGGCTTCAACATATTACGCAATTGGAGTTATATTTGTAATTTATATATGGGTATATTTCTGGAAAGACAGATGTACTTCCAAACAATATAATAGCAGCGACAGGTTCAGCCGCTTCATGTGGTATGCGGTTACAAGATGTGCAGTACTGCTGATGTCACCTGGGAATATTAAAGGGAAGCTTATATGTGTTACGGTGGACGCGGTTGTATATGTGGTTCTTAATATCGTAGCAGGTAATGTTGCCATGCAATATATTTTCTGGCCGGGAACAATTATAGCGGCAGCATCCGGAAGCATTAGAAGAGCAGCATACATACTGGCTGCGGAGATTTTGCTTGCAGGATATTTGTATATTGTCAGGTCAGTGCCTGTCAGAATTAAGAGCGGAACTGGTTTGTACTGCTTTAGCGGAATGGCAGTGCTTATGTTCTTTTTTGCGAGGGATATTGATGGACAGTATATCGGAATGCTTGCAGATAACAGCGGAAATGCGCCAATGCTTCTGGTGCTTTCGATTCTTCTGATGGTTGCAGCACTGGTGAGTGTATTGATAGGAATGTCCGGTAATGATTTGAGAATATTGCAGCCGAAGACACAATCAGCAGGTTCCGGTGCCACTGGCAGAGGCTTATTGGACTGTGGCTTTTCAGGCTTTAAGTGCTTGGATGCCCTGATAATGATAACAGGTACGTTAGCATTTTTTATAATGGGAATTACAGGGCTTGGAACGCATACGATACCATCAAGCCAGCTTCACATTCAGGCTGACAGGAACAGGGATGTGGTGCTTGATTTTGGAAGAGATGTAACGATATCAAAAGTAGAGATATTTCTCGGATATGAAGGTAAGCGAACGGTTTCATTTTCAAAGTTCGAGGATGATGCATGGAATGTCTTTAAGAGCAGACAGGAAGTTACAGCTGCATACTGCTGGAATGAGATTAAGCTTGACAGTACCCAGAAAGTGCTTGGCTGTGTATTTCTCGATAATGATGCATATGTTGGTGAGATGATATTCTTTGATGACAAGGGTAATAAAATCCTTCCGCAGAATGCAGGTGCATATATGAAACTGTTTGATGAGCAGGCGCTTTATCCTGAGGATGAGACATATTACTACAGGGCTATGTTTGATGAAGTATATCATGCAAGGACGGCATATGAATTTGCCAATGACCTGCCGATATATGAGAATACGCATCCACCGCTTGGTAAGACAATAATCTCAATTGGAATAAAAATGTTCGGAATGAATCCGTTTGGATGGCGCTTTATGAGCGTTGTGTGCGGCAGCTTTATCGTTACGCTTGTGTATGCATTTGCACTGAGAATCACCGGAACAATGTATATCAGGATGCTGTGATTAATAATGGAATTGTTTCATTTGATGCGTCACATTTCAGTAAGTATGCATTGGTAGAGATGACAGCAGGTTCAGGAAGTGCTGACGGCAATGTTACAGATAACGCATCAGAAAGCATAACTTTGGCAGATGCACAGGTAACAAGCCCTAAGACAGCAGATACAACAGGAGTTGTATTCTGGGCACTTTGCATGGCAGCGGCTATCGGTGCATTTGTTGTAACATTTGCAAAGGGCAGACAGTGTAAGTAATCAGTCCTGGAAAAATCAACTCAATGAAAATCAAATCAACAAAGAATAAGTTGAGAACAAAAAATTAATAATGTATAATAGGCAGTATATGTTTGCGGCACGGTTGTGTCATCAGAAGAAATGGAGATTGTTATGAAAAAATCCAATATAGCAGCATTGCTGCCTATTTTAGTATTTTTAATACTTTACCTTGGAACAGGAGTATTATTTGAATATGTACTGAAGATTCCGATGGGATTCTATAATATACCGATTGTAGTGCCGTTTATGATAGCAATATTTGTTGCATGCATGCAGAACAGAAAGGCCTCATTTGATGAGAAGCTTCAGATAATGGCGAATGGTATGGCTGACAAAAATATAATCACAATGCTTCTTATATTTCTTACGGCAGGTGTATTCGTAGGAGTTGTCGGAAGAAGCAGCGCAGAGAGCGTTGCATATTTTATGTTGTCGGTTATTCCAGGAGAATATGCTGTCGCAGTATTATTTGCAGTTGCATGCTTTGTATCAACGGCTATGGGAACTTCAGTTGGTACGATTACACTTATAACGCCTATAGCAGTTGCAGTATCGGAAGCATCAGGCTTTGACATGGCATTGTGTGTAGCATCTGTAATGGGTGGTGCAATGTTTGGAGATAATCTGTCATTTATTTCTGATACGACAATAGCAGCATGCAATGGCCAGGGATGTAAGATGAAAGATAAGTTCAGGGAGAATTTTTTTATAGCACTTCCGGCGGCAATCGGAGCGCTTATTATAATACTTGTGCTTTCATTCAGAACTGACATTGCAGGAGGCGTCCGGCATAACTACAATCTTGTACAGATAATTCCTTACGTACTTGTTATGGCAGGAGGAATTGCCGGATTTAATGTATTTGCAGTATTGATTACAGGCATTCTGTCGGGAATATGCATTATGCTTATTACCGGACATATGGGAATTGCTGACATTGTGGCAGGAATAGGCTCCGGTGTATCTGGCATGTTTGAGACGTGTATGGTTGCGGTGCTGGTGGCTGCAATGTGTGCGCTTATACGCGATAATGGCGGCTTTGAGGCTCTTCTTGGAGGAATAAGGAAGATGTTTAAAGGTAATAAAGGCGGACAACTTGGAATAGGGCTGCTTGTAGGCGCAATGGATATTGCGACGGCTAATAATACCGTTGCAATAGTTATGGCGAATCCCATTGCACTTGAGATGGCTGATAATTATGGGATAACTCCAAGAAAATCCGCATCGCTGCTTGATACATTTTCATGTATAGCCCAGGGAATAATCCCTTACGGAGCACAGATGCTTGTAGCCATCTCAGCTGTGGCAGAACTTGGATATGAGATATCTGCGATGCAGATAATACCTAAGCTTTATTATCCTATGCTGCTTTTTGTCAGTTCAGTTATATGGATTTTTTTGATTCCGGGGGTTGACAAAAATAGCAGGCAGAGGATAAAATAACATGACTTTAAAGAAGTCGGAAGGAAGGTGCAGCAAATGGACAGTTGCGATAGTAGTTATCGAAGTTGGAACATGAATTATAATTCGGAACACGCTACCGGTCTGCGGTTTTATTTGCTGCGGCTGGTCTGATTGTTGTGTCTGATTTTTTTCATGCTCCGTACAACGGGGCATTTTTTTTTGAAAAATACCTCGTAATAACGGAAAGAGAGGTATGGAATTATGATGACAAAGTACATTTTTGAAGAAACACAGATTGGAAGCCACATTACTACAAACTTTATCTGTATCGACAGAACTGATTCTGTTAAGGAAGCAATGAATCAGCTGCTTGTGCAGGCCAGGAATCACGATAACATTGAAACACTTTATATTATTGAACCGGACGGAACTTATTACGGAATACTTGAACTTAAAAAACTTCTTGCAGCAAAAAAAGAAGACAGTCTGGAAACACTTATTGTAAGGGACTACCCTTATCTGTATGCTGATGAAGAGACTGAGGACTGTGCTTCGGAACTTAAGGAATATGAGGAGGACTCAATTCCGGTACTTGACAGGGATAAGCACATAGTCGGAGTAATTACGGCTTCTGAGACCGCTAATATTATTGATGATGAGCTGGGCGATGACTATGCCAAGCTTGCCGGTCTTTCGGAGGAATCAGATCTGGATGAACCTATAACCGTAGGTATTAAGAAAAGACTTCCATGGCTTATACTTCTTCTGTTCCTTGGAATGGGCGTGTCAACGGTAGTAGGCGTATTTGAGAATATTGTGCAGCAGCTTACACTTATAGTGTGCTTTCAGTCACTTATACTTGACATGGCAGGTAATGTAGGTACACAGTCGCTTGCCGTAACAATCCGTGTGCTTATGGATGAGCATATCTCATTTGCACAGAAGATTAAGCTGATTTTTAAGGAAATGAGAGTTGGACTTGCCAACGGACTTATTCTTGGCGCAATGGCACTCATATTCATAACAGGATACATAATGCTTTTTAAGCATGAAAATATGATATATGCGCTGGCAGTAGCAGGATGCGTGGGAGCTGCGCTGATTATATCAATGGTGATATCAAGTCTTATAGGCACATTAACACCGATTATCTTTGATAAGGTAAATATTGACCCGGCAGTAGCATCAGGTCCGCTTATCACAACTGTTAATGATCTCGTTGCAGTTGTTACATATTATGGACTGGCAGGAATATTTCTTATTGAGATAATGCATTTGTAATTTTATGAATGCACGATGTATTTATGGTGCATTGAAATATATAACGATTAATATAGCAAATACAGCAAAATTGTGGTACTATTATCCTAATGATTATGTAAATTTGTACTGTGTATTGTATGAATGATTATACAATATGCTTGGGGGATAATATATGATACTACATGCAAAGAAACAGGATGACGAGACAGAGCAGATTATTTCCTATATGAATTCGGCAGCACGCAACGAATACATCTTTCCGGATGCGGCAGAGGAAGGCAGTAAGCCTCTTACCGAAGCCTATAGCCAGATGCTTAAGAAGTTTATCAATGCAGACAATCAGGTTGCAATGGACCTTAATAATGCAATGAGTGTTATAGGCAACAGCAGTAATGTCAAGTCACTGCTTGAGATTGCAGCTAACCAGAAGCGCTCTATAGCAACAATTGTGGAAGACAGTAAGAAACTTACGGATTCAATAGCTGAGAGTGAGAATATACTTGGCAACATACAGCAGAATGTGCAGGAAGCGGATGCACAGTCTGAGGAGTGCAGCAGAATAATGCGTGATACGGTTAACAGTGTTAATGGCAGTTACGAAGAACTGTTATCGTCCTGTGAGGCACTCGAAGGATTTAAGAAAAAGGCAGAACAGATTGATGACATAATGAAGCTTGTGGCCTCGCTCAGCACCAAGACACAGCTCCTTTCACTCAATGCCAAGATAGAAGCAACCAAGGCAGGAGAGTACGGAAGAGGATTCAGTGTGGTGGCTGATGAGATAGGCAGGCTCTCATCTGACACGCAGAAGTCGATGAGCAGAATATCAGAATATGTGTCTGCAATTAAAAGTGACATTGATGTGCTTGTTACGCAGATGAGCCAGCTTCGCAATACACTTGATGCATGTAAGGTTAATGCAGATGAGTCAGATAAGCATATAGCCAATATGGGTGACTCAATGAACTCGATAATGGATCAGATTGATGATGCATTTGCACAGACAACGACACAGAATGATTCCGCAAAGATATTTCTTGACCAGCTTGCCAATGTAGAAAAAGATTCGGAGTCGCTTATTGAGCACTGTCAGGATCCTGCAAGAGACATGTATACCATAAGCAGGACGATAGATAAGATCAGAGGTAATGTTGCAAGAAAGCAGGCGAAGCTTTCCAACAGCCAGTGGATAGATATATATATTGTTGACCACATGATATTTACGTGGAGACTTTATAATATGATTGCCGGATTTGAGACACTTGAACTTAAGAATCTTAACAGACCCCAGAGATGTAAGTTCGGTCTTTGGTATAATGCGGAAGATAAGGATTATCTGAGAAGCAATCCGGTGTTTGCTGAAGCAGGTCGTGTGCATGATGAACTGCATCATCTTGCAGTTGAGTGTTATAACGCTAACGAGAATGGTGACAAAGAGGCTGCCATGGATTATTTCCGGCAGGCACAGGAAGAATATGGAGTATATGCTGCGACAATGGAAAAAGTAAAGCTTTTGTTCAATGACTGATATAATATTAGGGCTGTGTATGCAGGCCTGCACCGGTATTTTATACGGTGCAGGTTTACATACACAGCCTTTTTTGTTATCAGTATTCTATGCTTATATTATATTCACTGAGCCAGTAATTAACCTGAAGCATGTAAGCGAGCATCTGCGGACCGGCCATCAATTGTCCATACCATGGCCTGCCATAATCAGATGGGGCTTCAATGAATCTGTTTACTTTGGCAATATCGAGCAGAGTTCTTATTGGTGAGGCTGTGTCTGATACAACTTCACGGAGTTTGCCGGCAAGCATTTTCTCGTAATAAGGGTCGTAAGTCTTAGGATAAGGACTTTTCTTGCGCCAGAGGACATTGTCGGGAAGAAGTCCGGCTGCGGCGTGCCGGAGAAGACCTTTGGTTACACCTCCGGCGCATTTCATATCCCACGGCACATTAAATACATATTCGACAATTCTGTGGTCTGCAAAAGGAACACGGGCTTCCAGACCGTTATACATACTTGTTCTGTCCATTCTGTCAAGAAGCGTAGCCATGAACCAGCGTATATTAAGATACGATATCTCACGGCGGCGGCGCTCTTTTGCGGAATCACTCTGAAGGACCGGAGTCTCGGCAATAGTCTGCCGGTATGCGTTATCAGCGTATTCTTCCATATTCAGGCTGTTTATCAGCTCATCGTCCAATAGAATCTGTCGTGCAGACATGTCATATGACCACGGAAATGCGTCCGTGGAAAATGCGTTCTCATTGTGAAACCAAGGATATCCTCCGAATATCTCATCTGCGCATTCACCGGTAAGCGTTACTTTATTATAATTTTTAACTTCAGAACAGAAATAGAGCATTGAAGATTCTACATCTGCCATACATGGAAGGTCGCGTGCCCTTACTGCTTTATAGAGGTAATCAGCCTGCTGCCTGCTTGTGCATTCGAGAAAACGGTGCCTTGTTCCTGTATAGTCTGCCATCTCTTCCACATATGGGCGGTCACGGCTTGGCTGGAAGCTGTTTGCTTTAAAATAACGGTCATTGCCTGTAAAATCAAAAGAAAATGTATTGAGCTGTAATCCCTGTTTGTGGAGCTCTTCCGCACATATTGAGGTTACGATGCTTGAATCTACTCCGCCTGATAGAAATGTGCTTATCGGGATATCGGATAACATCTGCATTTTGATGGCATCTTTTATAAGCCATGAAGTTTTTTCAATGGTTGTTTCGAGAGAATCTGTATGTTCGTGGCTTTCGAGCTTCCAGTAAAAATGCTTATCACAGCGTTCATTTTCAAATGTTATACATTGTCCTGGCATGACTTCAAAAATATTTTTAAAGACCCCTATGCCGTGTGTCCGGGCAGGACCAAGTGCAAAAACCTCACAGAGTCCGTCGCGGTCTATTATGTGTGGTATCCCCGGATATGCAAATATTCCCTTGATTTCAGATGCAAATACAAGAGTGTTTTCATAATGTGTATAAAACAGAGGTTTTACTCCAAGTCTGTCGCGGAACAAAATGAGTCGGTTATGGTTTTCATCTAATATGGCGGCAGCAAATATGCCATTAAGACATTTGATAAAATCACTGCCATGGCGCATGTAGCCTTCAAGAATGACTTCTGTGTCACTGGCAGTGTCAAATGTGGCGCCTTCTGCCTTGAGTGCTGAACGGAGTTCTTTCATATTATAAATTTCACCATTATATGAAATTGCATATTTCAGTCCCCCGTGGCTCTTCACAAGTGGCTGCGAACCGTTAACGAGATCTATAATGGCAAGCCTCACATGCGCAAGGCCACAGCAATCGCACAGATATGTCCCGTTACCATCAGGTCCGCGGTGAAACTGTGTACGGTTCATGTCGTTGAGAATGCTGATCCAGTGCGGGGATTCCGAAGAATATCCACCGTTAATATTATAAAAACCGGCTATTCCACACATGGAGCACCTCCGATTACCGGCTGAATCTGGCGGCCTTCAAGAGCAGCCTCAATCGACGGAATAAGAAGTTCTGTGCGTGATATCATGGAATTAGGCTTTTTCCCGGGATTATCCTGTGCAAAAGGTATGAAGAATATGTGTTTTGTGTTCATAAGTATTCCTATGTTTTTCATATTCATGCCAAGAGCATCATTGGTTGACAGTGATATCAGGAGAGGCCTGTTATTGCGAAGATGAGCCTTGGCAGCCATAAGTGCAGGAGTGTCTGTTATTCCGTTAGCAAGTTTGGCTATAGTGTTGCCGGTGCAGGGAAGAAGTACGAGTATATCAAACATTTTTCCGGGACCTATAGGTTCTGCATCGGGAATTGTAAGTATTGGCGGATATCCGGTTATATCTGTGGCAAGCTTTAAGAACTTATCTGAACTGCCAAAACGGCTGTCTAATGAGGCGGCCGAATTAGAAAATATAGTTCTTACGGAAGCACCCTGCCGTACAAGACTTTCCATCTGTGTAAAAGTTTTTTCGTAAGTACAGAATGAACCTGTTATTGCAATTCCGATATTCTTTCCTTTTAAAGACATAAGTTAAGCTCCATTTCCAGGACGTGTAAACGCCTATATACTACAAATTACTACATTCGGATGTCAGTGAGTCTATTATTCCGGCGAGCATTATGCCGCTTGACATGGGGGCGTATTTCCCCGGGAGTCCGGGATACAGATGTGCATTAATACCGGCAATGCCGGCAGCGTTGAAATCTGTTCCTCCACCTGAGGCTATATCTATAATTGTGGTGTTTTTATTGAGCATGCGTATTATGTCTGAGGTGATTATACCGGATGGGACAGTATTAAAAATAAAGTCGTATACGGCAGCATTCTGAGCAAAACCGGATATTGTACGGCAGCAATATCCGAATGAGCCGGCCATAGCAAGTTCACGGCTGTCATTGGAATATATGTCTGTAATACAGTGCATGCCGCTAAGACGGTCTGCAATTGCGCGGCCGCAGCGACCGTAACCAAGGACTGCACAACGGCTTTTACACAGGTTAACAGGACTTCCTTTTATGGCCTCACACAGTGCGCCTTCTGCGGTTGCAATGGAATTATATATTGCCAGATTTTCATTTTTCATAAGGTCATATACAGACACATCTTTTGCAGTAAGTTCTGACTTAAGCTGTGGGCTTATGCAGCCTGCGATAAGATGCTGCCCGGGATGAAGCTGATTAACAAGCATCCGGATAGTTACATCAGTATTAGCAAGCTTTGACTCAAAAACGGAAAAATCCGATGTAATGGGAACCGGGCATATTATATATTCGGATGAACCGGCGGCTATCTCCCAGAATGCCGCACGGTCGGCAGTGCATTCGAGTCCAAAAGATATAACGCTGTGACCGCTCGATACAAGTTCATCGGCAAGATATACCTGTCTTTTATCTCCGCCGATAACAGCATATTGATAATCCAATATCGATGCTCCTTTTTGTCTTTATTTATTATATGCATGCAAGTTTGGTATTGGCAGCGAAAAAAATAAAAAAATTGACCTTTAAAAGACAACCAGAGATTATAAAACGGGGCGGTTTTGGTGATGAATAAACAATTGGTGACCTGAAAACTGCAATTGGTGCCAAAAGCAACACAAGAGCAAAAATTTCTGCTATAGTATATAAAGCTGTTGCAATCATGATGCAATGGCTGACGCTTTTCTGTGATTTTAGCGGATCCTGACAGGCGTTAATACATTACTGAAGATTCATAAAATACAAAAGATAAATTTCCGTGAAAAGAATATATTCAGTCTGCAAATAACAAATCTTTTTAGTCTTTTTAGTAATCCCAAAATGTAGGTCCAAAATGTAAAATAATGGCAAACAAATATTCGTATTAATATTGACAAAACCATAGCACTGCGTTAATATTACTTTATAAAGAACAGATATTCGATTGCATGAGTTTGGATAATATGCATATAACAGATTTTGCAAATATTTGTTTTGAATCATGAAACGGAGCGTAATATGGTAATACAGGAACAATTGTCATTACAACAAAAGCTGGAGATATTGTCAGATGCAGCTAAGTATGATGTGGCATGTACATCCAGCGGAGTTGACAGGAAGAATAACGGCATGGGCATAGGTAATGCGGCTGCATGTGGAATATGCCACAGTTTTTCGTCTGATGGGAGATGCATCTCTTTGCTGAAGATACTGCTTACCAATGAGTGCATATACGACTGCCGGTACTGTATCAATCGTTCATCTAATGATGTTGTAAGGGCAGCTTTTACCCCTGAAGAGATATGTACACTTACCATGCAGTTTTACAGACGTAATTATATAGAAGGGCTTTTCTTAAGCTCAGGAATAATCGGTTCCCCGGATAATACCATGAGACTTATGTGTGAGACCGTAATTATGCTCAGAAGCAGATATAATTTTGGTGGTTATATTCATCTTAAAGGTATCCCGGGTGCCTCACAGGATTACATAGATCTCGCGGGATGGTACGCGGACAGGATGAGTGTTAATCTTGAACTGCCGACGGCAGATGGTCTCAAGCAGCTTGCACCACATAAGAGCAGGAAGAATATTCTTACGCCTATGCGTAGAATACAGAAGCAGATTATAGCCAATGGCAATATATTGCTTGGAGAAGATTCGGCACATTATGGTAAGGCATCATTACATGGCGGGGCAGAAGCATCAGCCGATGTCAGGGCAGAGATGTCTGACAGCATTCTGTCTGAACATGGCGGCATGCTCCATAATATTAATGACATATCACCCGGAGGAGCACTGTCTGTAGTTAAGGGGAGAGGTGCCAATACAAGATATACACCGGCAGGTCAGAGTACACAGATGATAATAGGCGCAACTGAGGAATCGGATTATCATATAGTTACAGTGGCAGAAGCTCTGTATCAGAAGTTTGATCTTAAGAGAGTATTTTATTCTGCATTTATCAATGTCAATCATGACAGCAGCCTTCCGGCACAGCCTGATGGCGAAGGTGTGCCGCTTCTCAGGGAACACAGACTTTATCAGGCTGACTGGCTTATGCGGTATTATGGATTTAAGTCATATGAACTGTTATCAGAGCAGAAGCCTAACTTTAACGTGCTGCTTGACCCTAAGTGTGACTGGGCAATAAGCCATCTTGAGTTATTTCCGGTAGAGATTAACAGAGCAGATTATTACACACTTCTAAGAGTCCCGGGAATAGGTGTTACATCCGCAAGGAGAATTGTTAAGGCAAGACGTTGTGCCATACTGGGATTCGACGATCTGAAGAAGATGGGAGTTGTGCTTAAGAGGGCACTGTATTTTATAACATGTAATGGCAGAATGATGTACAACACGAGAATAGATGAGGACTATATAACGAATGGACTTATTGGCGTGGAGAAGCTTAATAATTATCAGATAGAGCATCATCATAGTTACCGGCAGCTTTCGCTGTTTGATGATACGATTGGAGACGTTAAGTTATGGCAGAAGAACGCATGATATTCCGTTGTGAGGATAGTGTTGATGGAATATTTACAGCTATATATAAGGCATGGGAATATGGAACATCGAGAAGCAGTGTAGAGCTTAATGTATGTGCAACGATGAGGCTTTTTGTACAGTATGCCGATGTTGAGGCAGATTATGGGATTGCTTTAAAAGTAGCTGATACTATAAGGAACAGGCTGTCGGAAGAAGTCTATAACATAGTATGGCGGGCGGCTTTATCAGATGGGGCTGATAAGGCAGAGCATATATACAGATTCCTACGGAAGGGTTTTAGAATGGGAGCATCAGTAATTGATTACAGGCAGGATGAAGATGTGAATGCTGTGTGCAGAATGTCTGAATACGCAGGAAGGGAAGCTCATAAGTATACAGGATTTGTAAGATTTGAAGAGAATGTGAACGGAGTGCTTGTAGCACGGATTGCTCCGAAGAATAATATTGTGCCGCTGATTGCAGATCATTTTGCGGACAGATTAAGACAGGAGAACTGGATTATAGCAGATGTGAACCGGGGATGTGCTGCAATTCATAGGGCATATATGGAACCTGTTATTATGATGGGAATATCAGGTGACAGTATAGCGGCTCTGACAACCGAATCAGCAGATGAGACTGAATTTAAAAAACTGTGGAGCAGTTTTTTAAATTCAGTCACAATAGAAGAACGCCGCAACAGAAGGCAGCAGATGACAATGATGCCATTAAGATATCGTACATTTATGAGTGCAGAACGATAACCGTATATTAATATTATTTCAATTCGTTGCGAAGCTGTCTTGCAGCTTCAACCAGATTGATGAGACTGGCTTTTGTCTCGTACTCTCCACGTGTCTTGAGACCGCAGTCAGGATTTATCCAGAGCTTGTCTGAATCGATTTTTGTAAGCATTTTGTTAACGGCAGCCTTAATCTCATCAACTGAAGGAATTCTTGGAGAGTGGATGTCATATACACCGGGACCGACTTCAGTCTGGAAGTTATCAGCTTTTAATGCGTCAAGAATCTGAAGATCGGAGCGTGATGCTTCAAATGTTATTACATCAGCATCCATAGCGTCTATTGCCGGAATTATATCTGTGAATTCGCTGTAGCACATATGAGTGTGGATCTGCGTATCAGGCTTCACTCCGCTGTGAACAAGCCTGAAGGCAGGAATTGCCCAGTCAAGATAATCATCATACCAGTCGCTTTTCCTGAGAGGAAGCTTCTCTCTAAGAGCAGCTTCGTCAATCTGGATAATGCGGATACCGTTGGCTTCAAGATCAAGCACTTCATCTCTGATGGCAAGTGCAATCTGCATTGTAGAGTCTTTAAGTGAGATATCTTCTCTTGGAAATGACCAGTTGAGTATTGTAACCGGCCCGGTAAGCATACCCTTCATAGGTTTGCAGGTAAGAGACTGGGCATATACTGACCAATCAACAGTCATAGGCTTTTCTCTTGAGATATCGCCCCATATTACAGGGGGCTTAACACAACGTGTACCATAAGACTGTACCCATGCTTTTTCGGTGAATAGGAATCCGTTAAGGCATTCGCCGAAGTATTCAACCATGTCATTACGTTCATATTCGCCATGAACAAGTACATCAAGGCCGATATCTTCCTGAAGCCTGACACATTCAGCTATCCTGCTGCGGTTAAATGCAACATATTCTTCCTTTGATATTCTGCCTTTTTTGTAAGCAGAGCGGTTAGCTTTGACAGCCTTTGTCTGCGGGAAGGAACCTATTGTAGTTGTTGGCAGTACAGGCAGCCTGAAAGTATCTTTCTGAATTTTAAGACGTTCGGCACGCTTTGGAAGACGTGTATACTCATTGTCAGTCACTTCCGTAAGGCGTTTTGCAACAGCCTTATTGCCGCAGTTACGGCCATTGGCGAATAATTCACAATTGGCAGCATATTCAGGAATATCATTATAAGAATCAAGGTCAGCAAGAACCTTTAATTCACGGAGCTCATCAAGCTTTTCCACTGCGAAAGCAAAGTGGCTTGTGTATTCATGACCGAGTATGCTTTCATTAGCCAGTGTGTAAGGTACATGCTGGAGAGAACACGATGTCCCGAGAACTATATTATTAGCACCTGTGAGCTTTTTGAGCAATGTGAGAGTGTCTAAAGTGACGGCATAATGATTTTTCCATATATTTTTTCCGTTGACAAGACCTGCAAAAAGCAGTTTATCAGAAGGAAAGCCATACTTTTCTACTAACGATAATGACTGACGGCCTTCTGCAAAGTCGATACCGATTCCGTCAAAAGGCATTGTTACGGCTTTACTGTATATATCGCGTATGTCTCCGAAGTATGTCTGCAAGAGAATATTGCAATTCTGCTTATTGGCAAGAATAGAATCATATATTCTGCTGAATAGTTTAATATCAGCATCATTCATATCATGTACAAGGAATGGCTCATCAAACTGGATCCATGATACACCGGCCCCGGAGCATTTGCCAATCAGTTCAATATATGCATTTATAAGATCACCGGCATAATGCTCTGCAGAATATTGTCCTGTATATCTTGCGAGTTTAAGGAATGTATAAGCACCTGTGATTACGACTTTGGCATTAATTCCGGCTTTGCGTGCTTCAAGATAGTCATCAAGAGGTTTTGTGCCTGTAAGCTGTATTGTTGTATCATCATCGATTTCGGGAACGATATAGTGATAATTAGTATTAAACCATTTTTTCATTGCAAGAGCTCTGACATCACCATTAGAGCCCTGATAACCACGTGCCATTGAGAAGTAGGTGTCAAGAACGGAGAGGCCGAGAGCTTTATATCTTGCCGGTATTACATTGAACAAAACTGCGGTGTCAAGGACTGTGTCATAGAATGAAAAGTCATTGCATGGTATATAGTCAATAAGGGCATCTTTTTGTGACTGCCAGTGAGCCCTGCGAAGTGTGCCGGCTGTCTGGCGGAGTTCGGTTTCAGATATCTCATTTCTGAAATATGCTTCTTCTGCAAATTTAAGTTCACGAAGTGAACCGATTCGTGGGTAACCAATAACTGATGTTTTCAATTTTATACTCCTGTCCGGGAATTACATATGTATCCCTGTTATTATTGCCATACGAATCCACGGAGCCTTCATGAATTGTGTTTATATCAGAACTTAATCGGAAGGTCATGACTATCTGCGGCACTTTGTGCCTGCAGAATTGGGATTGGTATGAGTGTTGTCAGAATTTATTATAGATTGAAAACGGATATAAGAAAAATACTTTTGAATTACAGTTTGATATAGAAAAAAGCTATGACAATTACAGGCAGTAACGCTTCAATGCATCAATATATACTTCTCCGAGACGGCTTGGAATACATTTTTCATGTGTTATGTATCCTATGCGCATATTGCCTTCAGCTTCGAGAGGAATTGCAATAATATCAGCACCGTTGAGTTCTTCATCGATTATTCCGCTGCATACCGTATAGCCGTTAAGACCTATGAGAAGGTTGAATAATGTTGCACGGTCACGTACACGTATGTTTTTTGGACGCCCAACAGAACTGAATATCTCTTCCGAGAAGTAGAATGAATTGTGATCACCCTGCTCGAATGAGAGATAAGGATAAGGCGCAAGTTCATCCATTGTAACTGATTTTCTGTCTGCAAGAGGGTTGTGCCTGCTTATGAATATATGAGGCTGTGCCACAAACAGTTCATTGAAGGCAAGTCCGTTGGCCTTCAGTATCTTGCAAAGAACAGTATCATTGAAGCTGTTAAGATACAGAACCCCGATTTCACTCTTCATCTTGGCTACATCATCTATGATCTCATAAGTCTGGGTCTCACGGATACTAAAATCGTATTCGTCATGACCGAACTGCTTTATCAGATCAACAAAAGCGTTGACAGCGAATGAGTAATGCTGGGTTGATACGCAGAATCTCTGCTTGCCGCCAATGCCATGCTTGTATCGGTCCTCAAGGAGGTTAGCCTGTTCTACAACCTGCCGGGCATAACCTAAGAAGGCTTCGCCGTCCTTTGATACAATGATACCTTTGTTAGTACGGTCGAATATCCTGATGCCCATCTCTTTTTCAAGCTCATGTATTGCGTTGGAAAGACTTGGCTGTGATATAAACAGTGCGTTGGCAGCCTCAGTCATGGTTCCAGTCTCAGCTACTGTTATGATATATCTTAACTGCTGTAATGTCATATTGCGTACCGGTCCTTTATCTGAATATTCTGATATAATATGATGGATACAAAAGTCAACAGTATCATTATACAGTATTTTAAAGAATGTTGCATGGAAATCTTGTACATAGTACATCAGATGTGATATTTTATATCAGTATAGGAGCATTTATGGAAGAAAAATATAACTATTATAATGATGATTTTGTAATATGCCGTGCGTCAATGGATGATGCCGGTCTTATATATGACATGATGATGGAAGTGTATTCCGGGCTTGAAGATAAGTCAGTCCTTGTATGCGGTGATATTGACTATGTGAGGCGTAATATTGAAGATACGGGATTTGCACTTATTGCATATCACAAAGAAAGTATGACAATGGAACCGGCAGGAATATTTGTTTTTGAATATCCCGGGGAATCAGAAGATAATCTTGGTAATGATATAGGACTTACTAAGGAAGAACTTTTAAAAGTAGTGCATATGGATACAGTTGTTGTACGGAGTAAGTTCAGGGGGCATCATCTGCAAAAGAGAATGCTTGAAGAAGGCGAACGGCAGATTGATAATAACAGATACAGGTATCTTATGGCAACGGCAGCTCCGTATAACAAACCAAGCCTTAATACATTTTTGGGAAGCGGATACAGAATAATGAAAGTTAAGAAAAAGTATGGCGGGGTGGCAAGAGCCATACTGTTAAAAGAAATCTGAATATATATCAGCAGGAACGGAGAAGATGATGGGAATAACATTAGAAGAATTAAAGAAGCTTGACAAGGATACCTACAGTATAATAGATATCAGGGATGAATCAGACATAGACAGCGGTGCAATGCCGGGGGCAATATGTGTACATGCGGAAGATATCATGGATAATGAGAATATAGATTTTTCAAAAAAGCTTGTCATATGCTGTATGCACGGAAGAATAAGTGAGGATGTGGCTGATGAGCTTAACGAAAAAGGGCTGGATGCCGTAAGTCTTGAAGGCGGATATATTGCATGGCTGCTTGATGACATAAAGCAGAAGCAGGCAATGGACTTTGCGAAGGATGTGGAACAGAGCATACGTAAGAAGTTCCGCAAATCAATTTGGTGTAAGTTTACCAAGGCGATTAATCAGTATGAGCTCGTTAAGGAAGGTGACAGAATTGCCGTATGTATATCAGGTGGCAAGGACTCAATGCTGATGGCCAAGCTGTTTCAGGAATTGAAGATTCATAACAAGTTTCCTTTTGAGGTTAAGTTCATAGTAATGGATCCGGGATACAGCCCTGAAAACCGTAAGGTAATAGAGGATAATGCGCGTAATCTCAATATTCCGATTACGATATTTGAATCAGATATATTTGAGTCAGTATATCATATAGAGAAGTCACCATGTTATCTGTGTGCAAGGATGCGAAGAGGACATCTTTACAGTTATGCAAAGGAACTTGGCTGCAACAAGATAGCACTCGGACATCATTATGATGATGTAATTGAAACAATACTTATGGGTATGTTATATGGTGCACAAATGCAGACTATGATGCCTAAACTTCATAGTACGAATTTTGAGGGGATGGAGCTTATAAGACCTATGTATCTTATAAGAGAAGCTGATATTATTCACTGGAAAGAATATAATAATCTTGAGTTCATACAGTGTGCCTGTCGATTTACAGAGGGATGTGCTTCCTGTGGTGGTACAGGAAAAGGTTCTAAGAGGGCAGAGATTAAGCAGCTTATAAAAGATCTGACCAAGGTAAGTCCGTATATAGAAAAGAACATATTCAGAAGTGTAGAAAATGTTAATATTGATACGGTAATTGCTTACAAGAAGAAGGGGCAGCGACACAGCTTTTTAGATGAATATGATATAACAGATGATAAGTATGCTGGTAACGCAGAGGTTGATAATTCAGAGAATATATCTAAAGAATTGAATAAATCAGACATAAACTCAAGCGGACAGTTAAGTGAATATCACACTGATGAAACAATTGAATTAGGTAAAACAGGTAGTACTCAAATAATGCCATTGAACAAATCGGACATCAATAAAGATGATATAAGTGAGAACACTTTAGCCAAATATGAAAAGTTAAAGTCAATTATTAAGGACTGTGGTAAAATAGCAATCGCATTTTCTGGCGGGGTTGACTCGACATTTTTAACCAAAGTTGCAAAAGATGTATTAGGAGAAAATGCTGTTGCAATTACGATAAGTTCAATTCTTGTTACAGATGATGAACTTAAAGAAGCTGATGATTTCTGCAAGGCTGAGAATATAGAACATCTTATATATAATGCAGATGTATTATCGATTCCGGGCTTTGAGAATAATCCACCAGACAGATGTTACATTTGTAAGAAAGCGATATTTACTAATGTGCAGAATCTTGTAGGTGAGAGAGGCATTAGTGTAATTGCAGAGGGAACAAATGTTGATGATGACGGTGATTACAGACCTGGTATGAGAGCCATAAAGGAACTAGGAGTAAGAAGTCCTTTAAAAGAGGCAGGTCTTACCAAGGCTGAAATCAGGGAATTATCTTGTATGTTAGGCTTAAAGACGTGGAATAAACCATCGTGTGCGTGCCTTGCTTCAAGATTTGCGTATGGTGAGGTTATTAATAAAGACAAGCTTGATATGATTTATAGTGCAGAATGTTATATAAGAAGTTTGGGATTTGAGCAGTTCAGGGTAAGATTACAGGATGGAATTGCAAGAATTGAATTAAGACCAGCAGATATACAGAAGTTTATTGAAAATGGAATAAAGGATAAAGTATCAGAGAAGCTTCACGCACTTGGATTTAAGTATGTATCCCTTGATTTGGATGGTTACAGGCTTGGAAGTATGAATGAAGTATTGAACAGACAGGAAAGAGGTAACAATGGCGGTAGCTCATTATAATTGTGATTATTGCAATAATATGGTATATGATGAAGAAACGGAGCAGTTCGTGTGTGATGTAGATATGGACGAGGATGATTATGCAAGGCTTCTTACATCTGAGTATAAAGAATGTCCATATTATCAGAGCAATGATGAATACAAGATTGTAAGACATCAGATGTAGTTTTATAGAAAATGTAATTAATAGTGGCAGATATTTCGATATATTTATTAGAAAGATATGCCTGGAAGGAAGTGAGTGAATGGACGATAAGAGATACGCTGTACTTATCGACTCAGATAATATTTCATCAAAATATATTTCGGACATTCTTGATGAAATGACAAAGTATGGCGTAATAACTTATAAAAGAATATATGGCGACTGGACAAGTACACAGGCAAGCAAATGGAAGAAAGAGCTTATGGAGAATTCCATAACACCTATACAGCAGTTTTGTAATACAGTAGGCAAGAATGCAACAGACTCAACGCTTATAATTGATGCTATGGATATTCTTTATACGAATAATGTTGACGGCTTCTGTATCGTATCTTCTGATGGCGATTTTACAAGGCTTGCAAGCAGGCTTAGAGAGTCGGGAATGGACGTTATCGGTATGGGTGAGAGCAAGACACCACGTTCATTCAGGGCCGCTTGTTCGGTATTTACAGAC